>Ga0079303_10000145_pt1 | contig 15612 bp, 12 predicted proteins | sample Methanogen_OWC_FD_77073 | JGI IMG/M metagenome (GOLD analysis project Ga0079303, IMG submission 77073) | Enriched soil microbial communities from Old Woman Creek wetland in Ohio, USA - Methanogen_OWC | ecosystem: Environmental > Terrestrial > Soil > Wetlands | place: USA: Ohio | collected...
ATGACCCACGCCTTCTTCAAGGCGGTGCTGTTCCTCGGCGCCGGTTCGGTCATCATCGCCATGCACCACGAACAGGACATGACGAAGATGGGGGGGCTGCGCAAGTACATGCCCATCACCTATCTGACGGTGCTCATCGGCGCCCTCGCCAACGCCGGCTTCCCGCCGTTCGCCGGCTTCTTCTCCAAGGACACGATCATCGAGGCGGTGCATGCCTCGACCACGCCCGGGGCCGGTTTCGCCTACGCCTGCGTGCTGCTCGGCGTGTTCATCGGCGGTCTGTACTCCTTCCGCCTGGTGTTCATGACCTTCCACGGCGCCGAGCGTTTCCGCCAGGCGCACCACGGCCACGCCCATGAAGAAGCGCACGATGACCACGGCCACCACGGCCCGGTGGAGCCCCATGAGTCGCCGGCCGTGGTGACGGTGCCCCTGATCCTGCTGGCGATTCCCTCGGTTGCGGCGGGCTGGCTGATCGGCCCCATGCTGTTCGGGAGCTATTTCGGCAATTCCATCTTCATCGATCCGGCGCATCCGGCGATGGCCACGCTGAAGGAGGAGTTCCACGGTGTGCTCGGCATGATCGCGCACGGCGCGACGGCGCCACCGTTCTGGCTCGCGCTGGCCGGCGCCGCGCTGGCGTGGTTCCTCTATATCGTGCGGCCGGAACTGCCGGCCAGGATCAAGCGTACGCTGGCACTGCCGGCAATGATCCTGGAGAAGAAGTACGGCTTCGACGATTTCAACGACTGGTTCTTCGCCGGCGGCTCCCGCCTGCTTGGGCGCGGTCTGTGGAAGGGCGGCGACCAGATGGTGATCGACGGCTGGATCGTCAATGGCTCGGCCAGGGTGGTGGGATGGTTCGCCCAGCTCTCGCGCCTGCTGCAGTCGGGTTACATCTACCAGTATGCCTTCTCGATGATCATCGGCGTGTTCGTGCTGCTCACGCTGTGGTTCAACCGCGGATGAGGAATCGCAGCGCCACCGTGGAACCGGCGGGCGACGGAAAATAACATGACGGATTACCCACTGCTCAGTATCGCGATCTGGCTGCCCATCCTTGGGGGCTTGCTGGTGCTTGCGACCGGCTCCGAGCGCAGTGCCCCGCTCGCCCGCGCCATCGCCCTGATCGCGGCGATACTCGGTTTCCTCGTCACCCTGCCGCTCTACGCCCATTTCGATACGACGACCAGCCACATGCAGTTCGTCGAGATGGCGTCGTGGATTCCGCGCTTCAACGTCAATTACTACCTCGGCGTGGACGGCATCTCGCTGTGGTTCGTGCTGCTCAACAGCTTCATCACGGTGATCGTGGTCCTTGCCGGCTGGGAGGTGATCCGGGAGAAGACGGCGCAGTACATGGCGGCCTTTCTCATCATGTCCGGCCTCATGAACGGCATCTTCTCCTCGCTCGATGCGGTGCTGTTCTATGTCTTCTTCGAAGCGTCCCTGATCCCGCTCTACCTCGTCATCGGCGTCTGGGGCGGACCGAACCGGGTGTACGCGGCGCTCAAGTTCTTCCTCTACACCCTGGTCGGCTCGCTGCTGCTGCTGATCGCGCTGCTCTTCCTGTTCACCGAATCGAAGGGCAGCTTCAACATCCTCGACTGGCACAACCTGAAGATCGGCATGCAGGCGCAGATCCTGCTGTTCCTAGCCTTCATGATCGCCTTCGCGGTCAAGGTGCCGATGTGGCCGGTGCACACCTGGCTGCCCGATGCCCACGTCGAGGCGCCGACCGGCGGCTCCGTGGTGCTGGCGGCCATCACCCTCAAGCTGGGAGCGTACGGCTTCGTGCGTTTCTCGCTGCCCATCGTGCCGGACGCGAGCCACGTCCTGGCGCCGCTGGTCATCGCCCTGTCGCTGATTGCGGTCGTCTACATCGGCTTTGTGGCGCTGGTGCAGACCGACATGAAAAAGTTGATCGCCTATTCCTCGATTTCCCACATGGGGTTCGTGACGCTGGGCTTCTTCGTCTTCAATCCCCTCGGTCTGGAGGGGGCGCTGATCCAGATGATCTCCCACGGCTTCGTCTCGGGCGCCATGTTCCTCTGCGTCGGCGTCATGTACGACCGCATGCATTCGCGCCAGATCGCCGACTACGGCGGCGTGGCGAACACGATGCCGAAGTTCGCCGCCTTCTTCATGCTGTTTGCCATGGCCAACTCCGGTCTGCCGGCGACCTCGGGTTTCGTCGGCGAGTTCATGGTGATTCTGGGGGCGATCAAGTTCAACTTCTGGGTCGGCTTCGCGGCCGCCACCACCCTGATCCTCGGTGCCGCCTACACGCTCTGGATGTACAAGCGGGTGGTATTCGGTGCGGTCGCCAACGACCATGTGGCGCAACTCGCCGACATCAACAGCCGCGAATTCGCGTTCCTGCTCATCCTCGCCCTGTGCGTGCTGGGCATGGGACTCTATCCGCAGCCGTTCACCGAGGTCATGCACGCCTCGGTCAACGACCTGCTGAAACACGTGGCCGCGGGCAAGCTGTGATCTCCGATGGATCCATCATGAATTTCGTCATGCCCGACCTCTTTCCCGCCGCGGCGGAGATATTCATCCTGATCATGGCGTGCGTCGTGCTGCTGGCGGACTTGTTCCTCGGCAGGACCCGGCGCTGGCTCGCTTATGTCCTCACCCAGGTCACTCTGGCGGGCTGCGCGGTGATCACGGTGGCGACCAGCGCCACGCTGCTGGCAACGCTGGGCGGATTGATCAACGAGATTCCGCTGATCGGCCATCCGCTCGCCGTCGGGCTGGTGAAAACCCTGTCCCCGCTGGCGGTGGACGGCGTGGTGCTGACCTTCAGCAACATGTACGTGGACGATCTGTTCGGCGATTTCCTCAAACTGATCGTGTACTTGGCGGTCCTGGTCACGATGGTGTATGGCCGCACCTACCTCCAGGCGCGCAGTCTGGAGAAGGGGGAGTTCTACCTGCTGGCGCTATTCGCCACGCTGGGCATGATGGTGATGATCTCGTCCAACCACTTCCTCACCATGTACCTGGGGCTGGAACTGCTGTCCCTGTCGCTTTATGCCATGGTGGCCATGGATCGCGAATCGACGCAGGCGACGGAAGCGGCGATGAAATATTTCGTGCTGGGCGCGCTCGCCTCCGGCCTGCTGCTCTACGGCATGTCGATGATCTACGGCGCCACCGGCTCGCTGGAGATCGCGGCCGTGGCGCAGGTGCTGTACCACGATGCGGCGGTCGCCAAGACCGTTCTGGTGTTCGGGCTCGTGTTCTTGGTGGCGGGGCTGGCGTTCAAGCTGGGCGTGGTGCCATTCCACATGTGGATCCCCGATGTGTATCACGGCGCGCCGACCGCGGTGACGCTGTTCATCGGCGCCGCGCCCAAACTGGCGGCGTTCGCCATGCTCATGCGCCTGCTGGTCGGCGGCCTGCTGGATCTCGTCGAACATTGGCAGAGCATGCTGATGATCCTTTCGGTGCTGTCGATCGCGCTGGGCAATCTGGCGGCCATCGCCCAGACCAACATCAAGCGCATGCTGGCCTATTCGGCCATCTCCCATATGGGCTTCATGCTGCTGGGGATGCTCTCGGGCGTGCTGAGCGGCGGCGACCGGCACCTGATGATCAACGCCTACAGTTCGGCGATGTTCTATGCCGTGGCCTACGTCATCATGAGCCTGGCTTCGTTCGGCATGGTGCTGCTGATGTCACGTGCCGGTTTCGAGGCGGAGAACCTGGACGACTACAAGGGATTGAACAAGAAGAGCCCGTGGTTCGCCGCCATGATGATGATGGTCATGTTCTCGATGGCCGGCGTACCGTTCTTCATCGGCTTCTTCGCCAAGTTCTCGGTGCTGCAGGCGGTGGTTGCGGCGAACTACATCTGGCTTGCCGTGTTCGCCGTGTTCTTCTCGCTGATCGGGGCCTTCTACTACCTGCGGGTGGTGAAGCTGATGTACTTCGACGAACCGCTCGATGCCGCACCGATCGAGGCCAGCCTCGACATGCGCGTGCTGATCTCCGCCAACGGGCTCGCCATCGCCGGCCTCGGCATCATGCCCCAGGCACTGATGTCGCTGTGCGCCTTCGCGCTGCTGCGTTCCCTCTGACCGGCACGAACTGTTTGCAGGAAAGGCGGGCCGGCGGCCCGCCTTTCGTTTGGCGGGTCGCTCAGGCTGCCTTGAGATAGCGTTCCTTGGCGGCGCGTGCCTGCCGCGCTTCGTCCGCGTCGTAGCCGCGCCCTGACCACAGCATGTTGTAGGCGATTTCCTCATTGCCGTTTTCGCACAGCGCCAGCACGTCCTGGAACAGGGGCTGGAAAGTGGGGCTGCGATGCGAAGACTCATGGTCCTCGAAGGAACGCCAGAAGGTGACGATGAGGGCCTCGCGGTCCCTGGCCGGGCTGGCCACGGCCTGGCCGACGGTGGAGCCCTCGTTCGATACCTGGCCGGCATTGAGCATCACGAAGCCGCCGACGAATCCGGTGTCGGAGTGGTAGGTCTTCACGTTTTCGCACAGCATGGCGACCCGCTCCTGCAGATCGTCGACGCTATACTCGGGTCTGAGCAGGACGCGGTTCACGGTCACCACGCCGTCGTGAGGAAAGCCGGGAATCAGTGCGGACATGCTTGTCTCCATGTATCAGAAAAGTCTAATATAGAGTCTGCCGCGGGTAATTAGTTCATTTGCCCGGTCGATAAACGCATCATTCACTTCTATGTCCGACGATCACCTCAAGGAATCCACCCTCGACAGTCGGCTCGTGTTCGAAGGGCGCCTGCTCAAGGTTCGTTCCGACCGCGTGCGTCTGCCGGACGGGTCGGAAACGACGCGGGAATACATACGGCATCCGGGTGCGGTGGCGGCGATTGCCATGCTCGAATCGGGCAAGATGCTGTTCGAACGCCAGTACCGCTATCCGCTGCAGCGGGTGATGCTGGAACTACCGGCGGGCAAGATCGATCCAGGCGAAGACATACTGGACTGCGCGCGACGCGAACTGCGCGAAGAGACCGGCTACGAGGCAGGCGAATGGCGGCATCTCGGCACCATGCATCCCTGCATCGGCTACGCCGACGAGCGCATCGAATTTTTCCTGGCGCGTGGCTTGGTACACGTCGGTCACGCTCGGGACCACGAGGAGTTCATCGAGGTGGTCGAGCTCTCGCTGGAGCAGGCGGTGGCCGCGGTGCGGGACGGCCGCATCACCGACGGCAAGACGATCTCCGGATTGTTCTGGGCGCTGCAGGTGGGCATCGGCTCGGGAAAGGTCTGACGGCAGGGCGCGAGAACCCCCGCGTCTGGAAGCGCTCCCGGTCGGCGCAGCGATCGATGCCGTAGCAACCGACGCCGGTGCAGGTGGTCGAATACGAAACGGAGGATGAAGTTGGAGATACGCAGCATTCAGGGCCCGGTCCATCTCGAACAAGCGCGGGAGGACGGCGGTTACAAGCTGCAGGCCCTCAACATCCTGTCCGAGGTCACGGCCAGCCTTGCCACCGATACCGACATCGAAGGCCTGCTGCAACGCTTTCTGGCCACCATGATCCGGCTTGCCGGAGCCACTGCGGGCGCGGTGCGCGTGATCACCACCGACGGCACCCATCTGCGCCTGATCGGTTCTCTCGGTCTTCCGCCCGACGCCATCGAGCGCGAGAATCTGGTCGGCCTAGACTGCACCCATTGCGGCAACGCCATGCGCAAGGACCACATCCTGCGCGCGGTCGATGTCAAGATCTGCGCCGAACATACCGGTCTCAGCTTTTTCCGGGAAGACTGCCGCGCCATGGTAGTGGTGCCGCTGCAGTTCCGCGGCAAGATGCTGGGGGTCTACAACCTGTATCTGCGCGAACGCCAGGACGTGCCCGACGAACTGGCGCTGCTGTTCCGCACCATCAGCGAACATCTCGGCATGGCTTTGGAGAACGCGCGCCTGGAGCGGGAAACGGTGCGCATCGCCATGATGAACGAGCGCCAGATGATGGCGAACGAGGTGCACGATTCGCTGGCCCAGACGCTGGCCTACATGAAGATGCGCATGGCGCTGATGCAGGATGCGATCACGGACGGCGACAACGACCGCGCCTGCAAGTACGCCCTCGACGTAAAGAGCGCCCTGGACGACGCCTACTCGGGGCTGCGCGAACTGCTGTCGCAGTTTCGCAAGCGCATGGATCCGCTCGGCCTGCTTCATGCCCTGGAGAGTCTGGCCGACGAATTCCACGACCGCACCGGCATCACCATCGAGTACTGCAATCACCTCACCGACCTCAGCCTGTCGGTGGATCACGAAGTCCAGGTCTTCTACATCATCCAGGAGGCGCTGGCCAACGTTACGCGCCACTCCGGCGCGAGCCAGGTCAAGCTGACCCTGGAGCAGCGCGACCGCTTCTATGAAGTGACGGTGGACGACAACGGCTCCGGATTCTTCGCCGTCGGCAATCCGCTCGGAAGTTTCGACGAGCATCCCGGCCTGCGCCAGCACCTCGGACTGTCCATCATGCGCGAGCGGGCCGGGCGTCTCGGCGGGCGCATCGAGATTGCCAATCTGGCGCAGGGCGGCGCCCGCGTGCGTCTGGTGTTTCCCGCCCCCCGCAAGCGCGAGGGCACCCAATGAGCGAGCCGATCCGTGTGGTGCTGGCGGACGACCATACGCTGTTCCGCAAGGGACTGGCCGAACTGCTGGAGCAGCAGGGACGGATCCGGGTGGTCGGCATCGCCGGCAATGGCGACGATGCGCTGCGCATGGTGCAGGAGTCCCAGCCCGATGCTGCGATCATCGACCTGAACATGCCTCCGATGGGCGGGCTGCAGGTATTGCGGCGGCTGCGGGCCGAGCAGTGGAAGGGCGCGGCCCTGGTCCTGACCGTGAGCGACGACGAGGACGACCTCGCCAACGCGCTGCGCGCCGGCGCCAAGGGTTATCTGCTCAAGGACATGGAGCCGGACGAGGTGGTGGACGCCGTGCAGCGGGCCGTCGCCGGGGAAACCGTGGTCGCCCCGGCGATGACCCTGAAGATGGTCAAACTGCTGCAGGCGGGCGGTACCACCCAGCCGAAGGAAGATCCGTTCAAGAACCTCACTGCGCGCGAGAAGGAGATCCTGCAGTTTCTCGCCCTCGGGCTGTCGAACAAGGCGATCGCGCGCGAGCTCGATATCTCGCACGACACCGTGAAGCTGCACGTGCGCCACATCCTCGCCAAGCTCAATCTCACCTCGCGCGTGGAGGCGGCAGTGTTTATCGTGGAGCGGGCGGCGGCGCCGTTCCTGCCCAAGAGCAAGCTGCAGTAAGCGACCGTGTCCTTGCACCCTGTCGCCGATCCTCAAAGAGGCGCAATCGAACCGCCAAGACGCCAAGCACGCCAAGATTGCGCGTAATGGTCTTGGTGGCACTGGGCGATCTGTCAGGCGAGCACGCCGGAGCGTCCAATACGGGATTTCCGTGGCGATATTGGTGCCTTGTCGGTAGGGCTGCTTTTCCCGGCCTCTACCCCGGACCGCAGGCGCTCCGGAGCGGGCACGGCGTGGTACCTGCCGTCAGGGCTGGGATCCGGTCGTCGACCCGCCGAGCATGGCGGCCTCGAACCACGCCAGCTTCTCCCGCAGTTGCACCACCCGGCCGATGATGATGAGTGTCGGCGGCTTGAGCTTGGCCGCTTCCGCCAGGGCGGGCAGGGTGGCCAGCGTTCCCGTGACGACCCGTTGCTGCGGCGTGGTGCCCTGCTGCACGATGGCGGCCGGCGTGTCGCCCGGCAAGCCGTGGGCGATCAGCTGCTCGGTCAGGATGCCGAGCCCGTGCAGGCCCATGTAGATGACCACGGTCTGGCGCGGCCGTGCCAGGCCCGGCCAGTCGAGGTCGATGCTGCCGTCCTTGAGGTAGCCGGCAGCGAAGACGCAGGCGCTGGCGAATCCCCGGTGGGTAAGCGGAATTCCGGCGTACGCGGCCACCCCGGAGGCAGCGGTGACGCCCGGCACGACCTCGAACGGGACGCCGTAGGCAGCGAGGGTCTCCACCTCTTCGCCGCCGCGGCCGAATACGTAGGGATCGCCGCCTTTCAGCCGCACCACGATGCGGTTGCGCTGCGCCTGGCGTACCAGCAACTCGTTGATCTGCTCCTGCGGCAGCGAATGGTTGCCTCGTTCCTTGCCGGCGTAAATGCGCTCAGCCGCCGCATTGGCAAGGTCGAGCACGGCGGGCGACACCAGATTGTCGTAGACGATGACTTCCGCCGCGGCGAGCAGCTTCGCCGCGCGCAGCGTCAGCAGTTCGGGGTCGCCGGGGCCGGCACCGATGAGATAGACCGTGCCCTGGCGCGGCGGGCGGGGGTGAGAATCACGGTTGTCGAAGAAATCCAAGATCTTTGTCCGTCTTGTCGAAGGAATGGGGCTGTGGGGGGCTACAGCATGGCCAGAATTCCGGGCGTGAACAACTCCTTGCCCGAGCGCGACAAGGCCGCGGTGTAGGGATCGATGGCGGTCTCGAGTTCCTCGCACCAGGACGGGTGGCTGTAGCTCATGTCCTTCAGCAGCCACAGGCCGCGCGGCGACTGGCAGGCGGCGGCGAGCAGGTGGATCTGCTCGCCCGCCTCCGGTCCGACGATGCAGCCGCCGAGAAGCTGGCCGGTCTCGGTATCGTGTACCACCTCGAAGAAACCTTCATAGTCATGATGGGCGCGGGCCTTGACGCAGCCGCCGAGGCTGGCGCGCGCGACCTCGGGCGCGAAACCGGCCGCATCCGCCTGCTCTTCGCTGAGGCCGACCGCCGCGATCTCCAGGGCCGAGTTGATCACCACCGGCACCTTGAGGTAGTTGCGCTTTACCTGATTGCCGAGCACGGCGTTGGCGGCGGCGATCTTGGCGTCGTGCAGGGCGGCGTTCGCCGTCATGGGGCCGCGCTTGACGTCGCCTACGGCATATACGCCGGGGGCGTTCGATTCGAGGTACTCCGAGCTGTCGATGAATCCGTCCGGCGACACGGCGATGCCGGCTTGTTCGAGGCCCAGGTCGCCGGTTACCGGCCGTCTTCCGGTGCCGATCAGCACGCCGTCGAAAACCCGCACCGTGCCGTCGGAGAATTCCGCTTCGATACCGTGGGCATGGGCGGTGCAGCGCCTGACCGCGGTGCCCATCTTCATCTCGATGCCGAGACGCTTGAACTTGCGCTCCAGGTAGCTGACGGCCCGCTCCGGCAGGTGCATGGTGGACAGCAGGTGTCGCTCCTGCTCGGCAATGCAGACACTGGAGCCGAACTGGTGGGCGAAGTAGCCCAGTTCCGCAGCGACCGGACCGCCGCCCACGAACAGCAGCGAATCGGGCAGGTCCTCGGTGTTCAGCATGAATTCCCGCGAGGAGAACACGCGCGGATCCCCTTCCGGGCAAAGCTCCGGCATCTTCGGCTCGGATCCGGTAGCGATGATCAGGCGCCTTGCGGTGAGGACGTCGGACGCGTTGTCCCCATTGGGCCGGATCGCGACCGCGATCTCCTCGGCGCAGGATTCGACGCGGGCCGTGGCGGAGATGACGTGGATGCCGAAGCGTTTGAGCCAGAGCGGGAAGTTGCCGCGGATCGAGTTGACGACCTCGTCCTTGTGCGCCATGGCCTCGCGGAAGTCGCCATGGACGCGCCCCGCGATGCCGCGCCCTGAAAGCTCGGTCACGTCTTCCAGCAGCGTCGCCAGGTGCAGCAGGGCCTTCTTCGGTATGCAGCCCAGGTTGAGACAAGTGCCGCCGGGCATGCCTTTCTCGATCAGTGCCACCCGGGCGCCGAGGTGCGCGGCATTGATGGCGGACTTGTAGCCGCCGGGACCGCCACCGATGACGATGACGTCGAAGTCGCTCATGTCACTGCGCCGCGAGCGCGCACGATGTTGCCCGCTTCCCTCCGCAGAGACGGGTTGGCGGGGCGAGGGCAACGGCGCATGGGCTCATCGCTACCCGCAACTGCCGCAGCCGCCGCTGCCGCAGCCGCCGCGGGCACGCGATTCGGCCGGAGGCGGCGCCGCCTCGTTCGGATTGATGAAGATGAACTGGAATTCGCCCGGCTTCAGTTCCACGAAGTCCAGCGTGGCGCCATTCAGCAGATCGCGGCTCAGTGGTGCGATGAGGACGGTGATGCCTTCGCATTCCAGCACCTCGTCGTTGTCCCGTTCGTCGTCGAAACCCATGCCATAGACGATCGAGCCGTCAGCATCGCGCTTGGCGGCGACGCGCAGGCCGGACACGTTGCCGTGATGCTGCGCCGAAGTGAGAATCTGGGCTGCTGCAGTGGGGGTGACGTTAAACACGCGGGTCTCCGGTTGGGTGATTCGGTACTAGGCGGCGCGGGGCTGGGACGCCGAAGCCGCGACGCCGCGCCCGGCCATGCACTGGCGGATGAAGGCGACGAAGCGCGCCGCCCAGTCGTGCGCCGCCGTGGACCGAAGATGGCTGTAGGAAGCGAGCAGGTTCTTGTACACGATGCCGTCGCGCTCCCCGTCGATGCCGTGACCGCGGCTCACGCGGTAGGCGTAGCGGGTGTCGGGAGGCAGATTTTCGATGCTCGAATAGTGAAACTCGTGGCAGCGGATTTCATCCTCAGTGGCGGGTTCGTGCGGCCACGGATGGTCCGCCGTCGGCAACAGCTTGACATAGCCGCGACCTACCGGCTTGTCGTGCATGACGATGTCGGCTGCGATTGCTCCCGTCATGGTTCGGGTCTCGCCCTTCCAGGTGAGGGTGCGGGCCAGGTACATGAGGCCGCCGCATTCGGCGTAGGCCGGCATGCCGGATTCGATGCGATGCAGAATTTCGCTGCGCAGCGCGACGTTCGCCGACAGTGCGTCCATGAAGTACTCGGGAAAACCGCCGCCGATGAACAGTGCGTCCACTTCGGGCAGACGCACGTCCCGCAGGGCGTCGAAGGGCACGATCTGGGCACCTGCGGCGGCCAGCGCCTCCATATCGTCGGCATAGTAAAAGCCGAACGCCTCGTCCCGTGCGACGCCGATGCGCACCGTCGGTCCCGGCGTGCGGCGCTGCGGCAGAGCCTGGGGCAGGGGCGCCGCCGACGCCGTGAGCGCGAGCAGCCGATCGAGATCCACCTGCTGCGCAATACGGCGCGAGATCTCGCCGATGCGCTCGACCGCGGCGCTGCTCTCGTTCGCCGGCATCAGGCCGAGATGGCGCTCGAGGATGCCCATGCGCGAATCTTCGGCCACCGCGCCCACCACGCTGACGTCGGTGTAATGCTCGATCACCGCCCGCAACTTGGACTCGTGGCGGCTGCCGCCCAGGCGGTTGAGAATCACCCCGGCGATGCGGATTCCCCGGTCGAAGGCCTGATAGCCAAGAATGAGCGGGGCGATGCCGCGCGTCATGCCCCGTGCGTCGAGCACCAGAATCACCGGCAGTGCCAGCAAATGGGCGAGGGCCGCGTTGCTATTGACACCGTCGAGGGCGAGTCCGTCGTACAGCCCCTTGTTGCCCTCCACCAGGCAGACCTCGGCGCCGGCGCTGTGGCGCGCGTACTGCGCCAGGATCTCCTCATGGGAGGACAGGAAGAAATCGAGATTGCGGCAGGGGCGGCCGGCTGCCAGGCCGAGCCAGAGCGGATCGATGTAATCCGGTCCCTTCTTGAATGTCTGAACTGCCAGTCCGCGCTCCCGCAGCGCAGCGGCGAGACCGATGCTGAGGGTCGTCTTGCCGGACGACTTGTGCGCAGCCGAAACGAGGAACTGATGCATCACGATTCAGTCGCCCGGCGCCGCAGATTCAGCCGTCCGCGCCGGCGCGCGGCGGCGGCGTTTCGCGTGCCCCGGCGCGGGGTTTTCGGGTCGCGCGAAACGTGCTGGCCATGGGGACCGCGCTTCAATCGGTGATGTTGCCGGCGCCCTGAAGCTGGCTGAAATCGTCCTGCGGCACGAAGTGCAGAACGCGCACGCCGATGGTGGTGATGAGGAACGCCACCCCGAGGCCGCCCAGGCCGAGGAAAATCTCCGGCACGCTCGGTACGTAATGGTCGATCTGCCCGTCGAGGTAGGAACTGCGCACCTCCATGCCCGGGAAGATTTCCAGCGGGAAGGCCTGGCCACCGATGATGAGGACGTAGAGCAGTGCGAAGGCGCCGAGGATCACCAGGACCGAGGCCGTGATGACCGAACTGCATTGCGCACCGAGCCGCGGATGGTAGAGCAGCAGGAGGGGCAACACGCTGCCGAGCACGACATAACCGCCCCAGAACAACAGCGGGTAGATGCCGCCGCTGACCAGGATGAAATGCTCGAAGTCGATCTGCTTGGCGAAATACAGGTTCGTCAGATGATGGACGGCGACGAAATACAGCGCGCCGGCGACGAAGATGCCGAGCAGGTTCTTCATGCGGCGCAGGATGTCCGGATGGAGCGTAAGATTGTTCCACGAGAAGAGCGCCGACTGCACGATGATGAACGCCGCCAGGCCCCAGGCGAAGGACATGACGATGAAAGCGGGCGCCAGCACGGCGGAGTTGTAGGCCTGTCGCGCCACCAGGAAACCGAAGATGGAGCCGGTACCGGTGGTGAGTGCCAGGCGCCAGATGAAGGCGACGAAGCCGGCATACTTGGAATAGACGTTCATGCGCCGCTCCATCAGGGTCCACAAATAGACGCCGACGATGGCGAACAGCCCGGTGTACAGGAAGACGTTCCAGGCGAAGATCGACTTGAAGTTGAAATAGGTCATGGCCACGATGAGGCGGTCGGGGCGGCCCAAGTCCAGCATCAGCACCGACAGACCGCCGGCCAGCAGTGCCAGCGACAGCATTCCCGACAGCGGCGCCCTTGCCTTGTACGGAACCTTGCCGAAGACCGAACCAATCGAGGCGACGTTCAACACCCCCGACGCGGCCACGATCATGAAGATGGCGAAGATGTGGGGCGTGCCCCACACCACCTGATTGTTCATGCCGCTGACGATGTGGCCGTGCTCCTCCATATGCCACGCGGCGAGCAGCCCGAGGGCCACGATCAGGCCGCCGACTCCCACCAGCGCGTAAAAGAAGCGCTCCTCCAGCCGGTGAAATGCTTCGAATCGCATCGTCAGATTCCCTGGTAACGTACGCCGGTATTGAGCTTGAGATCAGCGCGCAGCTGCGTCGTGTTCCGCGACTTCAGGCGCTTCGAGATCTCGCTGTTCGGGTCCTTCAGGTCGCCGAAGAGGATGGCGTCATGGCCGGCGGCGGTGCAGGCTTCGGCACAGGCCGGCTGCCGGTCCTCGTCGACGCGATGCACGCACAGCGTGCACGACTCGACGCAACCCTTGCCGCGCGGAGCGTGGGCCTTCTGCTCGGTGAGCACCTCGTGCACGAAGGAACGCGCCTTGTACGGGCAGGCCATCATGCAGTAGCGGCAGCCGATGCAGATGTGCCGATCCACCAGCACGATGCCGTCGGCGCGCTTGAAGGATGCGCCGGTGGGACAGACGTCTACGCACGGCGGCTCGGCGCAATGCTGGCACATGAGCGGCAGGGAGTGGCTTTCCCCGGTGCTCTTGTCCTTCAGTTCGACCTTGCGAATCCATTGGGCGTCGGTGCGGGGCCGTCCCGTCTGCACCAGGCCGTTTTCGACGTCGCAGGCGGTGACGCAGGCAGTGCAGCCGCTGGCGCACTTGTCGGTGTCGATGAGCAGGCCCCAGCGCTGGGCGGCCGAGGCGGGCTGATCGGGAGAACGGGCGTTGCCGATCTCGATCAGCCGGAAGCCGGGAACCAGGGCCAGCGTCGCCAGTCCTGCGATCGATGCGCCGATGAACTGCCGGCGCGAGGGGGTGTCAGTCTTTTGCTCGTGCTCGCTCATGGCTTGTTCCCGCTCGTCGCCGTTGCCGCGCGAGCCTGCGCGGCCGGCTGCGGCCTGGTGGAGTGGCACTCGAAGCAGTCCAGTTTGACGGCGGCGTAATCATGGCAGCCCTGGCAGAAGTTGTCGCGGCCGCCCACCACCGAACCGTTCTTGCTGCTGGCATGGCAGTCGATGCAGCCCTTGAGACTGTGCTGCGTCGTCCGGATGCCCTCATGCACCGTCTTGTCGCGGTGGTGCTTGAGCATGTTCATGTGCTCGCGCCGCATTTCCTCCGCCGGCGCGACGCACTTGTCGCCTTTCTCGATGACGATGTTCGGCTTCGGCGTGCGGCCGGAATCCGCCGCAAAGGCGACGGCTGCCGCCGCCGCCCCGAGCGCCAAAGCGAGAAGGCGCAATCCTCTCATCTCATTCACCCAAGCCCATCTGGATGTAGCCGGTGGGGCAGACGTCGTGGCAGATGTGGCAGCCGATGCACTTGTCGTAGTCGGTGTCCACGTAGCGGCCGAGGGTGGATTCCGTCTTCTTGACACGGAACACCGCGGTCTGCGGACAGTACACCACGCAGTTGTCGCACTCGAAGCACATGCCGCAGCTCATGCAGCGCTTGCCCTCGGCGATCGCCTGCTTTTCGTCCAGCGGCTCGATGCGCTCCTGGAAGTTGCCCAGCGCCGACTCGGCGGTCAGCGTGATGATCTTGCGCTGGAGACGTGCGGTGTAGCCGAAGTGGCCGAGGAACAGCTCGTCGTGCGGGATGACGTAGCGGTCGGAGCGGTTCTCGAAATTGTGCACGGCGGCGTTGGTCCCGTCCGTGCCGCGAATCGGCTCATGCACTTCCTTCACCGTCAGGCCCTTCTCGATCATCTTGCGCTGCAAATCGAAGAAGTGGACGTCGATCTTGGGCCGCTTCTCCAGATCCTGGCCGCGCAGCACATGGTCGATGCCGTCGGCGGCGATGGCGCCGTGGCCGATGGCCGTGGTCAGCAGGTGGGGGCGCAAGATGTCGCCGCCGGCGAACACGCCGGGCTTGCCGGCGACCTGGTAGTTCTTGTCGGTGGAGACCATGCCGCGGCCGTTGTTGAACTCCTCGAGGCCGGTGAAATCGACGGCCTGGCCGATGGCGGAGACGATCAGGTCGCCCGGAATGTCCTGCTCCGTGCCTTCCTTGACCTTGATCTCGAGCTTGCCGCCGACGAACTTGGCTTCGCACTCGGCCACGCGCAGCGCCGTGGCGCGGCCGTCGGCGCCCTTCACCACGCCGATCGGCGACAGGCCGCCGCGGATGTGGATGCCTTCGGCCAGGGCCTGCTCGATCTCGTGCTTGTTGGCCTGCATCTTGTCGATGTTGAACACCGAGGTCAGCGTCACTTCGGCGCCCTGGCGGGCGGAGATGCCGGCGACGTCGTGGGCCATGTGGCCGGCGATGGCGCGCTCGGGAAAGTCCACCGGATGGTCGGCCTGGATGTGGCCGAGGCGGCGCGCGACCGTGGCGACGTCGATCGAAGTGTCGCCGCCGCCGATGACCACCACGCGCTTGCCGACGTAGCGCATGCGCCCGTCGTTGAAGGCCTTGAGGAAGGCGGTGGCGGTGACGACGTTGGGCGCCTCGGCGTCGGGCACCGGCAGCGCGCGGCCGGCCTGGGCGCCCATGCCGAGGAACACGGCGTCGAACTCGGCGCGGATCTGCTCCATGGTGACATCGCTGCCGACGCGCGTCTTCATGCGCGTCTGTACGCCCAGATCGAGGATGCGCTGGATTTCGGCGTCGAGCACTTCGCGCGGCGTGCGGAAGCCGGGGATGCCGTAGCGCATCATGCCGCCGAGTTCGGCG
>Ga0079303_10000146_pt1 | contig 15583 bp, 13 predicted proteins | sample Methanogen_OWC_FD_77073 | JGI IMG/M metagenome (GOLD analysis project Ga0079303, IMG submission 77073) | Enriched soil microbial communities from Old Woman Creek wetland in Ohio, USA - Methanogen_OWC | ecosystem: Environmental > Terrestrial > Soil > Wetlands | place: USA: Ohio | collected...
CGGATTTTCACCCGGAGTTTTTCCGGTATCGCCAGAGCCATTGCTTCTTCAGCCATTTTCTCAGGACACAGTTCATTTCCCGGGGCGTCCGAAAGCCTGCGGGCGAGATTCACGGCATGTGCGATGACTCTTGAACGCGCAAGAATCGTTTCAAGCCTCGGGATCTCTTTTGAGGCGCCGGTGAGAAAGGTAACCGAATCGAAACGGCCGGGATTCCGGTCAGCCTCTTTGGTTTTATATGGGGCATGTTCATGAGAGAAGAGGTCCGGCACCATGAACAAATCAGACAGGAGGGAAGAGAACTTCTTTGCGGCGATCACCTGACCGGGCAGAACGATCGCAAGATGTTTCGCCTTCCTTTCGGATAATCGCTTCAGGCCACTTCCTAGCGCTTCGGGCAGCGTTGTGCGGATCTCCTCGTCAAGGAGGATGGGCGCTGTCTTCACAAGCTGAAATCCATCGAAGTATCCGGAAGCTTCCGATGCGCAATTCCATTCATCGGCTGAAATGCGGGGTACACCGGGCGGCTGCGCGGGCGCAGCCGGGGGAACATTTTTTTCAGCTGTGATCGGAATGAACAGCCAGCCGTCGATGTAGCCGGCCGGGCGCTGCTTGATCGAAATTTTCATGTGCGACTCCCCGTGAAGGATGGCAGAGATGCTAGCATGAAAAACATCAATCATGTACATTCTCCATTGCAACATTCCCGGAAATCTGTTATTATATCGAACCACTCGACCTTTGTTCGGAGGTGACAAAAATGTCTCGTTATTGCATGGTTTGCGAACGCGGACCGCAGGTTAGCTATCAGCTCAGCCACTCGCACCGGCGCTCGAAACGGCGCTGGAGCGTTAATCTGCAGAAAAAGCGGGTTATGCTTCGCGGCAAGCTGGTGCGTGGATACGTCTGCACCAAGTGCCTTGGCAGCGACAAGGTAACTCCGGTCATCTGATTTGTTCTGACGCATCGGTGGCGTTCAGCCGTCTGATGCGACCGATGAGCTCCCGATGAGTTCGGGGTGACTTGCTGTCAGCCAAACCGCTATTGCGGCGCTGACGGCCGTTTCCGGTAGCATGTGGCTGAGGTTATACGCTAGCGAGGCCGCAAGCGCGGAATTAATCGGCAGGGCCGGATCGGTAAAGAACACCACGCCGGCGGTGACATGGCAGAGCAGTCTCAGACTGCATGCGAATGTCACCGCCGCTGCTGTTTTCCGGGAATTCGACCAGTTCCACAAGCCTGCCGCTCCCAGGGCTGCGTGAGCCAGCGGGTAATCAAGCAGAAACTGGATGGGATGGACGATCGTCGGCCGGCGAAGGGTTATGAGCAGACCGGCAAGTGCCCCGGCACCGACACCCCTCCGCCAGCCCTGTCTGGCTGCAAGAACCAGAAGGGGTAATCCCCCGAGAGAAAGGGACCCGCCGGCTGGAAGTTCAAAAAGGCGGAATTGTCCCAGCGCAAGCGAGAGCGCAATAAGCAGACCGGCTTCAGATGTAAGCTGCAGGCGGCTTGCGACAAGGTTTTTCATCATGACGGAATGCACAACCTTAAGCTGTTCATAAATTTGTGTCAAGCATTTACAGCTGGACAGGAAAAGGGAATTTTCATATCCTGTCAGAATATCTAGATATAGAGTTGTGAATATGATTGGGAGGGGTGCATGAAGATCAGGAGACTGTCGTCACTGGTCATGACGTTCCTGCTGCTGAGTCTGACTGCTTATTCCGAACCCGCAATCAAAGAATTCAGTGACATAGCGGAACTTTCGCTTGACGATCTGCTGGGCCAGGTTATCGTAACGGCGACGCGGCGCGAAACATCGATGGAGACGTCGCCGGCGACGATGTATGTGATAAACGAAGACGAGATTCGCCGTTCCCCTGCCATGACGCTCTCAGATCTTCTCCGGCGAATTCCGGGCTTTCAGACAAAAACATGGCTTTCAGAGTTCACGAACATCTCGATTCGGGGAATGGTCGGTGCATCGGTCATCAACGAGCGCATCCTCTGGATGGTGGACGGTGTGCCGATCAATGACGTTCGTGACGGCGGCATGTGGACGGATATCACCATTCCGCTTTCGAATGTGAAGCGGATCGAGGTGCTTTCCGGCCCCGGCTCAGCCCTGTATGGCGCCAATGCCTTCCTGGGCGTTGTCCATATCATCACCCGCGATCCCGAGGATTATCTCTCCAATGGCAATACGGGCAAATTCCAGGCATCCTGGGAAACCTTCAGCACGGCAATGTCCGAGCTTGCCGTCGCGGGACGGGATGGGAGAGCCTCCTGGCTCTGGGATCTCCACCTGGACAGCACGGATGGCCCGGGCATCATCAGGGACCGCCATCGTCCCGGGGAAGACAAACACAGCGACAGGCAGTGGGGATATCTATATGGAAAATATAATATTGGAAACAATAAAATAAATGTCGGCATGCGCCGAGTCGATCAGGAGTATGACGGAGCCGATTTCGCCATTTATAATCTTTACTCCTGGAAACGCGGGGAAGAATGGATTGACTGGCACAACTCGACGAAGCGCCGGAACGGTGCCTGCGACTCTCTCGTTCTGAGCTGGCACGGATACGATGAGAAGTTCTATCACTTTGCGGATGTTCCGAATCTAAACTACAATATTGATTCATATAGATGGTATCTGAATCTGCAGCGCGACATGCCGCGCCGCGGGCATCACCAGGTGACGTTTGGCTCAGGCCTCAGATCCGAGACCTACAGGGGGGATGATTTCATTCCAGATCACCGCTCCTTCACGAAAAACAACATCAATGTCTTCCTTCAGGACGAGATCACTCTTGCCGCGCTCTGGAAATTGACGCTCGGCGGCAGATACGACACGCATACCGACTACGAGAACGTGTTCAGCCCGCACATGACGCTGCTTCACACGTTCGATCGTGCGAAAGGGCATGCGCGGATCGGGTATGGCCAGGCCTTCAAGGAACCGTCCAACTGGCAGTCTTACATCGATCAGCCGAGTGGCAGGGGCACGCAGGGCATGCAGCCTGAGAAAATTCGCACGTTCGAGCTCTCGGTCGATTATATGTTTCCCCGTGAGCTTCATGCGCGGCTGACCGGTTTTAATATGCTGCACAGGAACATCATCTGGGAAAGTTTCGACGCGGTGATTGCAGATCCGGCTTATGCTGCCTATGGCATTTTTGGCAAGTTCCATCCTCAGCAGTCTGGCGGCAGCGCGCATATTCATGGCGCGGAGTTCGAGATTCGCAAACATTTTTCGCTGAAAAACCAGGTGTTTCTGACCGGAATGTGGTTGCGGTCACGGGATGATCAATCCCGGGAACTACAGTATGACGCCTCTCAAAAGTCTGGAATCGGCTTCTGGCATGCATTCGATAACAGAACAAGCATACAGCTCGAAACACACTGGGTAGGCGATACGGTCGATACGAGCACGCGGGATACGCCTGGAGGAAATACAAGGCCTGTGCCGGGCTACTCCATCACGGGGGCGGCATTCCGGTATGAAATTTCTCCGAAAGAGCATGTGAAGCTATCCGCCTGGAATATCGGCCGCGGGCCCGATCAGGAGATGCTTGAAGCCTGGGCTCCCGGAACGCTGGTCAGATTTGAGTTTATAAGGGCATTCTGAGTATTATGGATAGGAATGATTATCCGGGCCCATGTCCGAAATACGGGCCTTTCTCGTTAGCGGTGGTTCTCCTGCTGACTGTCCTGTGCTGTGCGCATGCTTCCCCCGACGAACGGCAGTTTGCCCGCAGTGAAATTCCGATCCCGCTCCAGCTCCAGATTTTTTTGAAAATAGTTACCTATGATCGCTCGTTTGACCAGGATAAGCCAGGTCCTTTCCGGGTCGGCGTCTTCCTGAAAAACACGGGGGAAGGCGGCGTCGAGAGTACTTTCAGGCAGGTTTCCGAAGTCCTCTCGAAGAAGACGATTCTGGGCCGCCCGCTGTCTCCCGTGAAAATCGTGATGCGAAATGGAGTTTTCCCAAAGATCGGACAGTTGCCGGATATGCTGGTTTTGATCGGCAACTGGGATGAAGACGGTGAAAAGGTTGCCGAATATGCGCGAAAGAAAAAGCTTGTGACGTTCGGAAGCAGTATCCCGCTTTTGGAATCCGGAATCGTCGTTGTCCTGACCCTCGATGGCGACAGGCCTGTCATACATGTGAATCTGAATGAGGCACGGGCTGTGGGGGCGGATTTTCATGCGAATTTTCTGAAGCACTGCCAGGTGGTCAGATGAAACCTCTGGGTTGGCTGTATCGATCGCCCCTGCAGACGCAGCTGCGCGTCATGCTGCTTGCCGCCATCATTCCCGGTGTGCTGATCCTGGGTGTCTTTGCCGGTATTCGCGAACATTCGATCATCCGCAAGAATTTTCAGCTGAAAACAGAGGAACTCGTCGATCTTGCCGCTTACAATATGGCCCCGGGCGTTGAATTCGAAGATCTTCAGGCCCTGAATGAGGTTGTGAACGGATTGACCAGGCGCGGGGAAGTTGCCTATGTGCTTGTCACGGACCGCACGGGGCGCGCAATGGCTTCCTTCCACCCGGAGCAGGCGTCGATCAACAGCTGGAAAACAGATTTCTCGACATCACCGATCGAGTCCCGGGATGATGGCCGCACGCTTCATCTGCGTCACCGTCTCAGTTTTAACCAGAGGTTTCTCGGCGTTCTCTACATGGGATTCACCCTGGATCAAATCAATGCCCAGCTGTTTTTTAACCATCTTGTGGTTGCGGCCGTCGTGCTTCTGACCATGGTCATCATCGCGTTCTCCGCACGCCGAATCGGCCGGATGATTACCGCGCCGATCGAGGCCCTCAAGCGGCTTGCGGAAAAACTTTCGCAGCAGAACTATTCTTCGCCCCCCGTATCAATGGAGGCTGCGCAGGAAATTGAGTTCCTTGCCCACACGTTCAACGAAATGGTGAGAGCCATTCAGGAACGGCAGAACGAGCTGCGTGTTCTCAATCAGACGCTGGAGCAGAAAGTCACGGAACGGACCAAGCTGCTCGAGATCGAGACGCACAAAGCTCAGCAGTCGGAACGCCTCAAAAGCGAATTTTTAAGTAATATGTCTCACGAGCTCCGCACGCCTCTCACCTCAATTCTTGCCTGGCCGGATCTGATTCTCGAACATTATGAGCGCAAACAGGACGTGATGACCGGTGCGGCGCAGATCAAAAAAACCGCTCAGCATCTGCTGCGGCTGATAAACGACCTGCTCGACATGGAGGCAATCGATACCGGCCGCATGCGCATCGAGCCGGTCCTGACGGATATCACCCCCCTCGTTTCCGAAGTCATGCAGCATATGCGTGGGTATGCCATCAATCGCGATGTCACGATCGAGATGAATCTTTTGAATCCCCTTCCCCCGCTCGTCATCGATGGCGACAGACTGAAACAGGTGCTGATCAATCTTCTGAGCAATGCGGTGAAATTTTCCCGGAAAAGCGGCAAGGTCGAGCTTTTTGCTTCAGCAGATGAACGGGAAATCAGCATCAGGGTTGTCGATCACGGGGTCGGCATTTCCGAAGAAGATCTCAAATACATCTTCGACCGGTTCCGCCAGGTCGACGGTTCGATCCGGCGCCGGTACGGCGGGTCCGGCGTTGGGCTGTATCTGGTGAAGAGCCTGGTTACGATGATGGGCGGAACGGTTGAAGTCACAAGCGGACTGGGTGAAGGGAGCTGTTTCCTCGCCACATTCCCGCTTCCCGGTATGGTGGCTCCCGCAGATTTGGAGCCGGCTTCGCAGCCCCCGGAACCGCCTGTTCCGGGCAATGAAAAGGGCTGACGGGACCTCTCACATCGTCGGACTTTTTAGCCGATAGACAGTATGAAATTCGTCTGTCGCGAGGAGGTTTGCATGAACACGTCTGGGAAGATTCGCGTCGGTGTGGTTTTCGGTGGCCGTTCCGGAGAGCATGAAGTATCGCTTGTTTCGGCACAGTCGATCATGAAGGCACTCGATTCCAGCAAATATGAAGTGATTCCGATCGGTGTTTCCAAACAGGGGACCTGGGTTGTCGGGGCTGATCCGAAGAAGTTTCTGCCGGCTCCGGCGGAACAGCGATGTCTCGATACCGCTCCGGCCGAATCGGCCGGGAAGACGGCTCTGATCGGGGATCCGTCGCACCAGGGAATGATCCTTCTCGACCGGCAGAATCCCCAGCAGCGGATCAAGCTGGATGTCGTGTTTCCGATCATGCACGGCACCTACGGCGAAGACGGCACTCTGCAAGGGCTGCTTGAAATGGCCGATCTTCCGTATGTCGGCTGCGGCGTCATGGCATCATCGGTCGGCATGGATAAAACGACCGCGAAACGGCTTTTCCGCGATGCCGGTCTGCCGATTGCTCCGTTTCGGGAATATCTGCGCCGTGAGTGGCGTGAAAAGCCTGATCAGATCATCGCGGATATCGAAGCGAACTTCACCTATCCCTGCTTCGTCAAACCCGTGAACTCGGGCTCCTCCGTCGGCATTTCGAAAGCGCATGACAGGGCTGAGCTGTCGGCCGCGTTCGATCTGGCCGCAAAATTCGACAGAAAGATTCTTCTCGAATCATACATCAACGGCCGTGAGCTGGAAGTATCCGTTCTCGGAAATGATGCGCCGATCGCATCCATTCCCGGCGAAATCGTTCCCTGCAATGAGTTTTACGATTACAAGGCGAAGTATGTCGATGATCGGTCCGAGTTGCGAATTCCTGCCCCGCTCGATGCCGCGAAAACCGCGGAGATCAGGGAAATGGCCGTCAGGGCGTATCGTGTGCTCGATTGCGCCGGTATGGCCCGTATCGACTTTTTCCTGGACCGCGATACCGGGAAGTTCGTGCTGAACGAGGTGAACACGATTCCTGGATTTACGAGCATCAGCATGTATCCCAAACTCTGGGAAGCGACGGGGATCACCTACGGCGATCTCGTCACGAAGCTCATCGACTTTGCCCTTGAACGCTACGGCGATCGCCAGGAATCCCTCAAGGCGATCATGTCCTGAAAGAATGTCAGGCAACACTTCTTTCTAAAGGAACAATCAGGCCGGCGGGAGCTGAAAAGCTTCCGCCGGCCTGTCTTTTCAGGTGCCCTGTCTTGAGACTCTGCAGCCGGACTGGGTTCCGGTCCAGTTGAAGAGGTCAGGCTTCAGTGCCGTGCACATGCCACCGCTGCAGAGCGCGCATACCCGTTCTACCGGGATCGGCGGCTCGGCTTTCCGTATCGTCGTTTTCTGCGAGCAGTCTATGATTTCAAGCGCATTGCCGGATCTATCAAGAAGGCATTCCGCGCCAAAAACGGCCTGGCGCCGGGCGATGGATTCGAGCCGCGCGAGTCCTGCCGCATCCGCGGGGGGATCGTCATCCAGCGAGCACAGATGGATGGCTTCGGTTTCGCCGCGATTCCATTCGAGAGCCAGCCGGCTTCTCCAAAGAGCGAGAACAAGCTCGCCGGGTGGGTTGGCGGACGGTTCGAACACGATTCCGTCGCGTTCGCGCAACGCCCGTTTCCGCTCTGCAAGCGATGGATGAATGCCGGGTGCACTTTCGCCCTCGCGCACTCTCACGGGCATGAAGTTCGCGTGCGTGAGCCGGGCCAGCGCGCCGATGTAAGCCTCCCGGCCGACACGCCCGGCGGCGAAGGCGTCTGCTTCGAACTCGAATCCGCGACCCATGATCAGGAAGAGGCGGTTACAGAGCAGCCAGCAGGCGAACAGCATCCCGCCCTGCATGATGGTCGGTCCGAAAATGAGAAGCCGCTCGGCGGCAAGCGGAAACAGCGCGGCCCAGAGCCCCGCAGCCAGCGCCAGGTCGAGCATGGCCAGGAAATACAGGAAAAGATGGTCCTTCGCCAGGTGGGCTTCCTCGTGGGCGGCGACGGAAATGAGATCTTCAGATGGAGAGTTGTCGAGGAGCTCGCCCGTGAACGCGATGGCATGCGATGCCTGCAGATACCCGAAGGATAGGGCATTGGCGATACCGCTTCCGGGCAGATTCCATCGGTAAAATGTCACCGGAAGGCCACGGATGAGCCTTGGAAGCAGATCTGATGAAATTCGTTTCATGCCCATCAGAGCCGGCAGTATCAGGGGAATGAGGAGAAGCACGGCTCCGGTAAGGGCTGCAAATGCCAGGCCCGGTGCCCAGGGTGAACGGATGCCCCACCAGGGCAGTCCGACAGCCATACGGCGCAGGATAAAAAAGGCGGCCAGCGGCGCCGCGACCGGCAGGGCCCGCAGCAGATGCATGCGGAAGACGGTCGAGAGAAACCGTTTGAAGCTCCACTGTACCTTCCTGACTTCGCAATCGAGACGATGCACCGGAAGAAGCGAGAGTGCGTAGGATAATAGCCAGTATATTATAGCGCAGGCCACGTCGTGTCCGATGCCGAGTCGCCGCGGCAAGCCCAGGGATAGCACCAGCAGACCACCTGCCGTGGCGAGAAAAGCGGCCAGGGGGGATCGTCTGAATGCGCTGTAAGGGGCGATACGGTCATGGCCAGAGGGAAACCTGCTCAGCCAGAGCCGTCGTTCCCGTTCCATCATGGCAGCGGGAATCACCAGGAGAATGAGCCAGAGAACCGATGCCAGCGGCCAGGTTGATTCTGAGGCACCGGGAGCTTTCGAGCCGGTAGGGAAATCCAGGCGCTGCTGGAGCGTCTGGGCTGCTCCGGCATCGATTGCCGTCAGGCGTTCAAACGCCGCAGAGGCGGCGGAGGCGTTGTTCGCGCGAAGTTCAAGACTCGCTTCGAGCATTGCCAGGTCTGCCTGCAGGGCGGTCGACAGGGGGACGGGGTCGTGGGAGAGCCGGCGGATGATGGCAAGCGCAGCCTGGTCGTGCCCATGAATTGCCAGGAGCCAGGCGCGGTAAGACTCGACCGAATCGCGCTGGCGCTGCATGTCCGGCTCCCGTTCGATCTCGTCGAGCGAGTTGAGCAGCGTCCGGAGTCCGGAGGCGTCGAGCCTGCCGCCATTCAGCATGCTGGCCAGGTCGTCATGGAAATCGGCGGGCCGGCTGCTCTGCAGCAGCGAGGCAATCTGGGTGGTTGTCGGGAATCCGGCCGGAGGAGTTGTATCACCCCAGCCGCCGACGATGATCAGAAGAGCAAGCACCGGCGTCAGGATCAGAAGGGTGTTTCGCATAATGGGGGCATTCTATCGCAATCAAAGCTCCATTGGAAGGCTTGCCTGAGGAATGATTTGCATGCCTCTGTATACGGGCAATACGTGGTCGATCTGTTCGAGCAACGTTCAGAGAAACTCCACCAGCTTCGGCGAAAAGCGATCGAAGAAAGACGATGGGGCGAACTCACGTTCGGAAATCTTCTCGAGCTGGCGATGAAGCGAGGTCAGGGTGCGTTGCGCGCTACAGCTGAATCCCAAGATCAGATTCCAGAAGAACAGGACTGGATCGATTTTTCGCAAGCGCTGAGTAAAGCCGCTTGCTGCAACCACCTCGCGGATTCGATCTGCAGGGAACAGGCGCATTGCCTCGTTGAGGGCAACCACCAGAGATTTCTTGGGATCGAGTTTTCGAGGTCTTGCCACGGCCATCATCCTCCTGAGACTTCGTCTTGTCTCGAGAATGACTTTCTTTCCAAATACAACGGCGATTCTTGACAACCAAGGGCGGAAAAACGCATGGGAAGCCCTCTGAAGTTTATGTAGCCCACCTGCTCGCTTCCAATCACGATCTTATTCGTAGTTTTTCGTTAACCGAAAACACATGGCATTCAGGTCAATCCAGGCATTTTCCCTCATGAAAGTTGACGAGACAAATTGATCGTAATATTATTTTAAATGTTCATTGTCCTTTCGCATCACTATGCAAAACGAATGAAATATATCAATGAGGTAAAACTATAGTGAGCAAAATAATATTTACTGATAGATTTCGATACAGCTTCGATAATTTTTTGTCCAAGGGGTTTCGCGCGACTGTAGTTTCGTTGTTTGCCGTTTCTGCTATTCCGGTTATTCTTGTTTCCGTAATTGTTTTCGCTTTGAATTTGTTTCCAAAAGGCATCTCACACATGCCTTTTCATGAAGTCCTCTGGGTAAGCCTCATGCGCCTTCTCGATCCTGGCACAATGGGGCAGGATCTTGGATGGGGCTTTCGAGTTGCGATGCTGGCAATAACTTCTCTGGGGCTTATTCTGGTCAGCACATTTACCGGTCTGATGACCAATGTGATCGCATTACGGATAGAAACCTTACGCAAGGGCAAGACGAAGGTTGTCGAGAATGGGCATACGGTAATTTTGGGATGGGCTCCCCAGATATTTCCAATCATTCAAGAATTGATCATTGCCAATGAATGTGAAAATGATGGCTGTATTGTCGTCCTGGCTTCGGAAGACAAATTGAAAATGGAGGAAGAAATTCGAAAGAAAATAAATAATACAAAAAACACCCGGGTTATTTGCAGAACAGGTTATCCAGCCGATTGTGACGACTTGAATCTCGCCGGAGCCGCGAGTGCAGCTTCATTTATTGTCCTTTCAAGTCCCTTCTCTGATTCCGGGAACATTCATCTGAAGCAGGGCTCTGATGTTGACAATGTTCTTTCCTGGCATTTTTCCAATTCGGATGCATATTTATTGAAAACGGTATTGGCTATCAAGAAAATATGGAATGAACAAGTCATTACTTGTGACACAAACGTCAAATCATTGCCAACAATCGTGGCGGAAATACATAGCCCGGAAAACATCGTGGTCGCCAAAAACATTGGCAACTATGACAACAAAGAGTGCCTTGCGTTGGTTTCTTATTCGGAAGTTCTTTCTCGAATTATTGCCCAGACATGCCGCACCCCGGGTTTATCTCTTGTTTACTCGGATTTGTTGAATTTTGAGGGACAGGAAATTTATCAACATAAACTCCCACAACTTGTCGGAATGAAGTATTTCGAATTGCTTTTTGCCGTGGATGATGCAACGGTAATTGGAATTCAGCAAGGCAATAGACTCAGGATCAACCCTCCAATGGATACAGTTTACAGAAGAGAGGATGAGATTATTGTCATCGCCAAGGATAGGAAGACCGTGAAGGTGAGCAATGATCGTTTTCCTATTGACGAGAATGCCATCAGGTATTCGGAACTGGCAATAGCTACTCCCGAGAACACTCTCATCCTTGGATGGAACAGAATTGTCCCTCGCGTGATTTTTGAGTTAGAACAGTATGTTGCACCTCAATCAATAATAAAAGTTGTTTCTAAATGTCGCATTGAAGAATACGAAGAGTGGACAAAGAAGAAAACACAGATTAAGAATCAGGAAGTTGAGTTTGTAAATGAGGATCCAGCAAGAAGTGAATCGTTAAATAAAATTGACTTTATAAATTTGAAATTCAAAAGGGCAATAATCTTTGGCGACGCAACGAATAGAAGTCCTGAGGAATCAGATGCTCATGCAATCATGACTTTATTGAAATTACGGAAACTGGTGGCCAATTTACCCAGGGAAGATGATTACGAGATGTCCATTGTCACGGAGATTCAGGATTATCGGAACAAGAGCCTTTTTGAGGAGGCCAAAATTGATGACTTCATTGCCAGTAACCATATTATAAGCATGCTTTTGTCTCAAGTTTCTAGAAACAAAAACCTAAATGAAATATTTTCGGAGCAATTCAGTTCTAAAGGCACGGTTATTGACTTTATCCTGGCTACTAATTACTTGAATAGTTCTACTCCGGTAACATTTGCCACGGTGATTGAAGCGTGTAGAAAAAAGAACCAGACTGCTTTTGGCTTCAGGAAAAAAAATGAAGCCAATGACCGAGATAAAAATTTCGGTATATACATTAATCCACCCAGGAATACCCTCATTCATTTTGCCCAATGGGATAGAATTATTTTGTTCCGTAACACATCTACTGAATATATACCGCAGGGCGACGAGACTTACGAGTATTGATGATATTCAATCCATAGAAATCACTCACCCAACGAAATTTTATCAGATCCAACCATTCTCGGGTGGATTTTCTGTTCCTTTTTTCGGTTGAAATCCGCCGGGAGGGTTCTTTTCGAATATGAAATTACAAAGGTCTTTGAGGGTAATCCTGTGTTTTGCCATGAATTTTTGCGCCATTGTCTTTGGTGGAGTTCAGGAAGTTGGACAAACATACAGTCAGGCGCAGTGCTTGCAATGGATTGATGATCAACGCTTTGCGGTTGGTCGTTGGGATGGCTCCGTTACCATCTTTCGCCGCCCTGCTTCCCCCGGAGAGACAGGCCCGGTCATCGTGCAGGCCCTGGTCCCACCGGCCTCCATCGAAATCGGGTGGGTGGCGGTGCTTCCGACGAATTGGCTGGTCACTTCCAATGCCGTTGACAGCCTGGCTTTGTGGAGGCCTTCCGGAAATAGATTTCACCTTGCCCGCGTCGTAAAATACGATCCGGCGGCCGGAAGTTTCAACAGCGGCTGCATGATGCAGCCCTGTGGTGGCGAAGATTATGTGTCCGGACATGCAAATGGCAGAATTATCCGGTGGCGGATAAACAAAGATGGCACTCTATTACCGCAGCAGGTCATCGACATTCGCTCACCCGAGCCGGTCAAATGCCCTTTCCCACTCAAGAATGTTCGCGCAGTCGTGCCATGGAAGAACCAGATCGTGATTACCGGAGCCGAGGACGGGGATATTTGCATGGTCGACATGTCTTCAGGAAAGATTCTTCATCGCCAACGATACAATCCGACTGCTTCGCGGGGTATTAACGGACTGGCGCTGCTTGGGGACTTCCTGCTCGTATCCAATTGTACTGTGGGAACGAATGAGCCCAACCTTTGGCTGTATCGTGTTACGGATTCGGGAATAACGCTGCTCGACTCGCGCTATGTGACCACGGCCCTGACTATTCCTGCTGTTCACAGCATGGATCTGGCCTTGTATCAAACCATGAACGGGACGAGGTTTTTTGTCAGTACGGGCGAAGGCTTGCTGTGGAATGGAAAAATAGAAAACAACCGGCTGAAGCCCCTTGATTCGATTTTAACGGGGAAACGCGGCGTGGCACCAGTTTTTGATCTTCTGCCACATGCGGAATTCATGGCCCTGGCAGATTATGATATCAGGGTTTATCGGCCCGAAAAGGATGAAAACAGCGGAAACCCGGCGCATTGCGATCATTCACCTCGTTCCCGTCCTTGATGATGTGAATCACACGATGACTCATCATTCAGGAATTTCCTGAAAAACGATTTTTTCGGAATCGGGTGTGACGCATTCTTCCTTCTTTGCCCACCACAGCCCGAAGCGGAAACCGCCCCAGCCCATGATGAGACCTGTCACAACATCAAGAAGGTAATGCTGCCCGGTAAAAAGGGTTGAGAGCGAAATGACGATCAGCAGAGAGAACCACAACACCCGCAACCGGGAATGCCATTTGCTGAAAAACAGTGCAAGCAAGGTGGTGATATAGATATGCCCGCTGGGAAGCGCGTCGTAGTCTCCATCCGCGAATTGCACCATGCGCAGAAGGGTGGAGAATGAGTCTTTGCCCGGCAGAATCTGCGGTTCCACAAATGTCGGGAATGAGACATAGATCAGCATTCCCACCGAGAACGTCAGGTAACAGGCTGCCAGGAACCCACGGTAGAGCTTTTCCTCCATTTTCCAGGCCGCATAGAAAAAAGCGGTGAACCAAAGCGGGTGGCATAGCATATAGGGGACAACCCAAATGGGGGAGATGGGAATGAGTGCGTCCAATGAAATCTTTGGCGCGATGCCACCCGTCAACCATTGACTGGTAGGCACATAAATCATCTGGATGGCCCACGCACCAAGAAACAGTCCGAGCCGCTTGGGGAAAGAGAGTTTATTCATCGGTAACGGTCATCGCACCTGCATTTCATGAGGAAACTGATTGTTTTGCCCTGGCGCTGTTCCTCGAGGCTGAAAATCCAATCCTCGCCGATTTTGTTTTCTGGAGAAATGACGATACAACACCCGGATTTTTCGAGTCAAGAGGCCTTCATCTTCGAATCTGGAGAAGGTGTGCCTTTGCAGTTCCACCTTTCATGGAAAGAGATTCGATGCCATTTGCCCTTGATTAATGATGAAGACTCAGAGTATATTTTCTGAAATATAGCGGAGGTCGTCGTGGCAAAGCTACAGAGAAAGATGGCAGGGCGGGCTTTTTTTCATCGAATAGTCGTCATCGGATGATTCATTGTGTTTGTTATCCCGGGCAATAAGGGAGTTAAAATCCTCCCGGGCGAAGGCAAACAATTGACACGATGATGAGAAAACAGATCCGCTCCGTTCATGGTACGACCACTCTTGGGGTGGCACGTCATTTTCCCGTATCTCACAATCGTTTCAAGGTCATGAATGCGCAGGAATTCTCCCACTGGATCCATTGGTATGACCAGGAAGCGCAAACCACGGTCCTCCCTTTCCCCGAAGTCAGCCAGGACTGGGATGTGTGCTACTGCTCGAATCTGGAACGCGCCGTGATCACCGCTTCCGCCCTTTATCGGAAGCCCATTCTTTTCCGAGAAGCGCTCAGGGAGGTCCCTTTTGCACCTGTTCTCTTCCCATGGCCTCTGCCTCTCATGATATGGAAAATCCTCTCGAGACTCGGATGGTGGTTGGATTTGCCCCATCAAGTCGAGACCAGGATGGCAACCCGGAAAAGGGCCGAATCGGTCCTTGCCGACATCGTGAATAACCATCCAGGACAGCGTGTGCTCCTCATCACACATGGTTTTTTCATGCAGTGCCTCCGACGACAAGTTCGGGAACTGGGGTTTGCGGGGCAAATGCCACTGCATCCCCAGGGTGGTACGATCTACCGGTTCACGAGAGAGCAAACAGATGATTGATCAAACACTGGCTTTGAGCCTCCTCGGGGCATACCTCCTCGGGGGCATCAACGCGGGATACTACCTTGTCTGGTTTATGAAGCATCAAGATCTTCGAACCCTGGGATCGAGCACGGTCGGTGCCGTAAATGCCGGCAGGGTTCTGGGAACGGCCGGGTTCGTCACCGTTTTCGCCGCCGACAGCCTCAAAGGAGCCTTGGTGGTGTTTCTTGCGGGGCAAGCAGGAGTTGCTCCACAATGGTTGCCGTGGGTTCTTGGATGTGCCGTGGTCGGGCATATTTTCCCCATTCAGCTGGGCCTGAGGGGAGGCAAAGGGATCTGCACCCTCGCGGGAGGGATCTTGCCATATGACATCGGTTTTTTCTCAGTCAATCTTGCGCTATATTTGATTCTATATGCTACGACAAGAAACAGGTTGTTGGCTGGTGCTCCGGTCTTTGCCAGCATGCCTTTCACGGCATGGTTATGGGGAAAATCTCCAATGGAGATTTCCGGGCTCCTCGTCGTGACTTCCCTGGTTCTTTGGGTGCATCGCGAAAACTTTCGGCGCAGAGGCAGAGAAATCACTACCGACAGAGAGGGGAAGGGGCTATGAACACCGGTTATGTGTACAAAAAGGCCGATCAGGATTGGGAGTTCGACCAGATTGCCCGGTTGAATTACGAGACATTCGTGGAGGAGATTCCCCAGCACTCTCCCAACTCATCACGGCGACTGGTGGATGCTTTTCATTCA
>Ga0079303_10000147_pt1 | contig 15557 bp, 8 predicted proteins | sample Methanogen_OWC_FD_77073 | JGI IMG/M metagenome (GOLD analysis project Ga0079303, IMG submission 77073) | Enriched soil microbial communities from Old Woman Creek wetland in Ohio, USA - Methanogen_OWC | ecosystem: Environmental > Terrestrial > Soil > Wetlands | place: USA: Ohio | collected...
CCGATCACCAGGGTCTGGCCGTCGACCTGGATCACGTTGGTTTCGGCGTTCTTGGTGATGATGGTCGGGTTGCCCAGGACCTGATTCGAGAAGTCGACCTCATCTTTGTTCACCTTGACCGCCATCTTCAGGGTCTGGCTGTCGATGACGTGCGGGGTGACCTTGAGGCTGAGCACCGCCTTTTTGTACTGGATGTTGACCTCGCCGTCCTCAACCGACTGGAACGGAACGTCGCGGCCGCTCTCGATCATGGCCATCTGGTTGTCCAGGGTGGTGATCGACGGGCTGGAGAGGATCGTGAGCTTGCCCTCCTCCTGCAGCGCGGTCAGCTGCGCGGCGAGCAGTGATTTCCCGACGTTCTGAAAGATGAAACCGAAGCTGGATGCGCTGGCCGCCTCGATCGGCAAATCGATAACGTTCCCGGTGGTGGGGTCCACCCGGCTACCGACGCCCTGCCCGAGGGCGTTGTTGTCCCTGCCGGTGATGAAGCCCCGCTTGTCGCCCCCGGTGAATTGATAGGCGCCGCCCCACTGAACGCCCAACTCGCGGGACACGTCCTTGTTGGCCTCCACGATGAAGGCCTCGATGAGCACCTGCGGGGTGGGCTTGTCGAGCTTCTCGAGCACCGCCAGGATCGCGTTCATGTCCCTGGGAAGGGCGTTGACGATGATGGAATTGGTGTGCTGGTCGACCAGGACCGAGCCGATGGGCTTGTTGGCTTTGTCGGCGGTGAGAAAGGACTTGAGGTTCTCCTGCAATTTGTTGGCCTCGGCGAACTTGACCGGCACGATGCGGGTGACCGGCGCTTCGGCCATTTGCAGATCCCGGCGGCGTGCCTCTTTGCGCAGCTCCTCCTCCAGGTCGTCCGCCGTCATGATGCGGATGATGTCGCCCTGCCAGGCGTAGGTCAGGTTGTGGGTGCGCAGGATGCCCAGAAAAACCTGGTCCCAGGGGGATTGGGTGATGTTGATGTTCGAGCGCCCCGTGACCCGGTCGTTCAGGATGATGTTGACATCCGCCGCCCGGGCCAGGGCGCGCAAGAGCACCGACACGTCGACGTTGCTCATCTTCAGGCTGACGCGCTTGACGGGCAGCGGCCTATCCGGCTCGAGCCTGGGCTCGGCCGCCCGGGCCGGCGCCTCCTTCACGAGCTCCTGGGTCGCCTGGGGGGAGGGGGCCGGGGAAAACCCTTTCGACTCCTGGGCCTTGGCCTTCCACTTGTCCATTAACGCGTCGCCGGCGTCCTTCTTTGGCGGCTGGGAGCAGCCCAGCGCCAGCAACAGGATGACGACGCCTGCAACGGCCGATTTCAGACAACCATGAGATCTCATCATAGCCAGCCTATCCTATTCGCTTTCCTGAAGTGGAAGCACGATTTCGCCCTGCGAGGACGTCATGATCACCTTGGTGGGAAGAACGGATTTGACCGTCAGCCCGCCGGTGCCCAGCCTCTCGCCGGCCTCGTATTCCATGCCGTTGATGATGGCCAGGCGCTTGCCGCCGATCTCGAGGAACCCGCTGTAGGTCATGTTGGGCAGCGGCCGTTGGGGTTCCTTCGAGGCGGCCTTCTCCGCGGCCTGCGGCGCCGCCTTGCGGATGACCATGAAGGGGTCCTCCTTCCAGGCGGCTTCGGCCCTTTGAATGACCAGGCTGCCGGCGTCCGCGGCGCCGGCCTTGACGGCGTCAGCCACCTTGGTGATGAAGGCGTTCAGGCCCTCCGCGCTCTGCACCGGCAGAGCGCTGGACGGTGCGACCTTGGCGCGCGGAAGCAGCAGCTCGATCGCCCCGTAGCCGACGGTGAGCACCATGAGACCGACGATGATTTTTTCCCGAGAAGTCATAGGGCAATGCCTAAAATTGGTAAATGCCTATAATGCCTAAAATGAAAAAACAGTGCCCGAAATGAATAAATGCCTACAGTTCCTAAAATGAGCTATTGATAAAGGCGATAGAAGCCTGCCTGCTTATGAGCCATTTGCGTGGCGATTCCGCCATTTTTTTAATTTTAGGCATTTTAGCGCATTTTAGGCACTATAGGCATTTTACTCTTCACTCCCTCGCCATCCAGATCTTCAGCCCGAACTCCTCCCCCCCGCCCTCGACCGCACGGATGTCGATCTCCTCGAGGCCGTCGAAAAAACTCAGCGACCCCAGGTCGATCAGAAACCCGCGCAGGTCCGTGAACTGGCCTGCGGCGGTGAGCCTTACCATGAACCGGTTGGAGGCGTCCATGAGGGTGTTGACCTCGGGCACGATCTCCCGAACGTTCAGCCGATGGGCGGCGGCCATGTCCTGCAGCCGTTTGGGCACGCCGGCGATCTCACCCCGGCTCACCTTGGTCCGTGGCGGGACGGTCATGCCCTTGGCCGCCGGCGCCTTGGATCTTTCGAAGAGGTTCTTGAAAACCGGGTAGAGGACTTTCTGCTCGTCGATGCGCGATTTCAACCCCTCGATGTCGCGATCCAGCTCGGCCGACAGCCTTTGCTCCGGCAGAACGATGAAAAGCAGAAACACCAGTATGCCCGCGGCGCACAGCAGGCAGAGCACCAGGCTCTGGGTCGGGAGCAGGGAGCCGAGTTTGCCTGTTTTCATTGCCTACACCACATCCATTTGAGCGGTGAACCGCATGACCGGTTGATTGTCCATCATCTCCAGCGACTTCTTGCTGATGGTCGGTTGCTTGAAGAGCGGTGAGTTCCTGAGCGTCATCAGATAGGCGGCCAGGTCCGCCTCCAGGGTCGTGCGTTCGCCGGAGATGACCCCGTCCAGAACCAGGACCTTTTTCGGCGTTTCGGGTTTTCCGGCGGGGCCGGGCTTGCCGGCCGGCCCGAATTTGGCGCTGATGCTCAGCAGCCGGACATTGGGCGGGGTGGAGTTGGCCACCTCGCCCAGCACCGCGACCCCGATGAAATTGTTGCCGATGCCGTGCAGGTTCTGGTTTTGCGCGCGGATTTGGTCGACCAGCTTCAGGATGAGGTTTTTGTCCACGCGCACCTCAAATCCGCCGAGCTGGCTCTGCAGGTTGAGCTTCTGGAGCTCTTTTTCCTTGATCTGCTGCTCCTGCCAGAAGGCAAGACCGACGCAGGCCAAAATCAAGACGAAAAAACAGGCGAACACCCCGCGGTTGATGCGGCGGGTGTTGGAGTCCCTGTTCTTGTTCTTGTGGGTGTAGAGAAAGTTCGGCGTGGTGGCGTTGGAGGCCAGGGCCATGCCCAGCGCAGGCGCGTAGGAACTTTTCTCCGACGCGGATTCGGGCGGCACCGGCAGGGATTGAAAGCCCTCGGCCGGGGCAAAGGGGTTGAACTCCTCGATCGGCAGACCGAGCTCCTCGCCGATGTAGTCCAGGATGCGCGGGTGGGGCCGGATGCCGCTCGAGACGTAGATTTTCTCCACCCGGGCGTTGTCGTAATTGAGGGCGAAATGCCGGATGGTGCGCTCCATCTGCCGCACCAGCCGCTCCAGGGCCGGCAGGATCATCTGGAAGATCCGCTCCTCCTTGACGGCGAGCTGTTTGTCCTCGGCCTGCCCGCCGGCGGCGCCGCCATGGATGGGCCCGAAAAACAGGCTCTGGGCGACCTCTGTCTCCTGCTTCAGCCGGGCCTTGATGGCGCGGATGCGATTCTGGTCGGCGGTGGGGGATTTCGCCAGCGAGAGCTCGAACCAGTTCTGCTCGATCTCCCGCTGCAGCGCCTCGACCATCGTGCGGATGCCGGCCTTGATGCCGCGCGACAGCACGAGGTTGTTGTCGGCGAAAATGTCGATGCGCGACCAGTCCCTTCCGATGTAAAGACTGGAAACGGCCGCGCCGAAGGTCCGGATGCGGCCGGAGCGCAGGAGGGTCTGGACGGCGAAGGGGACGATCGAGATGCCCGTCAACGGGAAGCCGGCGTGTGCAAACAGGTCCCGCAGCTCCTCGACCTCCTTGCGGGGGGCGATGTAGGCCATCACCCCGATTTTTTTGGTGCCACCCTCCTCGGCGTCGCCGAGAACTTCGAAATCGAAGATGGTTTCCTTATCGTCAAAGGCCGAGTGCTTCTGGTAGGACCAGAACACGGTGTTGTATAGCTGCTTCTGCGGGACCTTCGGGACCTTCAGGTGGCGGGTTTCGACCCGCGCCGAAGGGATGGTGCCCCACAGCTCGACGGCGTTGGCGGAGCCGCAGAATTTAATCAGGGTCGCGCGCAGGAACTGGTGGAAATTCGGATGGTCGCGCGGGATTTCGGGCTCCAGGGCGACGCGCGTGAAGTCGGCGATTTCGATTTTGCGGTCGGAGACCCGCTTGACCTTGACCAGCTTGACATCCTCGTGGCCCAGGTCCACACCGACCGACCATGCGCTTTTGCCGAAGGACAGGGAATTGCTCAACAGGTTTTTGAAACGCTGCCCGGCCGGCTGAGGCGCGCCGGGGGGGGCGGTGTGCAGGCTCGCCGGGCCTTCGTCTCGAATCAGCTCCAGGAGCTTTTCGGTTGATGACAGTTCATCCTGCTTGGCCAAGTTGCTCTCCCCGATAAAGTCCATGCGGCCACCGGGCGGCCTCGGCATTCAAGAGGCACGCGCGCGATGGCCCCGCCGCTGCTGGGTGCTCCTTATACTTGCGCCGGAACCCAATGGGCCTCGGTGTGTCTGCCGCCCGGCAGCGTTATTGGCATGTTTTGCAGACACCAAATAACCATATCAATTAATTCACAAAATGTCCGAGAAGTCAAGAAGGACGGATTCTTTAATATTTCCCTATTGTCAAAAGCCATGATCGCCGATAAAATAGACTGTGTAGTTTTGTTCACACCACATCCACGTTTTCTGAACGGGTGAGGGGGCCCTAAGGTCTTTATGGAAAATGAACTGATCGGAACGAGCGAGAACATCCGCCGCATCCGGGAGATCATCGATCGGGTGGCCGAGACCGGGCTCAACATGGTCGTGTGCGGTGAGACCGGCGTCGGCAAGGAACTGATCGTCCAGAGGCTGTACCAAAAATCCAACCGCTTGGGCAAAGCGTTCGTCAAGGTGAATTGCGCGGCGCTGCCCGACACCCTGCTCGAAAGCGAAATGTTCGGCTACGAGCAGGGGGCCTTCACCGGGGCCGAGCGGCGGCGGAGGGGTAAATTCGAGCAGGCGAACGGCGGCGTGCTTTTCCTGGACGAGATCGGCGACATGTCGCTGCCGCTGCAGTCGAAGCTGTTGCACGTCCTTCAAGGCGGCGACTTCACGCCGCTCGGCTCCGAGAAATTGGTAAAGACCGACGCCTGGGTGATTGCCGCCACCAACCACGACCTCGAAAAAGACCTCGCCGCCGGCAAGTTCCGGGAAGACCTCTACTTCCGCCTGAGCGCCATCAAGATCTTCATCGAACCGCTTCGCAACCGGCCCGAAGACATCCCTTGTCTGATCGACTACTACATCAAGAAGTACTCATCCGAGTTCAGCGGCAGGAACCTGATCGTCCCCCGAAAGAAGACGATCGATCGGCTGTGCGCCTACACCTGGCCGGGAAACGTCCGCGAACTGCAGAACATGCTGAAGCGGATCATGATTCTGGGCGACGGCGAGGAAAACTTGAACGGCCTCCTGCAGCCGTCCGATTCGCACGACCACCTGGCGGCCGCCCCTGCCGGCGGCCCCTCGGCAGCCGGCCCCCCAAAGATGCTGGCTGCGAACGACCTCGCCGACCTCTCCTCGCTGTCGTTGAAAAAGATGCGCAAAAAAGCCATGGACCAGGTGGAGCGGGAGGTCATTTCCTACGTGCTGGCAAAAACCGCCTGGAACCGCAGCAAAGCGACCAAGATCCTGAAGATCAGCTACAAAACCCTTCTCTACAAAATCAAGGAACTCGGCATCCAGCCGCCGCCGGACGCTCTTTAGCGGAACCCATAAAAACGGCGCCTCCGGCCGTGATCCGGCGCGGCCGGGCTTCTGCAGAATCCAAGATGTCGCTGCATGCAGTGCGCGTTCCAAAATACCCCAGGCCGTTGCCGGCCGCCTGATGATGGCTTTTATGCAACCTGCGGTTCAATTGCCGCCGTTAAAGTGCCGCCAAACAATCGGCAGCCATTTAGCCGGAGTTGGGGAAAACGCGCAACAGAACCGAGCATGCTTTTTCCCAACCGGCCATGCCGCGGCCAAGCGCATTTTGCCGGCGATGGTTTCCAGCGCCTTTCTTATTTATTTGATATCGTATGCAATTCAATTTGCAAGGGCCATCGGGCCCATCCGCCCGCGCCTGCATGGCATGCTAAGTGCTTGCTGTCAGCATAAAAACCGTTGCACATCCGGCAGGCCGCATGACTCGCTTTGTCGTACCGAACCCCGAAACTTCACCCCAGCCGCAACCGGCGGCGGCCGCGTTGCATTGCTGCGGCGAACGGCGGTGGGGCGTCGAGCGCAGACGCTTCGCTTACAGTTTCTTCATCCCGGAGCGCCGCAGCGGGCAGGACCGGCGGCAACCCCCTCGCCTGAAACCGGCAGCCGACCTCATCCATCCATAGATTGCAAAGATCCTCTTCTCTTGTTACACCCATGCAAAGCAGCCGATTGCGCGTGTCGTGCTAATGTGCTTGAAACGCAACCCCCAGCGCCGCGTTGTCAAAGGGGGATGGGCGGGTGCTGCAAACGACTTCCTACCACAACGAAACCCGCGGGGAGGGGATATGACGCCCGCACCGAAAATCCGTGTCCGCGTCTGGGACCAGATGGTGCTGATCGGCATCGGCCTGGCGCTTTTTTACACGGTGTTCGAATCGATTCTTTCCATTTTCCTGCAGGTGAACGTCGATTTCATGCAGCGCATCTTCGGCGCCGGCCCCAGCACCATCTACGGCCGGCTGACCATCCTGTGCCTGTTTGCGATCTTCGGCTCCCACGCCCAGTACACCATCAACCTGCGCAAGCAGGCTGAAACCGCTCTCCGGGAGAGCGAGGAGCGCTTCCGGCGAATCATCGAGAGTTCGCCGGTCGGCTACTGCGAACTCGACCTGCAGGGCGGGTTCACCTTTTTCAACGATGCGACCTGCGAGATCCTCGGCACCCCGCGTAAGGTGCTGGCGGGCATGGGCCAAAACGAGGTGGCCGACCCGTCCACCCACGGCCGGCTGGCGGAGAACTTCGAGCGGGTGCGCGCCACCGGCGAGATCGCCAAGTCGGTGGACTGGGTCCTCGTGCGACAGGACAAGACCAAGCGTTTCGCGGAGTCCTCCATCTCCCTGCTCAGGGACGCCAGGGGCCGGCCGTCGGGGTTCAGCGTTTTCTTCAGGGACGTCACCGAGCGCAAACGCTCCGAGGCGCTGATGCGCGCCAAGCTCGCCGCCGAGGCCGCCAGCCGCACCAAGGGCGAGTTCCTGGCCAGCATGAGCCACGAAATCCGCACACCGCTCAACGCCATCATCGGGCTGGTCGAACTCCTGCTGAACACCGACCTGCGGTCCGACCAGCGCGAGGACCTGGACGTGGTCAAGTCCTCGGCCTACGCGCTCTTGGCGATCATCAACAACGTGCTGGACTTCTCCAAGATCGAAGCCGGCAAGCTCGAGCTGGAACGCACGCCCTTCAGCCTGGAGCAGTTCCTGGACGAGGCCGTCAAGATCATGGCCATGAAAGCGCACGCCAAGAACCTCGAACTGGCGTATCGCATCGATGCCGGGGTGCCGGACCGGCTGATCGGCGACCCCAACCGACTGCGGCAGGTGGTTCTGAACCTGGTGGACAACGCCATCAAGTTCACCGAGCGCGGCGAAGTCATCGTCCAGGTGCTCCTGCGGGAGCTGACGGCGGAGGACGTCCGGTTGCAGTTCACGGTGACCGACACCGGGATCGGCGTGCCTCCCGAAAAGCAGCGTTCGATCTTCGAGCCCTACGACCAGGGCGACCCGACGGTGTCCCGACGCTACGGGGGGACCGGTCTGGGGCTGGCCGTATCCGCCCAGCTGGTGCGCTTGATGGACGGCCGGATCGGGGTGCGCAGCCGGCCGGGGGAGGGCAGCGCCTTCGGGTTCACGGCCCGTTTCGGCCGTGCGCCGGATGCAGTTGGCGAAAGCCCGGCGGAACCGCCTTGGGCCGGGCGCTGCGTGCTCGTTGTCGACGACAGCGCCGTCGCCCGCCGCATTCTCGGCGAGCTGCTGGAACGGGCGCAGATGATCCCGCAAACGGCTGCGGGCGCCGCGGAGGCGCGGCAGGCGGTTCAGTCCGAACCGGCGCCCGATGCGGTGCTGGTCGATTCCGACATGCCCGGGACCGACGGTTTCGCCTTCATCGCCTGGCTGCGGGGCGAGGCGAAGTTTGCCGGGCCGGTCATCATGATGCTCACCTTCCCCCATCTCAAGCGCAAATCGGAATGTGCCGCGCTCGGCGTCAGCGCCACCCTCGTCAAGCCCTGCGGTTTCAAGGATCTCGTGCGGGTCTTCACCCGGACTGCCGCCGGCGGCCGGGACGATGCCGCCCGGAACCCCGCGATTCAGAGTGCACCGGCGCAGGAGGGGCGCCCTTTGCGGGTCCTGGTGGCCGAGGACACCCCGTTCAACCAGAAATTCATCCTGAGGCTCCTCGAACGCTGGGGGCACACCGCCGTTTTGGCGCCGGACGGCCGGCAGGCCGTCGAAGCCTTTGCGGAGGGCGGTTTCGACGTCGTCCTCATGGACGTCCAGATGCCGGAGATGGACGGGCTGGAGGCGGCCGCCGCCATCCGCGAACTGGAGGCGGCCCACGGCGGCCGGACGCCCATCGTCGCCATGACCGCCCATGCCATCAAGGGCGACCGGGAGCGCTGCCTGGCCGCCGGCATGGACGACTACGTGTCCAAGCCGATCGACGCCGACCTCCTGAAGCAGGTCATCGACCGGCGGGTCGCCGATCGCGCGCCGGCCGCGGTCGAAGCCGCCTGCATCGCACCGGCCAAGACGGTGGAGCTGCTCAAGGCCTTCGACAACGACTGGGGCTTCCTGACGGAAGTGGTGGAAGTTTTTTTCAGCGATTACCCCCTTCAGGTCGAAACCCTGCGCCGGTCGGCCGGCAGCGGGGAGGCTGCGGCGTTCAGGCGCGCGGCGCACTCTCTCAAAGGGATGCTGCGCAACTTCCAGGCGGAGACCGCCGCAGCAAAAGCCTTCGAGCTTGAAAAAATGGGCCTGGCGGGGGAGCTTGCGGAGACTGAGACGCTGATCGATGCGCTGGGGAAGGATTTGAAGCAGCTGGAGCAGGAGTTGAGGGACGTGCTGAGAAAGAAAAATGCCTAAAGTGCCCAAGTGCAAGTGCCTAAAGTGCGCTAAAGTGCCTATAGAGCCTAAAATTGAAAAAAGGGAATCGAACGATGGGGAATGGTGGGTTCCCGATTTGGGCCGGCTATCAATTCGAGACAATTTCTGGTAGTCTATAATTCATTAAGGATCCTTTCATCATTTAACTTTAGGCACTATAGGCACTCTTGCAGGCATTTTAGGCACCTCTGCGCATAGGCCATCTATTCCAAGGCAAAAGACCGTTCGGCATGATCAATGAATAAACCCAAAAAAATACTCGTAGTCGACGACGACCGGGTCATCCTGACTTTCGCCGGCAAGCTGCTCACCCGCGAGGGCCACGAAGTGGTGACGGCGAGCGACGGGTTCGAGGCCCTCAACGTCCTGTCCGCGTATACCCCGGACGTCATCTTTTTCGACCTGATCATGCCCAAAATCGACGGCGACAAGCTGATCCAGATCGTCCGCAGCATGCCCCACCTCAAGGGCTGCTTCCTGGTGATCGTTTCCGCCGCCGTGGCCGAGATCGATTTCAATTTCCAGGAGACCGGCGCGGATTACTACGTGGCCAAGGGCCCCTTCAGCGCCATGGCGGAAAACTTCCTCGCGGCCATCCGCGCGGTGGAGGCCCCGCACCCGCCGGCGGTCCAGAAACCCGTGGTGGGCCTCGAGCACGTGTATGCGCGGCAGTTGACCAAGGAGCTGCTGTCCCGCAACCGGCATCTGGAGACGATCCTCGAAAGCATGGCGGAAGGCATCCTCGAGGTCTACTCGGGCAAGGTCGTCTACGCCAACTCCGCCGCCGTGGCCATGCTCGGCATCCCGGCGCAGAAAATGCTGACGGCCTATCCCCCGGATCTCTTCCAGGGGGATGTGCGCAAACGGATCGAGGCGCTTTTCACGGCGCTTCCGGGCCTGCCGGCCGAAGCCGGCGTGAGCCAGCCGCTCGAGCTCAACAGCCGCCAGGTCATCGTGAAAAAGCTGCCGGTAAAGGGGGACGAGTCGACGGTGATCCTCATGATCACCGACGTCACCGAGCGCAAGCGCCTGGAGATGCAGCTGCAGCACGTCCAGAAAATGGAGGCGATCGGCACCATCGCGGCGGGCGTCGCCCACAATTTTCGCAACACGCTGACCGAGATCCTGGTCAACAGCCAGTTGATCCAGCTCAACCACAAGGAGCAGCCGAGCCTTCAGGAGATCACCGGCCGCATCAACTCATCGGTCAAGAAGGGCTCGCGCCTCGTGGACGGCCTGCTGCACTTCTCGCGCAAGCAGATCAGCAAGGAGTTCAAACCCGTCGACCTGGTGCCGGTCATCCGCGAAACCTGCGAGATCGTGAAAACCTCCCTCGACGGCCGGATCCGCCTCGAGCTCGACCTGCCCGAGCGGCTGACCGTCATGGGCGATTCAGCCGGGATCAGCCAGGTCATGATGAACCTTTGCGCCAACGCCCGGGACGCCATGCCGGAGGGCGGCTGCCTGCGGGTCGAGGCCGGCTGCCAGGCGCCGCACGTCTGGGTCCGGGTCTCGGACACCGGCAGCGGCATGGACCGGGACACCCTGGAAAAGTGCTTCGACCCGTTTTTCACCACCAAACCGATCGGCAAGGGCACGGGCCTGGGCCTGTCGACGGCCTACGGCATCATCAAAAGCCACGACGGCATGATCACCGTCGACTCCAGGCCGGGGGAGGGGGCGAGCTTCCGGTTGCAGCTGCCCTTATCGAAGGCGCCTGCGGCGCCGGGCGGCGACGAGCCCCGGGCGCTGACCCACGGCCACGGCGAGTGCGTGCTGCTGGTCGACGACGAGGCCGACATCCTGCGGGCGATGCAGGGGCTGCTCAAGACCCTCAACTACCGGCCCCTCTTCGCCGAGACCGGGGACGAGGCGGTGAAGCTCTACGGCGACTGGCGGCCGGAGCTGGTGCTGCTCGACGTGAACATGCCGGGGATGGACGGGATGGAGTGCGCCCGCCGGATTCTTGAGGTCGACCCGCAGGCCCGGATCGTGATCTTCTCCGGCTACGAGCCGCCGCAGTCGAAGCCGCCGGATCTGCTCGCTAAGAAGCTGCTGAAGGGCTACTTGACCAAGCCCGCCGACATTTTCGAACTCAGCCGGTTCCTGGCGCAGGCGCTGGAGGAGAAGAAAAATGAAAGTGCCTAAAGTGCGCTAAAGTGCCTTTTAGAAGTGCCTAAAATGCCTAAAGTGCGCTAAAGTGCCTAAAGTTAAAAACGAATAAGTGCAAAAGCCGCAAAACCAGGAAAATCATATGCCTTCTTGTTTTTCCTTCGCCCCCTGGAGGTTTTGGTTTTTTTCTAATTTTAGGCACTATAGGCACTTTAGCGCATTTTAGGCATTATTTTTCAAGGGAGGTTTTTCGTATGCGTCGTTTCAAAATGGTGGCCGTCCTTTTGCTTCTCGCCGCAATGGTCGTTCCCGGCTGTTCTTCCGACGAGCAGAAGAAGCAGTCGCATTTCACCAAGGGCAAGGAGTACTTCGACAAAGGCGAGTACAAGAGCGCCAAGATCGAGTTCAAGAACGCCGTCCAGATCGACCCGAAGATGGTCCCGGCGCACCTGATGCTGGCGGAGACGAGCCTCAAGCTGGGCGACGCCCAGGATGCATTCCGGTCCTATTCCATCGTGACCGAACTCGACCCTGCCCACAGCGAGGCCCAACTCAAGCTCGCCACGTTCCTGCTGCTCGGACAGAAATACCCGGACGCCCGCAAGCGGGTGGACGCGGTTCTGGCGCGGGAGCCGAACAACACCGAGGCCCTGCTGCTGCTGGCCACGCTGCTCGGCCACGAGGAAAACCTGTTCGAGGCCGCCAACGCGTTCAAGAAAGTGATCGACATCAACAGCCGGGAGACCCGCGCTTATTTGGGCCTTGCGCGAGTGCTGGCCCAGCAGGGTCAGGCGGGCGAAGCCGAGCGCGCCCTGCTGCAGGCGGTCGCGATCGAGCCGCAGTCCGTCAAAAACCGCCTGGCGCTGTTCAGTTTCCACGTCAGCCAGCGGAAGTTCGAACAGGCCGAGGCCGAGATCCGCAAGATCGTCGCCGACAACCCCGGAAACGCCGACCTGCTCATCACCCAGGGGAATTTCTACCTGGGACTTCGGCGAAACGGCGAAGCCGAAGCGGCGTATCAGAAAGCCATCGAGGCCGACCCGAAGAACGTCAAGCCCTACATGGTGATGGCCGGGTTCTACGGCGCCCTCGGGCAGAAGGACCAGACGCTTTCCATGTACGCCAGGGCCCTCGAGATGGAGCCGGAAAACGTCAACATCCAGCACGCCGCCGCCCGGTTCCTGCTCGGCCAGGGAGACCTGGCCGAGGCGGAGAAGCAGATCAACCAGGTCCTCCAGAAGCGGCCCAACTATTTCCCCATGCGCATGCTGAAGGGCGAATGGCTGGTCGCCAAGCGTGAATTTCCCGCCGCCGTGGAGCTGTTGAGCCAGCTGGTCCAGGAGGAGCCCAAATCCGCGCGCGTGCAATACTTCAAGGGGCTGGCGCACTTCGGGCAAGGCGATACGCGCCTGGCCGGCGCCGCGCTGGCCAAGTCGCTCGAGCTCGAGCCCGACAACCTGCGGGCGCACCTGCTGCTGGCGGAGATCGCCCTGAACGACCGCGACGCCGCGCGGGCCCAGCGCGAGACCGAGGCGGCGCTGAAAATCGAGCCGGACAACTACCAGGCCCGGTTGATGCTCGGCAACATTTACGTGGGGCAGCAGAAATTCGCCGAAGGCCAGAAGGCCTACGAAGGCCTCATCAAGACCGATCCCAAGAACCCGGCCGGCTACTACCGGCTGGGGCAGCTGCACCAGTCGCGCGGGCAATACGACCAGGCGCTGGAGAATTTCGAAAAGGCCATGGCGCTCAACCCCAACCTGCTGGACGTGTTCGGCAACATCGTCATGATTCACATCGCGCAGAAACAGTTCGACAAAGGCTTTGAGCGCTGCGAGAAGCAGCTGAAGCAGGTCTCCGGCACGCCGGCCGCCGAAGCGGTGGTCTTCGATCTCAAGGGAAGCCTCTATTTGGCCAAGGGCGACAGCCGCGCCGCAGAAGACGCGCTGAAGACCGCCATCCAGAAAAACCCGAACCTGCTGCGGCCCTATTATTCATTGGCCGGTCTGTACCTGAGGGACCAGAAGGCCGAAAAAGCCGTCGAGCAGTTCAACACGCTGCTGGCGGTGAACCCCAAGCAGGCCGGCCCGCACATGCTGATCGGCGTGATCTACGACTCCCAGCGCAAGTTCGAGCTCTCCGAAAAGCACTACCGCGCGGCCCTGGACATAGACCCGCAGTTCGCGCCGGCGGCCAACAACCTGGCCTACATCCTGGCGGAGGCCAACCGGGACCTGAACGACGCGCTCAAATTCGCCCAGGCCGCGAAAGCAAAGCTGCCGGAGGACCCCAGCGTCATGGACACGCTCGGCTGGGTCTACTACCGCAAGGGCGTCTACGATTCCGCCATCGCGGAGTTCAGGGGCAGCCTGGCGAAGGCCCCGGACAACCCCACCGTGGCCTACCACCTCGGCCTGGCCTATGCGAAGAAGGGTGAAACGGACAAGGCGCGGGCCGAGCTGGAGCGGTCCGTCAAGCTGAACCCCGCGTTCCCGGAAGCGTCCGAAGCGAAAAAGGCCCTGGCGGAACTGAAATAGGAATGAGGAGGAGATGCCTATAATGCGCTAAAATGCCTAAATTGCCTATAATTGGAAAATGAATTTCGCGGATAAATAGCGTTTAAATTTAGGCATTTTAGGCATATTAGGCATTTTTCATGCGTTTTTTTTCAATTAAAATACTCGTTCTCTGCATCCTGATGCCGCCGCTGCTTTACCTGCTGACGGTCTTCGTCCTGGAGAGGCAGCTGCAGGAGCGGTATGCCCGCGGCATCGAGGAGGCGTGCACGGGCGACCCGCAGCTGCTGCTGGACGGCAGCCTGCGCCTGCGGGACGCCGTCCGGGACAACGTCGAGGCGTATCTGCGCTCTTCCGCCGTCATCCGCCACGGGGTTTCCATGCGGGTGCGGGTGTCGACCCAGGGCGGGACGGTCCTTTACCCCGCGCCGTTTGAGGACGCCGCGGATGTCCAAACCCTCGCCAACCCCATGCGCGTGGCTCAGGACAACTTCAACTTGCTGAGCGAGGGCATTGTCGTGCGGGTGGAGGCGCGCCTGGAGCACAACCGGCTGTTGTCCAACGGCATCCTGGGCGTCTACGTGCTGGCGGGGCTGCTGGTGTTGGCGTGGCATTACCGGACCGCCGGCGGGCACATCCGCCGCGAGGAGGCCGAACGCCTTCTGGAGATCGAGCGGCTGCACCGGCTCGAGGCCGAAAACACGGCCCGGCTGTCCGGGCTGCAGCGGGAGCGCGAAGGACTTCTGGCGGAATTCGATGCGCTCAAATCCGTGATGCAGGACGTTCGCAGGCGCGCCGAGCGCAACGAGGACGACCTGATCGGGGAGATCGAGGCCCTGGAAAAGAAGCTGGCCGAAAACCTCGACCGGCAGACCATCCAGCAGGAAGAGATCCGGGCGCTGAAGGAATCCCTCGCCGGCTACGAAAAAGAGCAGCGCCGGGAAGACAAGGTTCGGTTGAAGGCGGAAGAGGCTCTCCGCAAGCGCTTCGTGACGCTCTACAAGAATCTCACGGTCAACGACCGCGCCGTGGAGGGGTTGGCGGACCTGAACGAAGAGTTGCGGTTAAAAGCAGAGGAGGTGATCCACCAGCTCAACGCCGCCCCGGATCTTGTCCCCATCAAGCGCAAGGTGTTCGGGAAAAAGAACCGCGAGACGGTGCTGGAGGTGGTCTTCGCTTACAAAGGCCGGCTTTACTTCCGCAAGGGGCAGGACCGCCGCGTGGAGGTGTTGGCCGTCGGCACCAAGAACACCCAGGAGAGGGAGTTGGAGTTTCTGGCGAATTTGTAGGGACAGATAAAGTAAGAAGTGCCTAAAATGCCTATAGTGCCTATAGTGCCTAAAATTTTTGAATCGGCTTGCATTGTGGGCGTCAACCGGCTATAGTAACTCGCAAAACGGAAAAGCGAAGACGGCGGAACATTTGCAGCGGCTCGAGGTGAACATGACAAAGAAGCAGAGATTGCTGGTGGTAGATGACAGCAAGGAGACCGTGGCCGGTTTGAACAGCTTTCTCAGTCAGAAATACGAAGTGATCACGGCCTACAACGGGCTCGACGGCTTAAAGGCGTTTGAAATGAACGAGGGGACGATCGACCTGGTCATCACCGACCTGGTGATGCCCGAGATCAGCGGGGTCGGGGTCATCTCCATCATCAAGAAGAAATACCCGGGCACCCCGGTGATCG
>Ga0079303_10000149_pt1 | contig 15448 bp, 15 predicted proteins | sample Methanogen_OWC_FD_77073 | JGI IMG/M metagenome (GOLD analysis project Ga0079303, IMG submission 77073) | Enriched soil microbial communities from Old Woman Creek wetland in Ohio, USA - Methanogen_OWC | ecosystem: Environmental > Terrestrial > Soil > Wetlands | place: USA: Ohio | collected...
GGGTGTTGAAGAAAAAGTACCTGTATTGCCTGTAGACAACTATTCAGCAAGTATAGAAGTAGAAGCTAAAGGTGATACTTCGGTTGTTAACTGGACTGCGGGTTATTACCGTGCTTACACGAACAACAATCCACCGGCGGAAATGAACGAAGAAGCCGCTAATGCAGCAGTGAACGCTATTTTGAAAACAGGCTTGATCAACCTGAAAACCTTGGCTGAAAAGTAAGGTTTACACCGGTGTTTTTTGTGAAATGCCAAGTTGTAGCGATAGCCGTCGCTACAGCTTTTTTTACCGCACCACTGACAGCTGCGCCTTTTGCCTATATCACAAATCAACTGGATGACAGTATTTCTATTATTGATACTGAACAGGGCAAAGTGGTCGATACAATCAGTGTGCCCGGCAAGCCGGCTGGCGTAGCGGTTGCACCTGCGGGGGATAAAGTCTATATAAGCACGCCGGAAGCCAAGGGCTTCGCGGTTTTGGATGTAAAAAAACACGAGGTAATTGCTAAAGTTGCGGTGAGTGACGGAGCACTAGGTATTGCTTCAGGAGCTGATGGCAAACGAATTTATGTAGCGGATTGGTATAATGACAGTGTCGATGTTATTGATGCTGACAGCTTACATATCATTAAAACCATCCCTGTAGGCGATTCGCCATCGGGTTTGGTGGTCAGCCCTGATAATCGATGGTTGTATGTCGCTAACCGGCTCAGTAATTCTGTTTCTAAAATTGATCTCAAGAAACTGACCCTTAACAAGACCACGCAAGTTGGCTCACATCCGTTCGGGCTCACCATTGATGCCAGAGGCGAGCGCATTTATGTCGCCAATGTACAAAGTGATGATGTGACGGTATTAGAAGCCAGACGTTTGCTGCCCATCGCTACCGTAAAGGTTAATATGCTGCCTTATGCCGCCACATTGGCGCTCAATGACAGTCGTCTGTTTGTGACTAATCAGGATGATGGTTCTGTGTCGGTTATTGATACGGCAACCTTAAAAGAAATCGGCTTGATTGAAGTGGGTGATAAGCCTGAAGGTATTAATACGCATCCCGATGATCGGCATGTGTATGTGGCTAACTGGTTTGATAGCACTGTGTCGGTGATCGATGGCAAAACCCTGAAAGTGATTGATACCATCAAAACCGGCAATGGTAGTCGTGCCTTCGGGCAATTTTTTGGCAAGTGACAAGGTCATCGCTTGAAATGCACATAAGGAAAAAGGGTCACTACCATTAGGTTAAGAGCTTATAGGTGCGACAAATTCGCCCCACAGACCGGCTTCCAGTGACTTGTGTGACATTAAAAGCCACGCGTTTTTTTGCGCACTGGGTCGTTGTGATAAACTGTTAAATGAACCTTAATTACTTGAGAATGAAATGGCTGAAACTGTAGATGAATTGACTGTAGCGTACGAAGATGGCGGTATCGAAACGGTTAAAGAGCTGGATAAAAAAGTGCTGACCAAAGGTGCATGGGCTACGGTTATGTACCGTTATCAGGACTGGAATCGCGCTAAAGAAGAATACGGTCCCGATAAATATACAATTCGTCGTTATCAGAAGCGCAATGGCGAATATCAACAAAAATCAAAATTTAATATTTCCAGTAAAGAGCAAGCGAAAAGTATCATTGCAGCACTGGAAGAGTGGGTGGAAAAAGAATAGTTTGAAGTTTTTGAAATTTAGTTGCAAAATCAGGTGTCTCTCGGTCTTACCCTCGTCCAATATTATTGAGTTAGATATAGCTTAGGATTAATATTTGTTGAAGAGGCAAAAATCCCATCAGCCAGCACAAATCAACAGTAACGAAATGAGCCATCAAATTGACTGGGAACCGCGAGGGTTGGTTGGATGAAAAAGTCCGGCTCGTTTTTGGTAGAGATTATGGAGCAACCGGATACCCGCGCGATAGAACCGGCGAATGAAGGTGGCGGGAGTCCGCCGTACCCGCCGGGAATGATGTTGGTTCTGTTGTTTTACTATTACGCCAAGGGTATCTTCTCCCGTCGCAAACCTGCACTGAGGCTGTCGAAGGGATAGAGCAGGCCCGCCAAGGACCGACAAGCTCCTGGCAATAATTCGGCAATTACTACTCGGATGCTTTCTGCATGAGGTGCTTTGGAAGCTGTCCGGTAGCGGCATTGAAGGCGGCAAAAAAGTCAAAGTCCATGCCGTTAATCTGAGTGACACTAAAAGTGCATGGGGTGTTTTGGAAGAGATCGTCGATAAATATCCTTCACTCAAAGCATTCTCGGGTGATGCAGGCTATATCCAGCGCTTGACTTTACTTTTAAATAACTGCGTATGGCCTTTTATTTCAGAAAAAATCGAAGGAAAACGGGGTGTCCTGCCGAAGCGATGGGTAGTCGGGCGTACTTTTTCTTGGCTGGGCAACTTTCGCCGTTTTTCAAAGACTTTGAAATAATTCCGCCACTGCTGAAAATTTGATTCGAATTGCTATGCTGAACATAACATTTGCAAAATGCATTTAATATTTTTCCAGACTGCTTCTTAGTCTCGATAACTGCGGCTAAAAGCCCCCCGGCAATATCTGAACTATTAGCGGGGTCTGAAAAATTTAAAACATGGTTTGCTTGACATTTCCTTTTTCACAATTTATTTAGTTGCCATTGCTGAACATTATCTATTGATCATAATCGCGTAAATAACAGAAATAAAAAAGGGGCATGTATTGCTACAGACCCCCCTTTTTTATTATTTGATTGGTTGTTTTACTGATTTAGTTTTACCTTCAGCATTTTATTAACCTCGGCCGGATTTGCTTTGCCTTGCATTTCTTTCATGACCTGGCCGACAAAGAATGCAAACACCTTATCTTTGCCACTGCGATATTGCTCAACCTGGCCGGGATTATCGGCAATGATTTTATCAATAATAGCTTCAATTGCGCCGGTGTCAGTGATCTGCTTTAAGCCTTTTGCGGCGATAATTTCATCGGCTGTGGCGGTGCTTTGCCACATTTCTTCAAACACTTGCTTGGCGATTTTTCCGGAAATGGTATTGTCTCGAATGCGCGCCAATAAACCCGCCAGACGCTCGGAACCGACAGGCGAATCCATAATTTCCAAGCCGGCTTTATTCAGCGCAGCGGAAAGCTCGCCTGTTATCCAGTTGACACATAGCTTTGCTTCGCACCCTGATTCTTTAAGTACTCGTTCGAAATAATCAGCCATCTGACAAGAATACGTGAGAATAGCCGCATTCTCTTCATCCAGAGCGTATTGATCCTTAAAACGATGTTTTTTAGCCTGCGGTAATTCAGGCAATTGTGCTTTTACCACCGTCTTGTAATCTTCGCTAATAAGGACGGGTAACAAATCGGGGTCGGGAAAATAGCGGTAATCATTGGCCTCTTCCTTGCTGCGCATGGAGCGCGTTTCATCTTTTACCGAATCATACAAGCGGGTTTCCTGAATGACTCTGCCGCCGTTTTCTATCAGCTCAATTTGGCGCTCGATTTCATGATTAATGGCTTTCTCGACGAACTTGAATGAGTTGATATTTTTGATTTCTGCTCGCGTGCCATATTTTTTTTGACCTTTTGGACGCACCGATACGTTGGCATCACAGCGGAACGAACCTTCCTGCATATTGCCGTCACAAATATCCAGATAACGCACCAGTTCATGCAGCTTTTTCATGTATGCGACGGCTTCTTTCGCCGAACGCATATCCGGCTCGGATACAATTTCCAGCAATGGCGTTCCTGCACGGTTTAAATCAATCCCGGTCAAGCCGTGAAAATCTTCATGCAGCGACTTACCGGCATCTTCTTCCAGATGAGCACGGGTAATACCTATGCGTTTCATTATGCCATCCACTTCAATATCCAAGTGGCCATTACCCACTATCGGCAATTCCATTTGACTTATTTGATAGCCTTTGGGCAAATCAGGGTAAAAATAATTTTTTCTGGCAAAAACGGAATAAGGAGCAATTTCCGCTTCAATTGCCATTCCAAATATGACTGCTTTATGCACAGCTTCTTCATTTAATACCGGTAAAACACCGGGCAAGCCTAAATCAACGGCACAGGCCTGGGTGTTGGGTTCTGCTCCATACGCTGTAGATGCACCGGAAAAAATTTTTGATTTGGTGGCCAGTTGGGTATGAATTTCCAGGCCTATTACAGTTTCCCATTCCATCATTATCTCCTTACTCAAAACCTTTGGGGGTATGTTGATGCCAATCTGTGACCTGTTGATACTGATAGGCAATATTCAATAAGCTGTCTTCTGCAAAATAATTGCCTATAATTTGCAAGCCAACGGGCATACCCGCTACAAATCCGGCGGGAATTGACATGGCAGGCACACCTGCGAGGTTGATGGCAATGGTATAAATATCGGATAAATACATTTCGATCGGATTGCCGATTTTTTCACCGATGCCAAAAGCAGTGGTTGGTGTTACCGGGCCCATAATCACATCAACTTTCGCCAAAGCATTTTTGAAGTCTTCACTGATTAAACGCCGGATTTTTTGCGCCTTAATGTAATAAGCATCGTAATAACCCGCTGATAAAGCATAAGTTCCCATGAGAATACGGCGTTTAACTTCCTTGCCAAAACCTTCACCACGAGAGCGGGTGTATAAATCGGTTAAATCCACTGGGTTTTCACAGCGATAGCCATAACGCACACCATCGAAACGCGACAGGTTGGCAGAGCATTCAGCAGGCGCAATGACATAATAAGCAGGGATCGCCAACTTAAGATTAGGCATACTGATTTCCTTGATTTCCGCCCCTAATTTGCGATATTCGTTGATAGCCGTTTCAAGGGTTGCCGCCATATTGCTGCTTAAACCATTACCAAAAAATTCTTTGGGTAAGCCGATTTTTAAACCTGCAAGGGAGTTATTCAGTCCAGCACGATAATCGGGTACGGGGCAATCAACACTGGTTGAGTCTTTTTCATCAAACCCTGCCATGGTTTGCAACAGGATAGCGGCATCTTCAGCACTATGTGTCATGGGGCCGCCCTGATCAAGACTTGAGGCATAGGCAATCATACCGTAGCGGGATACCCGTCCGTAAGTGGGTTTTAATCCGGTAATTCCACACAAGGCTGCTGGTTGGCGTATGGAACCGCCGGTGTCTGTGCCTGTTGCACAGACTGCCAGCCGAGCCGCGACGGCTGCTGCCGAACCGCCAGATGAACCGCCTGGTACCGTATGGGTATTCCAGGGATTTTTAACGACGCCATAATAACTGGTTTCATTGGATGAACCCATCGCGAACTCGTCCATATTGAGTTTGCCCAACATCACCGCGCCAGCCTGATTAAACTTTTCCACTATGGTGGCGTTATAGGGCGCAGTAAAATTATCGAGCATTTTAGAGCCACAGGTGGTTTTAACATCCAGGGTACAAAAAATGTCTTTTTGAGCAATGGGTATGCCGGTCAATAGTTCGGCTTTGCCGTTAGCCAGTCGAACATCCGCGGCTTTGGCATTTTGCAATGCGGCCTCTTCGGTGACGGTGATATAAGCATTAAGATGCTGGTGCTGCTTGATTCGATTCAAAAAAATCTGTGTCAGCTCTACGCTGGAAAATTCACCTGAACGCAAGCCCTGGGCCAATTCTATTAGTGTTTTAGTGTGCATTGTTGTGCGTTCTCTTTATTCAATCACTTTCGGCACTAAATAAAGCCCCGCTTCGACTTGTGGCGCAATAGCCTGAAATTTCTTGCGATTATTCTGTTCTGTGACTACATCGGGTCTTAACCGTTGCACCTGATCCATGGGGTGAGCCATCGGCTCGACATCATCGGTATTCAACTCACCCATCCTGGTCATCAAATCCAGCATGCCTGACAAATCTTTCGCATAAGATTCAATATCATGTTTGTCAATTCCCAAACGCGCCAAATGCGCAATTTTGTTCACATCATCCGCCGTTAACGACATTGTTTGTCTCCATATTTAAAACTCAGTAAGAAAGGTATAAGATGCGTTATGGACAAGCTACATTCTGTGCCTTTGGTATTTGTGTAGCGTATTCCTAGACCTTGCAGAGTATATTACTACAAAAATCATACTTATATCTTGCTCAAATACCTGCTTGATTGATAAAGTAGTAACATTTTTATTCCTTAAAGGAAACAGGTAAAAAATGTTCAAAAGAATTCGCGGCCTTTTCTCCAACGATCTCTCGATAGACCTGGGAACCGCAAATACATTGATTTACATTCCGGGGCAAGGGATCGTACTTAATGAGCCATCCGTTGTTGCCATCAAAGAGGACAAAATCCGTGGTTCCAAAACCATCGCTGCTGTCGGAACTGACGCAAAACAAATGCTGGGGCGTACTCCAGGCAATATCACTGCAATCCGGCCACTGAAAGACGGCGTAATCGCGGATTTTGCGATCACTGAGCGGATGTTGCGATTTTTTATCGAAAAAGTTCACAAGAAAAACCGGTGGCTACGTCCCAGTCCGCGTATTTTGATCTGTGTGCCTTGCGGTTCAACTCAAGTCGAGCGTCGCGCCATCCGGGAGTCGGCAGCAATGGCGGGCGCTCGCGAGGTTTATTTAATTGAAGAGCCGATGTCTGCCGCTATAGGTGCCGGTTTACCTGTCGATGAGGCCTGTGGATCCATGGTACTTGATATTGGCGGCGGCACCTCTGAAGTGGCCATAATATCAATAAACGGCATTGTTTATTCAAACTCTGTCCGTATCGGTGGTGATCGATTTGACGAAGCCATCATCAATTATGTGCGGAGAAACTATGGCACCTTAATTGGTGAAGCCACTGCTGAAAGAATAAAGCTGGAAATCGGTACTGCTTACCCTGGCAGTGAAGTCAGAGAAATAGAAGTTAAAGGTCGCAATCTGGCAGAAGGCGTACCGCGCAGTTTTTCCCTGAATAGCAATGAAATCCTGGAAGCTTTGCAAGAACCGTTATCCGGTATTGTCGGCGCAGTAAAAGTAGCACTGGAACAAACCCCGCCTGAGCTCGGCTCAGATGTTGCCAATCGCGGCATCTATTTAACTGGGGGAGGCGCTTTATTGAAAGATATTGACCGCCTGATAGCCGAAGAAACAGGCCTGCCAGTGCACATCGCTGATGATCCGCTTACCTGTGTTGCCAGAGGTGGTGGTATGGTTCTGGAAATGCTGGATAAGAAAGGAATCTCAACCTTTTCATTAGAGTAATTATGACCCTCCAAAATCGTTTATTCTGGCTGTGACTCAGGCATACCTGGCACGAGTCGCAGCACCTTTAACTGATACGAGGCATCCACTATAAAACTTTTATTTGCCACTGGCCCATCGATCAACACCCGCTTACTGGTAGCAGTCATTGCTTCAATTGCTTTACTTGCAAATGAATACAGAAGCCCGCGATTGGACTCACTTCGCACTACATTATCCTTTTTTGTCGACCCTTTAAAATACCTGGTCGATGTACCTACTGTCCTGGTCGAACAGGCTGCCGACTCCGTTAGCTCATACAGAACATTAAAAAAGGAAAACGAAAGATTGCGTGAAGAACAACTCATTCACCAAACCAGGTTACTTAAATTTGCTGCGCTGGAAAAAGAAAATATTCGTCTGCGTGCTTTATTGGAAAACTCTTTTAAACTCGGCGAACAGGTACTGGTTGCCGAATTATTATCAGTCAATTTGGCGCCTTATGAAAATATCGTTGTAGTCAACAAAGGCACCCGTTTTGGCGTTCATCCTCAGCAACCGGTATTGGATGCAAACGGCGTTGTTGGGCAGGTTTTTCGGGCATTGCCGTTCACCTCTGAAATCATGTTGATTACCGATCCGAATCATGCCATTCCCGTCCAGGTCAATCGCAATGGTTTATTAACCATTGCCGTAGGTAGCGGTCAACTGAACCGGCTTGTGTTACCTTTTTTACCCGGCAATGCAGATATTCACCCAGGTGACTTACTGATAACATCGGGTTTGGGTGGTACTTTTCCACAAGGTTATCCTGTGGCTGTCGTGGATGAATTTACTTCGGAACCTGACAAGGCTTTCGCTACCATTACCGCCACCCCAAAAGCCTTGCTGGACCGCAACAGAGAGTTGATGATAGTCTGGAGTAACTCGACGCAGGTTCCGCTTATTTCAAAGCCAACAGAAAACGATCCAGAAACCAGGACTCATGTTGATGAATAAATACGTTGGTTTTGGCCGCATTATATTGACCATAGCCCTGGCAATGTGCCTGAGGATCGCACCCTGGCCTGGCGCTTTAGCTGTATTTAATCCTGACTGGGTGCTGTTAACGCTTATCTACTGGTCACTTGCGGTACCTGAGCGTGTAGGCATCTTTCATGCCTGGACATTTGGCCTGCTCACAGATGTATTGACTGGCAGATTACTCGGTCAATATGCCTTGGCTTATTCAATGGTTATATATATATGCCTTAAACTGCACAAACGTTTGCGCCAATTTCCTTTGATCCAACAGGGATTGTTTATTTTTTTCTGCTTACTGCTGTCGCAACTACTACTTTTTTTAATAAAGAACATTCAGCATCCTGCGCAACTTCACGCCTCTTTCTGGCTGCCTGTTTTTACCGGCACGGCATCCTGGCCCTTGGTCTATACGGTATTGCGCTTTGTCCGTCTATCAGGACGCATTAAATAGCCTACGCAGCAACACATGTCCCGCATATATTCTGTTAAAGACAATACAGTAGAGAACCGTCTATTTCTCAATCGCATTGTTGCCGCATTCATTGTTATTATTTTGTTAACGTCTGGATTAATTGTTCGTCTGATTTATTTGCAAATTGTCGGTCACGAACATTATTCGTCGCTGGCAAAAGAGAACAGCATAAAAATCGTTCCCTTAGTCCCTACCAGGGGCATAATCTATGACCGGCACGGCAAGATTCTGGCAGAAAACATGCCGTCATATAGCCTGGAACTTATTCCGGAAAAAATCACTGATCTTAACGACACCCTATCAAGGTTACAAAAACTGCTTAATATTCCTGACGAAAAAATCGAGCAATATCAGAAACTACGCAAACGCCAAAAACGCTTCGCCAGCACACCCCTGTTATTAAGCATGAACGATGAAGAACTCGCAAAGTTTGCCGTAGTCAGACCTTATTTTCCCGGTGTCGATATTTATACGCGTTTGGTTCGGCACTACCCCTACAGTGATCTAGCCGCTCATGTCATTGGCTACGTAAGCCGCATTAACGAAGCAGAACTTAAGGAGTTACCGATCGCCGAATATCGCGGCTCCACTCATATTGGCAAGCTGGGAATAGAGAGTTCTTATGAAACTGAACTGCATGGTAAAACCGGTTATGCAGAAATAGAAACCAATGTACATGCCCGGCTCCTCAATACCCTAAACGAAGTTAATCCGGCCCCCGGTGCAAATCTCTATTTAACCCTGGATATTGATTTACAAAAAATGGCTTATAATGCGTTGGGTACCTTCAGCGGCTCGGTCGTTGCTATTGATATCAAAACCGGCGGAGTGTTGGTCTTCGTAAGCCGACCGGGATTTGACCCCAATCCTTTCGTGGTCGGCATAACCAATGATGCCTATCAGGCGCTGCAAGCATCGGAAAATCAACCGCTCTATAATCGCGCGCTTCGGGGATTATATCCTCCAGGTTCAACTATCAAGCCTTTTATTGCCTTGGCGGGACTTGAATATGATGCGATTAGCCCCCAGAAGAATATTTTATGTCCCGGTTATTATCAATTACCTGGTGTGAGTCATCAATATAGGGACTGGAAAAAAGGGGGGCATGGTTCCGTCAGTTTAAACAAAGCCATAACCGAATCTTGCGATGTCTATTTTTATCGCCTGGCTGCGACGTTGGGCATAGATCATATGCATAGTTTTTTACAGAAGTTTGGCTTTGGTGAAAAATCCGGTATTGATCTGGTGGGGGAAAAATCAGGATTATTGCCCTCGCGAGAGTGGAAGAGTGCTCGAAAAAATCAGGCATGGTATCCCGGGGAAACACTCATTACGGGCATAGGCCAAGGCTATCTTCAGGTTTCCCCATTACAACTGGCCCGAGCTACAGCAACGCTGGCGAATAGAGGGAATGTTGTCACACCATTTCTGGTAGATAAAATCGTCACCGCAGAGACTACTCTCCCAGGCCCTGAAACGCATCAACAAATTATTCCACTTAAAGCGAATAATATCGATACTATTGTTGCAGCCATGGTTAATGTTGTTCATAGCGCACACGGCACTGCCAAGCGCATTAACGAAGGTATCAGCTATCAAATCGCGGGTAAAACAGGAACTGCCCAGGTTCTAGGAATTAAACAAAACGCAAAATATAACGAAAATGACATCGATATCAAATTTCGTGATCACGCTTTATTTATTTCTTTTGCCCCAGCAGATGATCCTAAAATTGCCGTAGCTGTCGTTGTTGAAAATGGAGGCCACGGCGGCTCAGTCGCAGCACCCATAGCTGGAGAGGTTATCAAACAATTTTTACAGGAAAACAATGAAAACCGAGACCCGTCATGAACAATTCGAACCGCCTTCACTGCTCGGTAATCTCCTCAGAAAGCTGCATATAGACATTCCATTATTTATTGGCCTGTTTCTTACTTCATTGTTGAGCTTCGCAATTCTGTACAGCGCCGGCAGCCAGGATATGGATATATTGATGCGCCAGGCCGCCCGTATCGGATTGGCCTTCCTTTTAATGACGGTACTGGCTCATATAGATCCAAATCAGTTTAAACGTTATTCCGCACTACTGTTCGGCTTGGGCATTTTTCTGCTCATTGCAGTGTTAATCATGGGGCAGATAGGCAAAGGCGCTCAACGCTGGCTGGATCTGGGTTTTTTTCGTTTCCAGCCGTCAGAAATGATCAAAATAACTACCCCCATGATGATCGCCTGGTATCTGGCGGATCACCCGTTGCCACCAAAATCCAGACAGCTTTTTATAGCCGCAATTCTTATTGTTGTTCCTACCTTATTGATAGCCAAACAACCTGATCTCGGTACTGCATTACTGGTTGCAAGCTCCGGCGCCGGTGTATTGTTTTTTGCCGGGCTCTCCTGGCGATTTATATTGGCGATCGTCGCCGCACTGGCTTCGTTAACGCCTATCATTTGGCATTTTATGCGCGGCTATCAACGCGATCGGGTGCTCACCTTTTTAAATCCTGAAGCTGATCCGCTGGGCAGGGGCTATCATATTATTCAATCAAAAATAGCCATTGGTTCCGGCGGCATTTATGGTAAAGGCTGGCTAGGTAGCACTCAATCAGAACTGGACTTTTTACCTGAAAGCTCTACCGATTTTATTTTTGCCGTATTTGCCGAAGAATTCGGCTTATCCGGTTGCTTAGGCTTGTTAATTCTATATCTGTTAATTATCGCACGTTGCCTATATATCGCTTCCCAGGCTCAAGATACCTACAGTCGGCTGTTGGCGAGCAGCCTGGCTTTTACTTTTTTTGTTTATGTTTTTGTCAACATCGGCATGGTTATCGGCATCCTGCCTGTTGTAGGTGTTCCCTTGCCTTTAATCAGTTACGGCGGAACATCCATCGTCACCTTACTGGCCGGTTTCGGCATTCTTATGTCAATTCACACTCATAAAAAATTTCTGCCACTCTAATGAAAATAAGAACAGGTTTAAGATTCAAGGCACAAGATTCTTATGATTTCAACGCATCTGCAAAGAAATGGAGCGCGTTCTCAGCGGCGTTCGTTCTCATGGTTTCAATGGGAACGTCACCAAAAGCCTTTGGCGCATGGCCAAAGATGCAAAAATATAACCTTGTGTTCTGGTTCAAAAATACAACTTGCGCCTTGCGCCTTGTGCCTTGTGCCTTGTGCCTATTACTCATCTCATGTACCAGCAACATAACAGGCACCGAATCAGTTAATGCCTTTATCAGTAGGATGGTAACAACGCACCAGTTCGAAGAATCCGAGCTTAATGAGCTGTTTCAAGCCGTCGAAATTAAAGAGGATATTCTCAAAAAGATTTCGTCGCCCGCAGAAGGTTTACCTTGGTATAAATATCGCAAAATATTTATGACCGATGCACGCATCAACGGCGGTGTAAAATTTTGGCAAGAAAATGAGCCCGCATTGACCGCCGTCGAACAACAGACAGGTGTTCCAGCGGAAATTATTATCGCCATCATCGGCGTTGAAACCCTTTATGGACAAAAGACGGGCAACTATCGAGTAATCGACGCACTGTCTACCTTGGCTTTTGCCTATCCACCACGCAGTAAGTTCTTTCTTGGTGAACTGGAAAACTTCTTGCTACTGTGCCGCGATGAACACATTAATCCCTTGGAGCCAGTTGGCTCCTATGCCGGCGCAATGGGAATGCCACAATTTATGCCTAGCAGTTTCAGGTCCTATGCCGCTGATTTTGATAACGATAGCCACCGGGATATCTGGCATAACAAAGGCGATGTTATCGCCAGTGTTGCCAATTACTTTGTCAAGCATCACTGGCAGAGCGGCCAGGCTATCGCTATTCCTGTGAGTGCGACAGGGGAAAATTATAAAACCGCATTGACCGGGGATCTTAAGCCGGACTTAAGGCTTGCCGAGTTAGAATCGCTCAACTTAAAAATATCGAGACCATTACCTTCAAGCACTAAAGTAAAACTGCTTGCTTTTGAACAGCAACAAGGTGAAGAGCTCTGGGCGGGATTAGACAACTTTTATGTCATTACCCGATACAACCACAGCCCTTTATATGCCATGGCTGTTTATCAGTTAAGCTTATCTATTTTAAATAAAAAAGGCACTTTCCCATGAATAAACTCATATTAGCAATTTTAATGATTGCCCTATACGGGTGCTCTACAGAACAAATTAAAACTACCGAAGCCACTTTTCGCCTCCCGGTCTCTCTCCCGGTCTCTGTTGAGCCCACACCTCATTTAACAGTCAGCCATCAAATAAGACAACATTCAATATTGCCATTATCGCAATTGAACAATCATGATGAGCCTAATGAGATTGCCCAACAAGAAAACCTGCTGCCGCGTATCGCCCGCTACATAAAACAGGGCCTTGCTTCATGGTATGGCCCCGGATTTCATGGTAAAAAAACCGCTACCGGAGAAATATTTGACATGTATGCCATGACCGCCGCTCATAAAACACTACCGATTCCTTCTTACGCTCAGGTAACCAATCTGGAAAATCATCGTAGCGTTATAGTCAGAATAAATGACAGAGGTCCTTTTGTAGGCAACAGAGAACTAGATTTGTCTTACGCTGCTGCAAAACGTCTGGATATGGAACAAAACGGCCTAGGGAAAGTAGAAATCAAGGTAATTTCTCCCAGCCAGGCTTTGCAACAAATTGCAGCCACACAAGAAAGAAATATATATTTGCAGGTTGGCAGTTTTGGCAGTGCAAAAAAAGCTATGAAATTAAAAAATAAAATTGCCGCCAATCATTTACCTGAGCCGAATATCCGTTCATCCACCTACAAAAAATCCACCCTTTACAAGGTTCAAATGGGACCGGTAAACTCAACAGCCACTGCTAATCAATTGAATGAACAACTGGCAAAAATAGGCATAACCGACACTCAATTTGTTACTGAGTCGAAACAATTGGAAAGCTCGCGTGTTATAATGTAAACAGTATATTGTTTTACTGTCGATATTAAAGAGCAATGAACCCTTTTAAAAAAAAATTCACCCTATTTTTATTTTTTGGCCTACTGATTACCCTCTTTCAGGCAAACGCAGAAAACGCTGAAATTGCAACGCCCCCCCCACCCAACATAGCTGCCACTGCTTTTATATTACAGGATTATCATACCGGAAAAATTCTGGCGGAAAACAACGCGGACGCCAAACTAGCCCCCGCCAGTCTTACCAAGATAATGACGGTTTATGTGGTGTTTAGAGAGCTCAGCAATGGCCACTTACATCTTGAAGATATGGCCCATATCAGCGAAAAGGCCTGGAAAACATCCGGCTCACGTATGTTTGTCGAGCTCGGCAAACAGGTTAAAGTTGAAGATTTGCTAAAAGGAGTCATCATTCAATCCGGCAATGATGCCAGTGTCGCTTTGGCTGAACATGTCGCAGGGAATGAAGCTACATTTGCCGACATGATGAATCAGCATGCTGCACGACTGGGAATGACAAACAGCCATTTTAAAAACAGTGACGGGCTACCCATGGAAGACCATTACACCAGCGCACGTGATTTGGCGATTCTCACCACAGCGTTAATCAAGGAATTTCCCGACTACTATCGCTGGTTTTCGCAAAAAGAATTTACCTTTAACAAAATTACCCAGCATAATCGTAACCAATTGCTTTCGCGCGACGAGTCAGTTGACGGCGTTAAAACCGGCTTTACTGATGATGCCGGTTATTGTTTGGTTGCCTCTGCGCTAAGAGAAGACATGCGTCTCATTTCCGTAGTCATGGGCGCAAAAAGTGCCAATTCCAGAGCCAATGAAAATCAATCGCTACTCAATTACGGCTTCAGGTTTTTTGAATCACACCGCTTGTATGAAGGAAAAACACCTTTAAATGAAGCCAGGATTTGGAAAGGGGCAAGTAAAACCATACCATTAGGCTTGGTCGAAGATCTTTACGCGACCATTCCTCGCCGCCAATATGGCGACCTTAAAGCCGTTATTACCGTCGACAAAAAAATCACGGCGCCGGTTACAGAAGGAGCAAAGCTTGGCTCTGTCAAGGTCAATCTTAAAGATCAGGTGATTGCTGAAAAAGATTTGATAGCCCTGAAATCTGTGGATCAAGGCAACATCATTCAAAGACTCTCTGATAGTGTTTTGATGATGATGGAGAAGTCAGATGATGGAAAGTAAAACCGTCTATTTAAACGGTCAGTATCTTCCGCTGAATGAAGCAAAAGTTTCGGTACTGGATCGCGGATTTTTATTTGGCGACGGCGTTTATGAAGTCATCCCTTCTTATTCCGGTCATTTATTTCATTTTCAAGAGCACCTGGAGCGCTTGGAAAACAGCCTGGCGGCTATTCGTTTGGCTAACCCCCACACCCGTGAGCAATGGGTGGAAATATTGACTCCATTGCTGGATGCAAATTTTGATCAGTATATTTATCTACAGATCACCCGCGGTGTTGCCCCCAAAAGAGATCACGCTTTCCCCGACAATACACCCGCCACGGTTTTTGCCATGTGCTCAGCTATCGTACCCTTTGCCGGTTTAAACAAGGGAGTAAAAGCTGTCAGCATGGATGACACCCGCTGGAAATTTTGCAATGTAAAAGCCATCACGCTTCTAGGCAATATCCTGCACAGACAAGAGGCAATAGACCAGGGTTGCGCCGAAGCGCTTTTGGTAAAAGACGGTTATGTCATTGAAGGTGCGGCCAGTAATGTTTTTGCAGTTATTGATGGCGTATTGTGTACGCCACCTAAAGGCAATGACATTTTGCCCGGCATTACCCGCGA
>Ga0079303_10000150_pt1 | contig 15309 bp, 12 predicted proteins | sample Methanogen_OWC_FD_77073 | JGI IMG/M metagenome (GOLD analysis project Ga0079303, IMG submission 77073) | Enriched soil microbial communities from Old Woman Creek wetland in Ohio, USA - Methanogen_OWC | ecosystem: Environmental > Terrestrial > Soil > Wetlands | place: USA: Ohio | collected...
ACGTCCACGTGAACGAGAACGGCTATAACGAAATATTGCCGCCATTCATGGTAAACCGCGATTCGATGCAGGGTACCGGCCAGCTTCCGAAATTCGAGGAAGATCTTTTCAAGGTAAACCCGCTTAATTATTACCTCATACCGACGGCCGAAGTTCCGGTGACCAACCTTCACCGCGACGAGATACTTTCCGCCGAAGACCTCACGATAAAATACGTTTCATACACCCCTTGCTTCCGCGCAGAAGCCGGATCTTACGGCAAGGACATGAAGGGCCTCATCAGGCAGCACCAGTTCAACAAGGTCGAGCTCGTCAAGTTCGCGCTTCCTGAAAACAGCTACGCCGAACATGAAAAGCTCGTCAACGATGCCGAAAAAATACTGCAAAAACTCAATCTTCCTTACCGCGTCGTCGCTCTTTCGACCGGCGACATAGGGTTTTCCGCCGCCAGGTGCTACGATCTCGAAGTGTGGCTGCCCTCGCAGAAGCAGTACCGCGAGATTTCGTCTTGCTCGAATTTCGAGGATTTCCAGGCCCGCCGCGCGGGGATACGCTTCAGACGCGGCCCGAAAGCGAAACCCGAATTCGTCCACACCTTAAACGGATCCGGCCTCGCCATCGGCCGAACGCTTCTGGCCATAATAGAAAATTATCAGAACGCCGACGGCACCGTGACGGTTCCGGAAGCCCTGGTTCCCTACATGGGCGGGGTCCGCGTCATCGGGGCCTTCAAAGGCTCTATCAGAAAGGACGGAGACACGAAGGTGATGAACGCATAATGAAGATCGCAAAAGAAGGCTATCCTTTCATAGTGGGTTTCGCGCTTCTGGGAATACTGCTCAGGCGCGTCAGCAAACTTTTTTCGTGGTTGTTTTACATCATGGCCGGTTTTTCCGCCTTCTTCTTCAGGGACCCGGAAAGGTTTACGCCCGAAGATGAAAACAGCCTCATTTCGCCGGCCGACGGCATAGTCATAGCGATCGACGACTGCGACGAGCCCGAATATATCAACGGTCCCGCCAAGAAGATCGCGATATTCATGTCGGTGATGAACGTCCACATCAACCGCGCGCCCATCCAGGGTACGGTCGGTTTCGTCAAATACAGGCAGGGCAAGTTCGAGGCAGCTTTCAAGGAAAACGCATCTTTCGAAAACGAAATGAACATGACCGGCATCGAAAACGCGAAGACGAAGGTACTGGTCAAACAGATCGCCGGCGTCCTCGCCAGAAGGATCGTATGCGACGTAACGCCCGGAGACATGATCGGGCAGGGCGACAGGTTCGGGCTCATAAAGTTCGGTTCGCGCGTCGAACTGATCGTGCCGGCGACCGACAATCTCGAGATCATGGTAAGCCTCATGGACAAGGTTACGGGCGGAGAGACCTTACTGGCAAGGTTGAAATAAACGTTCGATCTGGCGCCTACCATCGCCCTGCGGGCAGGGATATTCAATTTTAGGGGTGTTCCGAGTATGAAGAAGATATACGCTTACGCGATCCCCTGTACCTTTACGGCCGCGAATCTTTTCTGCGGCTTCGTTTCCATACAGTTCATCATCACGAAAGATTACGTATGGGCCGCCTGGTACATATTTTTCGGCATGATCTTCGATATCATGGACGGCCGGATAGCCAGAATGACGTCTGGCACCTCGATGTTCGGCGCCGAGTTCGATTCGCTGGCAGACATGGTGACCTTCGGCGTCGCTCCCGCGCTTTTAGTATACTACAGGTTCATGGAAGCGTCCGGCATCGCGGGCATCGTGGTGGCGTTCATTTTCATCCTCTGCGGCGCGCTGAGGCTGGCCCGTTTCAACATAATGCCTCACAGGCCATATTTCACGGGCCTTCCGATTCCAGGCGGCGCCGCGTTCGGCGCTTCGCTCGTCCTCTTCGGCGTTATCCACGATATCGACGGCTACGTTAACACGATCACCTTCATGATGTTCATGACGGCGCTTCTGATGGTGTCCACGATCCCCTATCCCGCGTTGAAAAAAGGTTCGAAATCGAAGCCCCCGATATTCAGGCGCGTCCTCACGCAGATAGGTTTCTGGCTTATAATCGCCGCGGCCTACGTCGTTTCCATCGAAAAAGCGATATTTTTCGCGATCGTTTCCTACATGGCCTCCGGCATTTTCTACTACGCATACAGAAAGATCGCGAAGGTCAGCGACGTCGAAGAAAACGGCGAGAACGAGAAAAAAGAGACTAAATAATTACGCGGCCAATCAATTCGAATATAATGCCATTAGAATATACCGGTCTTTTGCGAGGCCGGTATATTTTTTCGGCCCGCTCGGATGCGACTGAAGCATGCATGCGCCCGTGCGGGCCCGCCATGCGGAAGCGGTGCCCGGAACTTGCCGCGTCAGGCGCGGTGCGCCGGAGGTCCGGCCGGCTGTAAGACTTAGCCGCTCGAAAGTAAAATTATATATTGAAAGTCGAATGTTATAATGCTATAATATTTCAAAAATGAATTTATTAAAATGACGGAGGAAAAATGACTTATTTTGTTATCGGCGTATTTCTGGTTCTTCTCGGCGGAATATTTATTTATATGATGAAATCTTCCCAGGGCACCTTCGCCGCGCTGGCCCTCACCAGGGAGTACACCGCGAAGGAACTTCGCGACATCTACGACTCCGTCGCAAAGGAAGTCGGCAAGGGCACCTTCAAGGAAATGGTCGAGATAAAAGGAAGGATCGTCTGCGATTCGCCGCTGACCGGCGAGATGTCGAAAGAAAAATGCGTTTATTTCAAAAACGAGATAGTGCGCGACATCGAAGAAAGCTATTACGAGCAGGACGCGGAAGATAACAACAAAAAAGTTCTGAAAACCCGCAAGATCACTGAGACGATATGTTCGAAGGAGCGCCAGGCGGATTTTTATATACAGGACGAAACCGGCCGCACGAAAGTCAATCCCGAGAACGCCGATATGACCAACGGCCTTTCCAAGGCCATCGACCGCTACGAGCCGGCCGCGGCCGTTTCTTATAATGAAGGTCTTATGAACTGGGGCGGTTTTTCGTTCAGGATGAGCTCCGAATATCACCACCAGCAGGAGGGGCGTAAGGTCCTGGGCTATAAATTCACAGAATACGTCTTCCCGATGGATAAAAACATATTCATTCTCGGCGAAGCGACCGACTCGATGGGCGAATTGACCATAGCCAGACCCGTGTCCGGCGCGACGACGGACTTCATCATTTCGACGAAATCCGCTGAGGAGCTCAAGGCGTCCGCCAAGGGCAGCATCGCGACGTTCAAGGTCCTGTCGATTGTGAGCTTCGCGGCCGGCGTGGCGCTGATGATTATGGGCCTGATAAAAGGCTTGAAGTAAGGGTTTTGTTACAAAATACAAAAAATCACTTGATTTTTAGGCGTCTTTGTGTTAAAATTAAATGATTTTTTGAAATTAACGAAACTAACACACCTTCAGGAGGAGACTCAAATGCAGCCTAAAATTCATCCCAAGTATCATTCAGAAGCGGTAGTTAACTGCGCTTGCGGCGAAACTTTCAAGACCGGATCCATACTTCCCACTCTGAAAGTCGATATCTGCTCGAAATGCCATCCGTTCTTCACAGGAAAGACCAAGGTCATGGATGCCGCCGGCCGTATCGAAAAGTTCCAGAAGAAACACGCCGGAACTCCGATAGAGATCAAAGGCAAAAAGAAAGCCGTCGTTCCGACCGCGAAAAAAGAAGAAAAAACCGAAAAGTAAAACCTTCAAATATTTTAAAATATCACGTTCGCCAAGGGGCATATTCTATCATGATATGCCCCTTGTCGCTACGGACGAAAGACAAAAGGAACATATATGCCTGAAGTCGCATTGAACGTAAGCCTCATCGAACACACGCCCGATCCCGAAAAACTGGTCGCCATTGCCGCAAAAATGTGTTACACGCGTCTTTCCGTGGGTGAACTTCGCGACAGGGTCACCAAAAACGACCAGAAGGAATTCATAAAAAAAATCATGGAAATGGGGCATCTCACGCCGATCGAGCACGTCTCGTTCACCTTCGGCGTAGAGGGCGTCAGCAGGGCGCTTCTGGCCCAGATCACGAGGCACCGCATCGCCACGTTCTGCGTCAAGTCGCAGCGCTACGTCGACGAAAGAAGCGGCGATAAAAAGGGGACCTTCAATTATATCGTTCCGCCTTCGATAAAGGCGCTCGGCGAAAAACAGGTAAAGAAATTCGCGGAGCACATGGAGGCGGTCCAGGGCTTTTACGATTACTGGTTCGACGTTCTTGGAAAGAATAAAAAAACGGCCGAATTCCGCAACGAGGATTCGCGTTTCGTCCTTCCAAACGCGGCCGAGACGAAGTTTGTTTTCACGATGAACACGCGCGAGCTTCTGCACTTTTTCAGGCTGCGGCTTTGCATGCGGGCGCAGTGGGAAATTCGCGCCCTGGCAAAAAAGATGCATGCCGAAGCAGTGAAGGTCGCGCCGACGCTTTTTTCATACGCCGGCCCGCCGTGCAAATTCGGCGAATGCAAGGAAGGCACGCTTAAATGCAGAAAAGATGCGACACGATAGTCTCGGGCGATATCAGGATCCTTCAGGACGAAGGATCGTTCTGCTATTCGACCGACACTCTCCTGCTTCTTGAATTCATTAACGACATATACGATTTTTCGAAACCGACGAAGGTCCTTGAATTAGGCTCCGGGACGGGCGGGCTGTGCCTTGTGATAGCAAGGAGCAACCCCGAAGCGAAGGTTTCCGGTGTCGAGCTGCAGGAGCGTCTCGTCGGACTTTCGAATGAAAGCGCGGCGATGAACGATCTTTCGAATGTATCCTTCGTCAGGGGCGATCTTAGGAATATCAGGGAAATGTTTCATCCCGAAAGCTTCAATCTGGTCGTCGCCAATCCGCCGTATTTCAAGCTCGGGACTGGAAAGGTCAACGTCATATCGGCGAAGGCTCAGGCGAAGCACGAGATAAAATCGACCCTTTCCGATTTCATGAATTCGGCCCATTATCTTTTGAAAAAAACCGGCACTCTTTGCATGATTCATCATTATTCAAGAATTTACGACGTGTTTGAAAACGCGTCGAAACTGAAAATGAAGCTTCACGCGTTCGCTCCGGTGTATCAGAGCGCGGCCGGCGGAGCCGAAGGCGACGCCACCCACGGGTTGTTCGCGTTCTCGAAATCGGGCCGCGCTGAACCCAGGACGATGGCGCCCAGGTATATAAGAGCCTGCCCGGCCAACTAATAAATTGATTATTTTGGAAAATTTTGATATCCTTTCATCATAGAAAGAACGGAGGATCTTATGAATTGGTTCTGCTGCCATAGATGTCAGAAATGGTCTACCTGCGATACCAAGTGGTACCGCGGCGAAAAGGGAATTCCGCAAAATTGCTGCCCGAATTGCGAGAACTACGACAAATGTTACGCGGAATTCATGCTGACGGAAGAAGAAAACCGGAAGAAAAATCCCAAAAAGAAATAATTGAGAATTTCTATAAAAGTAAAAAAAGAGCCTGCGAATCGACAGGCTCTTTTTTTGTTTTTGGAAAGTATTTTATGAAACAGCCCTTTTTAGAATTCCGTTTTTGACGTGAAATTGAAGTCCTTGATCTTCATCGAAGGGATTACCATCCCGCCCATCGAATCGCCCATAAGCTTTGGATCGTTTCCGAGCATTTCGACGTTTGAAAGCGCCTCGCAGACGTTCTGGGTGAAGCGCAGGTTCTTGATCGGATGCGTCACTTTTCCGTCCTCGATCATGAAAGTGCCGTTTCTGGTCATGCCGGTGATGATCGTTTCCTTCGGGTTGACGATGTTGACGTAGTGGAAGGACGTTATCAGAAGTCCCTTTTTGGTGGATTTTATCATTTCTTCCTTCGATTTATCGCCGGATTTTAAGAACACGTTCATCGGCATCGGCCCGTATGGAGTGCTGGGCGGAAGGGCGTGGCCGGTGGATTTTTTATTTTCTTTTCTGGCTGTTTTTATGTCGTAGACGAGGTTTTTGAATACGCCGTCTTCGATCAGGGTGATCTTTTCTTTTTTTACCCCTTCGAAATCGAATGGCATCGGCTGTCCGGCGATGTCGAGCCCGTCGTCCCACATGGTGATATTAGAACCGACGATCTTCTGGTTCATCTTGCCGCAGGTAAAGCTTCTGCCTTCCTGGTAGGTCCTGGCGGAAAATCCCAGATAGATTATGAAGCTTATAAGGTTTTCGACGGCCTGGTGAGAAAGGATTACGTCGTATTTTCCGGGTTCGGCGTCGCGCGGGTTCTTCGCCCTGAGGCAGATGTCGCAGGCTTCGTCGGCCGCCTTGTTGAAATCGATTTTGGCGAAGTCGCAGTTCCTGTCGTAGGAAAGTCCGGCGTAACTGTATTTATCGCCCATAGCGGTGAGGTTCAGGGCAGACATTGTGACGGGATTGTAGCGCTTCAATCCGTGTGAATTGGCGACGAATATTTCCATGAGGCTCACGTCGAGGGCGCCGAATGCGTCGAGGCCGTTTTTCCTGGCTTTTTTAAGGATGACGTCGACGGATTTGGCCATCTGTTCGGGAGTGCAGCCGGCGGTGTTCTCGTTCCAGAACTGGTTGTAGCGGGGGAGCTCATCCCATTTTTCGGGCATCTCGGCGTCTTCGTTTTCTTTTTTCAGGGAGATTATCGTTTCAACGTTGTTCAGAAGGAAGTCGAGTTTTTTATTTTCGCCGGAATTTATGGTGGCGATGCCGACCCTGCCGTTTTTGACCCCGCGAAGCATTATCGAAAGGTTCTTTTCGGCGACGTTCTGGTGGATGACCGAATTGGCGAAACGGGTGAGTTTCCTGTCGAATGCGTCGATTATGACGTCGAATTTGTCGAACTTCGATCGCGATTTAATATATTCGTATATTCTAATAAACTCTTTTTCGTTCTTCATTATTTAACACCTACCTTAACATTTCTGAACCTGGCCGGGGAGGTCCTGTGCGCCACGTGCATGGTCTGTCCGGGTTCGCCTTTTCCGCAGTTGGGCGTGCCCCATATCACCTGATGGTTCCTGTCGCATATGGCGTCGCAGTTGCCCCAGAATTCGGGGGTTATTCCACAGTAGGTGGGGTTTTTGAAAAGCTTTCCGAGTTTGCCGTCCTTGATTTCCCATGCGACCTCGCATCCGAACTGGAAGTTGATCCTCTTGTCGTCGATCGACCACGATTTGTTCGTGTCGATGAGATAGCCCGACTTCGTGTCGGCTATGAGCGCTTCGAGCGTCACGTCGCCCGGCTCGAGGTTGACGTTGGTCATTCTCACGATGGGAATGCGAGACCAGCCGTCCGCGCGGGCGGTGCCGTTGGAACGCTCGCCGATGAAGGCCGCGGTGTCGCGGGAAGAAAGATAATTGAGGAATTTTCCTTCCTTTACGATTTCTATGCGCTGAGCGGGAACCCCTTCGTCGTCGTATTTGAACGATCCGAGACCGCCGGGAATCGTCGCGTCGGCGGTGAGATTGACTATTTTGGAGCCGTAGGTGAATTTTCCTTTTTTATCTAAAGTGAGGAACGAAGTGCCGGCGTAGCTGGCTTCCTGGCCGAGCACCCTGTCCAGCTCGACGGCGTGGCCGCATGATTCATGGACCTGCAGCCCTAGCTGCGACCCGCCTATTATGATCGTCGCGGTGCCGGAAGGCATGGCGGGAGCGCTTATCAGCTGAACGCATTCGCGTGCGACCCTCTCGGCGTTCTCCTTGAGGGCGAGGCCCTTGATGTATTCGTATCCGGCCGTTCCGAAATTGCCGCGGAACGAGTTCGGGTAGGAGCGGCGCTGAAAATCCCCGTTGCCGATAGCGAGGCATTCGAAGCCGCCGCCCGATTCGAAGATCGTCTGTTCGATGTCGGCTCCATCGGAGGAATAATATTTCTTGTTGGTTTTAATGAAACGGAGGAACCCCTTCGTCAGGGATATTCCGTTCACGTTCCTCATAAGGTCTTCGCAGTCGAAAAGAAGACCGAGCTTTTCATCTATTGAAACCGTGAAAGGGTCTATTTTAATTTCTGTCTGGAATTTGTCCGTGATGGGCTCCTGTTCGGCGAGCCTGGCCGGAACGTCTACCGTCATGGCGGACGCTTTAGCTATGGACAGCGCGAATTCGGCTATCCTTTTTATTTCATCCTGCGTGATGGTGTTCGATGAGGCGAAGCCCATCGCGCCTTTGTAAAATACTCTGATTCCGAATCCGTCGTCCGAGGACATCGTATAACTGTCTAGTTTTCCATTCTGGGTGATGATATTCTCCTCGACAGCGGAAATAATCCTGATATCGGCATATTCGGCTCCAGATTCCTTGAGATTTCGCATAACGTTTTCTATGGCGGGTTTCATCCGGGTTCCCCCTTCGATAATTGATGTGTTATATGATACATCAATTGAATAAAAAATGCAAAAATACGACACTAAATATGAATAATTCATGATAAACTCACAATCTTGTTTATTATAATTTTGTTATTATATAGTAAATATAATAATTAATTGACAATTCATATCAAAATATTTATAATCAAAGGGTGTTCGGATATCAAATCATCATTCATAAAGGTTGTGATCTCGGATGAATACCCGTTTTTTATTGAAAATTTTTATCGCGGTCTTTATATCGAGCTTTTTATTAACTCCGGCGTATTCCGTCTCGGATGCCGTTCAAAAAGACGAAAAAGGTATCGTTCTTACCTTCATGAACACTATGAACGATGAAGAAAACGAAACGCTTATTCAACTGGTGAAGGAATTCAACCAGAAAAATCCGCAGATCAAAGTTCAGGTCGAAAACATATCTTTTTACGACGCGAAAAATCATCTTGAAAAAAAGTTCAAGGAAGGCTGCCTTCCGGACATAATGCGCGTCGAGATAAGGCTGGTGGCGCCCTTCGCCAGATCGGGAATGTTTCGCGAGCTCGATTCTTTCGTGGCGACTGGCGATTACGTCGACTATCTTCCCTATCTTTATAAATTCAGCGTTGTCGATCAGCATTTTTACGCCGTTCCCCAGGTCGCCGACTGCCTGATTTTTCTTTACAATAAATCTCAGCTTAAGGAAGCGGGGTTCCCTGAGGCTCCGAAAACGATCGAACAATTCCTGAAATGCGCTCAGAAACTTACCATCGATGAAGACGGCAACACCGGCGACTCAACGCTTTTCAATCAATATAAAATCGCCCGATTCGGGTTTTCATATCATTTCGAGTCGTATTATCTTCTTCCCTTCGTTTTCAGTTTCGGCGGCAACGTATGCGACGAGGCGGGCAAGCCGCTCCTTAAATCCGAAAAGACGAAATCGGCCTTCAGATTCATTTATGATCTGAAGAGCAAATATAACGTGGTGCCCTCGAAGATAGACCCGAAGTTCGGCCATGATTTCACGTTGATGGAATTCATGGACGGCCGCGCTTCGATGATAATCGACGGTCCCTGGAATATCCGTAAACTGCTGAAGGGTTCCGCATTCGCCAACGACAAGAGTAATCTTGGCGTGGCGACGATTCCCAGAAAGGAAGTTTCAGGCTCGCCGATAGGCGGCCAGTACCTGGCGATATCGGCGAAATGCGAACACCCGGCGGAAGCTTATGCTTTCATCAATTTCATAAATTCCAAGGAAGCGCAGATCAGGTTCGGGAAACAGAATTATCTGATACCAACCAGAAAATCTGCTATGGACGAGATTCAGAAGGACACCGCCGAACCGGACCACTCGATTAGAAGCGCTCTTTTCGATCAGATGAAATTCGCCGCGCTCTATGCTTTCAATATTCCTGAACCGCAATATACTGACGAAATGAATAAAACTACGGAAAAACTTTTGAACGGTCAGCTTGGATTCGACGAAGCGCTCGATAAAATGACCAGCAGATTCAACGAACTTTCATCAGGAAAAAAATAGATTAAGAACCTTTTAAAAGCCTTCCCGCTGGGGATTGGCTTCGGAATGGCGGAGATGAATTATGAGTGCACAAACTAATCCCGTAATGGACGCGATCCTGGGAGGTGACAACTCCGATAAGGCCCTGGCGCTGAAAGAGCAGATAAGACAGGCGATAGAGAACCATCTTGGAAATCCCAAGGACCCTATTTACAAAAGATCGATCAACCTGCAATTCTGGAATCTCGTAAGCTACATCATAAAAAGAAAGCTCCAGACCCAGAAATTGCTTCCGGGCGATTCGGTTCTTTTTACTCGCAGCGAACAGATCGCCATCGACTATGGCTATATTTCGGACAAGCTCGTCGACGGCGTCAAGGAATTCAATACCGGACAGTTCTTCGATGACGCCCTGGTTTCGACGATAACCATCGATCCGTCGCTTAAATATTATTCGATTACCTCATGGCTGAACGAACAACTGAAGGAATTCATGGGCTTTTACGAAATCGAAAAGTTGAAACTGCAGCACGAAAAAGCGGTTTCGGATATAGCGGTTTCCAAAAGCGAGCTGGAGACGACCATCAAGGCGAAAAAAGGCCTGACGAAAAGCATAGCGATGGGATTCGAAAACAAAGCAGTGTTTTCCCGCATCGAGGCGTTGACTGAAAAGATCGACGGAGTCGCCAATAAATACGCTTTCATCAAATATAAAATCCAGTCTGGCACCACGGCCCTTTCGAAGGAAGAAAGGCTCGAACTCATAGGCATCGAAAACGTGATCAAGACCGCCAGCAACGAACGGAAAAATCTTCTTGGCGATATAACCCATCACATAAGCCTTTCAAACATCGAAGACGAGATAATAAAAAAAGAATGCGAGCTTCTGAACCTCATTTCACAGTCCGGAAAGGCTAAAGCCGACCTGGAAGCTTTAATCAGCTCAAAGAACTCCATAAGCACCGCGCAGAAAGAGGAAATGTTCAACGAACGCATCAGCCTTCTGAAGAACGTTCTCGAATTGATCGCCAAAAGGTCGAAGATCGAGCCTACGCCATACCTTTCCGGGAAGCTTGCCGACAAGATACCGGACAAGGTGTTCCAGTCGCTGGCCATGTTCATCGAAGCCGACCCTCATGTTTTCAAAAATAAAAAAATGAAAAGATTCGGATACCCGAGCATCATTTTCGTTCCCGGCTGCGGAAACGGCGTTTACAATTACGACCTTAACGCCCTGGTCCTGCCTCAATTCCCCGTCAAGGATTATCGCGAGCAGCTGATATCGGCGATGGTCCTCTACAGATGGGACTGCGACGAGGATCGTGAATTCAGGGATTCATTCAGCAGCATGAAGCCTTTCAAGAGGCTTTCGTTCGTCGATCTTCAGCGCGCCATGATCCTGAATTACACGCTTTACATATTGAAGGAGCGCCAGGGATACAAGGTATTCGACAAAGAGATAAGGGACTGGTTTACGTATAACGTGGCTCCTAAAAAAGACGAAGTGAAGAAAGTCGAGATAACCAAAGTCGACCCCGAGCAGAGAGACCAGGCTCCTGAAAATCTTCCCGATCAGTCCTACGAGGAAGCTAATTACTTCGAACATGTGGACGATGAGGCCGGCTCCGACGGGGACGGAAACGTAGAGGTTACCGATTCCACTTCCACTTTTTCGGCTCCCGCTGAAGAACAGGAAAGAAAACAGCAGGAACCTCCGGCCGAACCCGTAAAAGAAACATTCACCATCGTCGAGGTAAATGCTTCAAAGCCGTCTGAAGTCAAAAAGGAACAGATCACCGTGATCGAATTCGGCGCTCCGTTTAAAGCGCCGGGCGCTCCGGCCGAGCATAAGACGATTCCGAAGATATCCGCGGTTCCGAAACTTTTCGACAATAAAGCGGAGCCCGATCAGGCGGCGAAACCTCATGACCCGGATTCGATTCAAAGTTCAGCGCCGCCGCCAATGCATCCGCCGTCGCCCGCTGATTTTACTTCGATTCCCGTTCCGCCGGAATTCGAAAAAGCCAGAAAAACGATATACGAAAAGATCAAAACGACATTGAAAGCCGAAGGCATTGATGAAAAATTCGCTCTTGTCCCTTCCGCGAAACCGGGAAAGGTCGATATACACCTCCTTAATATCGATGTCTATTCGACGGAGCTCGATCTTCTACTAAATACATTGCTTATACAGTCGAAACTTCATAAATTTACAGATTTATTTAAAAAGGAGTAACGATGAAGGGAAAACCCTTGCTCAATTTTTTCGCCGTTTCAGGAATAATAATTTATTTCATTTTTTCATTCACCGCTTCCGGTGAAGCCCAGGTTCAGAAAAAAGGCGAAAATACTCGTCGTGGCCGGGAACAGACGCAAAAAAACGTCAAAAAAGCAGAAACGGTAAAACCCGGAAGCGCCCGGCGGGTTGTTTACTATGATAAAACGGGTATGACTCTTGTCGGAAAAGAAATGCTCGCCGATGTTCTGGATATGGGACACATAAGTATGGAAACCGATGAGACCGAATATAAACAGATATATCGGCCCCTGGCGGAAAGCATTAAAAATTTCTCGGAAAACATGAAGAAGGTCGTCGCTTCCGTGAACAACGATTATTATACCTTTCGGGTGAAATATTCTTCGAAATTCTCCGCTGAAATGGAGAAATCCAAAAAAATGATCGCCGCCAACCGCGACCCCGGGCGAGCCGAAAGCCTCGCTTCGCTTCAGGCCATTATTGTTTCCGACCAGCGTGAAGTGATAAAAAAAGAAGCTCAGAAAGTAAGAGAAAAGGTTGATTCGGTATTCGACTTGTTTTTGCAAGTTTTTAACGTCCAGAAGAAAATAATGGTTTCGGGTACCGCGTATGAAAACCGGAAAAATTTTTCTTCGGGTCTCGATTCATTTGAAGTGCGTATAAAATCCAAACACCAGGCGCTCATCGCTCATATAGAAGCAAAATTTTCATCGCTCGAAGTAGAGCTGATAAAGTAACGGTCCTGGAGACGTTCGAATGTTTTCTGAAGAAAATCCCGTGATTGAAAGGGTTATCGGCGAGGATTCGTCTGAAAAAGCCCTGACGATAAAAAATCACATAAATTTATCGGTCGAAAATTATATCGCGTCCCAGTGGGATGTGGCCAATACCAGACTGCTGAACAATCAGTACTGGAACCTTTTAAATTTTCTGGTTAAAAGACGCGTTACCGAAATGAAGCAGAATTCAGTCCTCACGTTCGGCAAGCCGGAAAGAATTGCCCTTGATTTCGGTTACATTTCATGCAAGCTCGTTCAGGGCATAAAGGACTTCAACGAAGAGAGCCTCGACGAGATACTCATTTCGAAGATCCCGGAAAAAATCCCCCTGAAGTTTTATTCGATATCGACATGGCTTTCATTCAAATTGCGTGAATTCGACGGCACGTCGATGTACAAGAAATTGAAGAAACAATACGATACCTCGATTTTTGACATAGAGATCCTGAAAAAAGACATTGAAATGAACATGAAATCGAAGCGAGCGTTAGTCGATAACTTCAGGCCGGCATTTTCATCCGAACGGGATTCTTTCAACAAGATCGTCGCGTTGACCGGCTCCATCGAACAGGCGAGCGACAGATACGCGCTCATTAAATACAAAATACAGGCCGGATACGCATTGAGGAAAGAAGAGCGCCTCGAATTCGTCAATATCGAAAATGCCATCAACAACGCCAGAAGCGACCGCAAGAGAATATTCAAAACCATCGCCCAGGGAGCCGATATCCGTAATCTTTTCGAACTTTCTTCGATCGAGGATACGATTATCCAGAAAGAGAGGGAAATGTTCGAACTCATTTCAGCCACCGGAAGGCAGAATAGTTATATAAACAAATTGCTCGATTCCCAGAAGATTATATCGAACAAACAGAGGGAAGAATTCCTGTCCGAACGCATATATGCTCTTAAAAATGCGGTCGCCGCGATCGTGAAACATGAAAAAAAGGACCCCGCTTTATTTCTTTCAACGCGTCCGGTCAAGGGCGTCCCCGAAAAATATGCCTCCGCCATTGCGACGATATTCGACATAGATAAGTTCATTTTTTACAATAAAAAGGTCGCCGCCCAGGGATACCCATGCGTTATTTTCTTCCCTGGCAACGGCCTTTCGGCTTTCGACAGCCAGAACAATTCTTTTATGTTCTCTCAATTTCCGGATACCAATTACGATGAATCTGTGCTGGCCGCATTCGGCCATTACAGGTGGAATTTCGACGAGGAATCTAAGATCAGATACTCATATTCCCAGCTTAAATCGAATTCGCAACTGTCAGGGCAGGCGCTGGAACAATCGTTCGTGAAAAACTATTGCGCCTATATAAACATGGAGCGAGGGTTTGCAAAAAAGATTGAACTGGACAGGGAAATAAAAGAATGGTTCGCCTGGCAGATATTCGCGAAAAAAGAAGTCGAGACTTTTAGCGAGGGGCAAAAAGCTACTGAACCTGAAAATAAGGGAAGCGAGGCCCAAAAAACTTTTACGCGTCATCCGTCGGGACTCGACTTCGAGGACTTTGAAAAAATAGTAAAGTCCAGCCAGGAAAAACATTCTTCCGGCGGCACCAAAACTGCTCAAACCGCGCAGGAAGACGATGGGGAAATAATCGATATAGAGCAAATCATAAAAACGTCTCCGCTTAGAAACACCATAATAGAGTTGCTTAACGAAGAAGCAGGAGACGCTCCCGCTGATATAAAAGATATCGAGAAAAAAACCATCGCCGGAGAAAAGATAATATCCGGTGATGGAGAAATCCAAACTCTCGAACAGGCAGGTATCATTAACAGGCAAGAAGCGAATTATCACGAACCTGCGCTGAAAAAAAACATTGCGCCCCATGACGATAAAAAGACGGACCGGATAATCATAAGTGAGCTCAGGCCTGAAGAACGCGACAAAAACATAAAAGCATTATATGAAAAATTGAAGGCGATTTTCAAAGCGGCGGATATAGAAAAAAAAGTTTCAATCGTGAACTCCGACGTTCATGGGAAAGTAGATATTTCAATATCCGGAGTCGAGATCAGGGACCTTCACCACCTTCTGAACCTGATTTCCATTCAGATGAAAACCTTTGGAATATTCTCTGAAATAATAAAAAAAACATGACGGGCCGGAAGAATTAAAAAATGACCTTACAGGATTTTTTCAAAGCGGTTTCAGATACTTTAAAACAGCCAAGCGTCGCGGAATTGTATTTAACCGTGACGATTATGGTCGTTGGCGGGGTATGGTTTTATTTCAAGTATTTCAGGGACGACAAAACTGCCTCGCAGAAGGGCTCGGATAATTCGAAGATACAAATCGAAATAACTGAAAACCATACATTTTCGAAGATATTCGACAATGATTGCACCGGCAACGTCGCTTCGATGAAAAGAAG
>Ga0079303_10000151_pt1 | contig 15235 bp, 13 predicted proteins | sample Methanogen_OWC_FD_77073 | JGI IMG/M metagenome (GOLD analysis project Ga0079303, IMG submission 77073) | Enriched soil microbial communities from Old Woman Creek wetland in Ohio, USA - Methanogen_OWC | ecosystem: Environmental > Terrestrial > Soil > Wetlands | place: USA: Ohio | collected...
CCATGATAATCAGCGGTGATCTGCCGGCCAAGCTCCGCAATACGGCGTTGAATCTCGTCTGTCGAAATCAGAACCCGCTCAATGTCAGGGTGGGGGGACATCAAGGCAGTGCGACTCCGCGTGCCCATTCGATCGTCAGTTTCAAGCCTTCGTCGAGGGAAATTTTAGGTTCCCAGCCGAGCAGCGTCCGGGCGCGGGTAATGTCCGGGCGGCGCCTTCTGGGGTCATCAACCGGTAACGGTTTTGAAACAATCGGAAGTCTGCTGTTCGAGAGGGACAGGATCCGTTCGGCAAACTCCCGTATCGTGAGCTCGGCCGGGTTGCCAAGGTTTGTCGGCTGCATATCGCCACGTTCCATAACGGCAATCATGCCCTCGACCAGATCGGAGACGTAACAGAAACTGCGCGTCTGTGACCCGTCACCGAAAATCGTCAGTGGCTCGTTTCGGAGGACCTGGGATATGAACGCAGGAACGACGCGTCCGTCATTGAGTCTCATCCTGGGACCATACGTATTGAAGATGCGGATGATCCGGGTATCCATCTTGTGATAATCGCGATACGTGACGGTAAGAGCTTCGGCGAACCGCTTGGCTTCGTCGTAACAGGAGCGTGGTCCTACCGGGTTCACATGGCCCCAGTAATCCTCTTTCTGTGGATGGATCTCGGGGTCGCCATAGACCTCAGAGGTGGATGCGAGAAGCAGTCTGGCATTATGCAGTTTAGCCATGCCGAGCATGTTGTGCGTGCCGAGCGCACCGACCTTCATGGTCTGGATCGGCAGCTTCTGATAATCGATTGGGCTGGCCGGCGAGGCGAGATGAAAAATCCGGTCGATCTTGTCGCCGAGGTAGATCGGTTTCGTGATGTCATGCTCGACAAGAGTCGCCGATCCGGAATCAATATGTTTGGCTATATTATCACGGCAACCCGTGACGAAATTGTCGAGAACGATTATCTTGTGGCCGAGTTCGACAAGTCTGTCGACCAGATGTGATCCGATAAAGCCGGCCCCGCCGGAAACGACGATTCGCATTCAAGATCTCCTGGATGGTTTCATTGGGTGCTCATTCAACCATCCATCACGAGAAAAATCAACGATGAATTCTGGAACCTTCTCCGGGGAACATTGTCAAAGATCTTAGGCTGAACAAGGATGGCCTGCTCTTTTTTCAGAAGGAAATCACCCAGGAGGCTCATCATGAATCTGACATACTCATCCACCAGGCTTTTCAAAACTTTCACACTGATCCTGCTTCTGGTCATACTTATCGGGATGCCGGGCATGGTCTGGGCTGATCCAGGTCAGGCGGCAAGGGAACTGCAGACGGCCTTCACGACGGTGGCCAGAAATCTCAAGCAAAGTGTGGTGAACATCCGGATTGAACGCACGGAGGGTGCTCCGGGCGACTTCTCGGAACAGAAAGACGAGGAAAATCAGTTCAGGGGAACGCCTTTTGACGATTTTTTCAAGGATTTTTTCAAAAAAATGCCGCATGGCAGAAAATTTGGCCCCAAACCCCCCTTCAAATCCGAAGCAGCTGGCTCAGGCGTTATTTTTGACCCAAAGGGGACCATTCTCACGAATAATCACGTTGTGAAGGGTGCAACGGCAATTACCGTGAAATTCCATGATGGAAAGGAAGCGAAGGCCACGGTTGTCGGCCAGGATCCGCAAAGCGACCTTGCTGTCATCCAGGTGAAAGTGGATTTTCCTCTTCATGCCGCTCAATTCGCGGATTCCGACAAAGTCGAGGTTGGACAGTGGTGCATGGCGATCGGCAGTCCGCTTGGTCTTGAACAAACGGTAACCGTTGGAGTGGTCAGTGCAATGGGACGTTCGGGCATCGGCGCGACCGCGATCGAAGATTTCATCCAGACCGATGCAAGCATCAACCCGGGAAATTCCGGCGGCCCGCTCGTCGATCTCGATGGACGCGTGATAGGAATCAACACGTTGATCTTTACTGCTCCAGGCTCGGGAATCGGTTTTGCGATTCCTTCGAATATGGCCGGCCGGGTCGCTTCCCAGATTGCTTCAAACGGATCCGTCGAACGTCCGTACATCGGAATCAGCATGCAGGCGCTCACCCAGGAACTTGCGGAACATTTTTCGCTGAACGACAGGAATGGCGCCGTCGTCATGGAGGTTAATCCGAACACGCCCTCCGCAAAAGCAGGTTTGCAACAGATGGATATCATCAGATCGATTGATGGCACGGAAGTCAAGAATATGAACGATGTGCAGAAATATGTTCTTGGCCGAAAAATCGGAGATATTATAATAATGGATATACTTAGGAACGGCGAAAAGAAGTCGATCCCCGTAAAACTTGAACGAATGCCACGCGCCTTTGGCATCCGCGACTCCGAGGATCTGATGCTCCAGGATGACAAGGGAAAGGCGGAGGATGAATCTGAACGGCCCTATAAACATCTCGGCTTCTCATTCAAGGCTCTGACGCCGGAGATTGCCAGAACCATGCGGCTTGAGAATAAATCCGGCCTGATCGTAACCGGTGTCAGCGATGGTTCTCCGGCCGAAGAGGCTGGTTTGCAGCCTCAGGACCTCATTACGCAGGTAAACGGCAAAAGCGTGAGCGACGAGGTATCGCTGATTTCAGCACTACGCACTCCTTCCGGGGCCAAGAAAAGCTCGGTGTTCGTCGTGATTCGTGAGGGGACCCCGCTTTTCCTGGTTGTCTCACCCGGCTCTGATAAAAAATGACCGTCAGTCCTGCCGGCTGGTTCCTTTGAGAACCAGCCGGCTTTTTTTATGACCAAATTGTAAAGAAACCTGCACGATCGTCCGATAACCCCACCATCAAAGTCGCCACTTGACTGTCGCCGATCAGGAGCAGTATCAGCATGATGAAGGAAATCGTTCTCGCAATTGCACTCACAATTTTCTTTTCCGTAGGGGTCGGGGTGCTATTCGTCCGTACTATCATGGAGATGCTGGAAATCATGTTCACGGACACACCGAATACGCGGGAACATCACGGGCCGGCAAACCGGGGCGTCTGAGAAAATTCAATTCTGACGCAATATCCCGTGCAATGAGCAGCGGAAAAGTCGCCGCCCGTCTTTATAAACAATAGAATATATTCCGCCATCCGGACATTTGGGAATGTCAATAAGTATTTTTTCTGATCTTAATTTATCGGGATCGAATTTAAACATTTTTTTATTCGTTTTCTTGTCGTAATACAGGACTGCGAGAATCATGGATTTCATGATGGAAAAGCACCGCAGTTTCTGATCTTCTGCATACGATGCAATCTTTTTCAGCACGTCCTGGTATTTTCTATGCGTTCGGCCATACTCGGAAAACAGTGCTTTTTGAGTTTTAATATCAACCTGCGGTGTGTTGAAGCTGTTGATATTTTGAATTAAATTCAAATATGAACGTTGGAAATCCGTGTGGACTTCCTTGAAATGAAACTGTTCGAAAACGCTTCCGGTAGCGACAACCGCCGTCGGACTTGAGATAGAGGGCTTTTCGATGACGGGTTCAGGCTGAACGGCAATATCCGGAGTCGTGTCGGTCGACCAGCATCCGCAGATGAATATCAGGGCGGAAAAAAGCGTTAAAACAAAAAAGCCCGGGACTCTTTCAGCCCGGAATGGGAAAGTGATAGAAAGCTTCTTGTCAGGGTGTATATCCACTGGGGTGACTCTCCATCTTACCTTCCTATGGTAGCGGTGTCAATTATGTTCGACCGACCGGCACTGGTTTATAAGAAAATGAAAATGGGGAAATAAAAAGAGCCTGGTAGTTTGCCTCGGTTTAGACGGCGCATCCCTTGTAGCCGGCATTCCGCGAGAATTTTCTTCGAAAGTTGAAGCTCTACCTTCCCTGTGTTATACTCCACCCACATTGTTAACATGAGGGGGAAGCCAGATGGCCGATGAATCAAAGAAAACCGTATTCCGGAAAATCGTCGTGCCGGATGAGGAAAAGAAGAAATATCTCGTCGGGAATACGCCGCCATTTCTTGGCAAACCTTACGAGCTATCACGCGACGATCTGACAATCGGTCGCGAAGAAGGTCGTTCGATCCAGATTCCCAGCGAAATGGTATCGCGCCTTCATGCCACGATTTGCTTCAAGGAAGGCAGCTACTTCATCGTAGATAATGACAGCTCCAACGGAACCTTCCTGAACACGAGCCAGATGGCGCCGAAAATCCCCGTACAGCTCAATCATAAAGACGTTATCAAGTTTGACACGTATGAATTCATTTTTATCGATTCCGCCCGGGCCGATCTGTGGGAAACTCTGAAGCCTCTCAACAGAAGTGGAGCGCAGATCGTAACCTTTTACAGCCCGAAGGGTGGTACGGGACTCTCGAGCATCGTTTGCAATATTGCGTATGCGATGGTGCAGAATTCGAAAAAGAAGGTTGCGGTTGCGGACCTCAATCTTCGTTTCGGCGACGTTCTGACCTACCTGGGCGGCAAGCCGGGCCTTGGCATGCACGAGCTCATTCAGGAACCGAATATTACCGGTGAAAACATCGGAAAGTATCTTCATGCCGGCCCCTCGTTCAATTATCTCACGGCTCCGATTAAAACAGAGTATGCCGAACTCATCAAGGCAGAACATGTCAAGAAGGTCCTCTGGAGCCTTGAAGCCAATCATGATTTTGTTTTCGTTGACTGCAAGAATGAGATCGATGATGTATCGATCACGGCCTGGGAACTTTCGAACCTGATTTATGTTGTCGCTCTCCCTGAAATCGGGCAGATGCTGGCGCTCAAAAAAATTCTCGACATCATGAGCCAGTTCAAGTATCCCGAAACCAAGGTCAAGGTTCTCATCAACCGAATGGGCCGGCCCGGCACGCTTACTGCCGAAGAGATCAAGGCTATCATCAAGCGGGATTTCGTCTCTCTGCCGTTTGCGCCGGAGGACGCGGTTCTGACATCCCACGCTGGTCAGCTTTACGTGAAAGACCGGTCAGTATCTCCCCTCTCTCAGGGCGTTGTGAACATTCAGCGCTCGATCTGTGGAGAAGAGAGCGTTATGGAAGAAGGCGGCATTTTCAGTAAACTTCGTGCTGCCTTGGGCTTGTAACTGACACGTGGTTGACTACAACGGGAAGCGTGCCGGAAACTATACCATCGTCCAGAAACTGGGCGATGGCGGGTTTGCGACGGTATATCTTGCCCAGCATACCGTGCTTGAAAAGAAAGCCGCAGTTAAATTCCTGCTCGAAGAATGGATCAACGAACCTGATGTCGTGAGCCGCTTTTTCGATGAAGCGAGGACGATGGAGAGGCTCAAGGAAAGCCCCAATATCGTTGAGATTCTCGACATTGCGAGCAAGGAAATCTGTGAACGTGAAGGTCTGCCGCCGTATTTCATCATGGAATACATCGACGGCAAATCCCTCGAAGCAAAAATCCATTCGGCTGATGGTTTCACGCTCGACTTCATTATCGAAGTCATGGCTACCGCCCTGACGGCACTTGCGCATTGTCATTCGAAGGGCGTTGTCCACCGTGATATTAAACCGAGTAATATCCTTTTAACCACCGACGGAAAGGTAAAACTGACCGACTTCGGCATTGCAAAAGCCAAGCTGAATACCAGCAAAACCGGAAGCGGCCTCACGCTTGGCTCCACTGACTATATGTCACCCGAACAGGCCCTTGGCAAGCGCGACCTTGATCATCGTTCGGACATCTATTCCATAGGTGTTACGCTGTATGAGTTGGTTGTGGGGAACCTGCCCTTCATTTCCGATAATCCCAACTCTGTTGCGCTCATGCACATTCAGGAGCCACCCAAGCCGCCGAGCGAAGCGAACCCGGCGTGTCCGCCGAGGTTGAACCACATCATCCTTAAGGCAATGGAAAAAAAGCGGGAAGACCGCTTCCAGACCTGCGAGGAAATGATTGAAGCACTGCGAAATGTGAATGAACCCGAACAGCCTGTCGAGGCTGACGTGGAGTCGGTAGACCTGGCAACGATGAAGGCTGAACTGCCTGAAGACAGCCTGAAAGACAAGGAATCCGACGGCGTCTCTGATGCCAATGCAAGCTTTGCAACGAAGGCGACGACCAGGGTTACGCAAAGCCTTGCATCCAAGCCCGTGCGGAATTCGATGTTCATGTTCGCACTGGTTCTTCTTTTTACCGTTGGCTTTCTTGGCGTTTTCAAAGGATATACTTTTTATATCAAGGGCTCGCTTGTAATCGAATCTATTCCCGTCGGCGCTGATGTCATTCTTGACGGGAAAAGTGTCGGGTCGAGTCCGATCTCCCTCTCCCTCGCTCCGGGATCCTATAAAATCCTGCTCTCCATACCCGGATATCATAAAACTGCTGTCAGGGCTGATCTTCCCCAACGTGGCAGTCTTTCCGTTCGCCGTGTCCTGCGCAAACAGATCCCGGGCGTGGAAGAACGAGCGGAAAAGGTTTTTAACGCCTTGCCTGAAGCCTCTTCCGTTGATCCGAAAAAAGCGCGACAGGTCGCCCTGCAGGCTGATGCGTTGAGGAAAATTGAAAGCTTTCTGAGTCAACTGGGTGACGAACCTGGAGCTCATATCGCCTGGGAACGCGCCGCAAACGAGAAGGGCTATCTTGCTCAGGCTGAAAATTATTACCGGAGCATTTCGGCAGAGAATAAGAAGAACATATTAGCTCTGACCATGCTGGGTCGGATACAATTGGACCGTGGTAAAATGAAAGAGGCTCTCGATACGTTATCAAACGCCTGGTATATCGATCAGAATGAGGTGCTTCTTTTAAACTCCCTCGGTGATTATTTCCGGAAAGAAAATAACAAGGAAAGAGCGAAGCAGTATTATCAGCTTTCTTTGTTTCTTGATCCCGATCAAACGGCGATCCTCCAGATAATGAGAGAGATGTAAGCAGGGGAGGAGAGGAACGTGGAATACAAGGTTTTTGGTCGCTCGGATGTTGGAAAAGTCCGCTCGAATAATGAAGACGCCTTCTTTGCAACGGATCGGGAAGGCATCTTTCTCGTTGCTGACGGCATGGGTGGGCACAAGGCCGGGGAAGTGGCATCCAGCATTGCGCGGGATGTCATCTCGGAAAGGCTCGCAAAGATCTCGAGCGGGGATAACATCGAAGCTGTCATTCGCGAGGCATTTCTGACGGCAAATGAGAAAGTCAGAGACACTGCGTCAATCAATACCGATCAGCAGGGGATGGGCTGCACCTGTGTTCTTCTCATGCTTCGCGAACAGAACTTCTTTATTGCTCACGTCGGCGACAGCCGGATATATCTGTACAGAAAAGACCAGCTCAAGCAGGTTACCCGTGATCACTCCTATGTTGAAGAACTTTTTATTCGCGGTCTGATCAACGAGGAGGAGAAAAAAGGGCATCCCTATAGAAACCAGATAACCCGCTTTATCGGCTGTTCTTCAAAACTTGAAGTAGATATTACATCCGGCCCGGTATGGAATGGAGATGTTTTTCTGCTCTGCAGCGACGGACTTACCGAGGAAGTGAAAGATCAGAGACTGCAGGAAATATTTTCGCAGAATCTCGATCCGGATACGACGACGAACACGCTGATCGAAGAGGCTCTCAAAAATGGCGGTCACGATAATGTATCAGTGGTTGTCGTTCAGGTGACTGCAAAGAAGACAAGCTTTTTCAAAAAGCTTCTTGGCTGGTGATTCTTCATACGCTTTGTTGAGCCAGCAGGCCCTGATTTCATCTGAAATCAGGGCCTGCTGAATTTTATCCCCGGGAATCAGAGTCCGAAGACATCCTTGATCATGGAGAACATATTCCAGGTGCCCTTGTCAGCCTCTTCGCCGACAAAACACTGACAGACCCGTTCAACGGCCATCACGAGAGGCGTGTTATCAGGCGTGTCGAGAACAAAGGGAGTGCCCTTGTTGATGGATGGGATGACAATATCCCCTTCGCTTGGAATGAAATAACTGATCGCGTAGCGAAGAGAGTTTTCAACACGTGACGGCTCCAGCCCAAGACTTTTAAATGCCCGGTTCAGAATCACCTTTACCTTTTCACGTGGAATTTTCATCCGCTGGAAAAGCTCGAGAAGAAGCTTCGTATTCTTGACGAATGTCAACTCCATTGTCATGATCAGCATGATGAGATCACTCAGCTCCAGGAGGCGCAGTTCGAGATCCGTCAGCTGGTTGTGCGTATCGAGAATCACGTAGTCGTAATTCGCTCGCAGAATTTCTATAATTTGCTCTACAAAATCTACGCTTATTTTTTCAGCCATTTCCGGAAGGGGGGGGGGGAGAAGAACCTTCAGACCTGATTTGTGAAGGGTCAGCTGAGCTTCGATCTTTTCTGCCTTCAGAGGCCCCCCCTGCTTGAACAGCTCGTAGATATTGCGCTCGTTCGGAAGGCTCAGCAGGATTGCCTGATCTCCGAAAGCGAGGTTGAGGTCGACCAGTACGACCCGTTTGCGCCATTTCTTTGCTAGCATGACAGCCGTGTTTGCGGATATGACAGATTTTCCCGCTCCACCCTTCACGTTGAAAAAGGTGATGACCTTGCCGAAAGGCGCTTTCGACATGCCTTGTTCGAGAAGAGTAGCGGCGCGGCGGGTGTAAAGATCCCGCAGTTCACGGGCAAACCCCGCATAAAGACCGATCAGGCGAAGAACATCATTCTTTGGAATGAACAGGAGCTGAAACTCCTGATACCCGACAAGAGTTGTGAGGGCGGGGGTGCCGTTCAGCACTTCCACTTCGCCGTATATATCGCCCGGGTCAAGGCTGAAAAGCGTTTTCTTACGACCCTGATGGGCTTTAATGACAGATACCTGACCTTCGACGACCATGAAGATGTCTTTCACTTCTTCACCCTCGATGAGGACCTTGGTACCGGATGTGTGTTTCTGTATACGGCAGGCTTTCTTCAGCTTTTCGACTTCACGTGTCGGCAGGGTGCTGAAGAAGGGAAATGCTTTCAGATCGATCATCTGTGATCATCCTCTCGTAAGGACATTAAAAGCCAGCATGTGTGAGTATAAAATACTGGACATAATTGACGCAACAGGATTCGGAAGTGTGAAACTTTTTGATCGGAATAAGGTAGAATAAACACAATCTGGAAGGGGAGAACCAAGTATGAATCTCAGACAGCTGTTCCTCGCGATGCTTGTGCTGCTCGTTGCCGTGGCAGCGCCGGCCGCAGCCGGCGAGAATCCTTTCTCCGGAACGCAGGTAACTGCTGACAATACCGGATCGGACGAGGCCGCCACTCCTACACTCCCTGCTGTAAAAGATGGTCAGCGTGTCCAGGGAACAGTCGATGTCGTGACTTCCCTGAACATTAGATCCGGTCCTTGGGGGGAAGTCGTCGGAGCTTTTGGGCCTGGTGACAAGATCACCATTGTTGGCCAGCTTGGCGACTGGTACAAGATTGAGTTCAACGGCAAGACTGCTTTTGTTCACTCCGCCTGGGTGAAACGCGAGGGTGAAGCCGCCAAAGCCCAGCCTCGAAGCGGCTGGGTGAATGCTGCGACCGGCCTCAACGTTCGCCGTGTTCCGGGTGGCGACATCATCGGAGCGCTGAAAGACCAGCAGTCTGTCGAGATTCTTGGCTCAAATAAAGATTATTACAAGATCAAATATGGGGATAATGAAGCTTTCGTTTCCCGCAAATACATCGACACCGACCAGCCGAAGGCGCCTGTCGCGACTGGTGATAAAACAGATTTCGTTGGCTATGTCAATGCCGGTATTGGCCTGAACGTGCGGACCGCGCCCTGGGGTGCGATTGATACGGCGCTTCCCTACGGAATTGCCGTCCACGTGACCGGAAAGGTCAATGACTGGTACAAGATTGATTACAACGGCAAAGAGCGTTACATCCATGCCGACTACATTACGAAAAATCGCAGCGATGTAACTTCCAGCAGTTCCTCCACGACATCCTCAACATCCACTTCGGCTGCCGCGGGCTCGCTCCAGCAGCGGGTTGCTCAGGAAGCGAGAAAACTGGTTGGCAGCACGGCGTTCCGCACTGCTGATGTCGATTACGGGAACCTCGCCTGCGCAAAGGTTGTGACGACAGCCCTGAAGAATGCCGGCGCTCTCGACCGGGTGTCGCTGAACTGCCGTGAATCCGTGAACATGCTTCACGAAAAGGGCTGGAAGGATGTTTCCGCGCCCCCATACCGTGAAGGCGATGTCATTCTCTGGAAGACCTACGATTATACCGGAGACGGCGTCAAGGATCCGGATACGCACATCGGAGTCATCGTGAAGGAAGGCAACAGTTATATGGCCATGAACAACTCCTCCCGGCTGCGCACTCCGCGCATGACCGAGCCTTCTGCAATTGGCCCCGTCACCCGCGTTCTGAGAAAAGATTGACCGCTTATTCAATATTGATAAATATAGGTGAAATCATGCTCGATACAAAAACAATGAGACAGATTGCTCTAGGGATTCTCTTCGCGGGGTGTCTGGCGACATCTCTCCAGGCGGCGCCATCCGGATGGGAACTCTCATACGGAACCGCTCAGGGGCAGGTCGGATACTACAACAGCAAAGTGAATCCGAAAATTGAAGAGGCGACTCCCCTGGGGCCCATGTCCTTCCGACTCAAGATCAATGAACTTTGGCTGGCAGACTCGATCGGGGGGCGCATCCTCTGGCTTGGAAGCGATGGCGTTCTCCGGGCGACGCTGAAGCTGTCGGGTATCGGCACGGATACGCTTCTTGAAGACCTCGCTCTCGTTGAAACGCCCGCCGGAAAAGTTGAAGCCGTCTGGGTGGCGGATGGTTCCGATCTGGTGATCAGGAAACTGTCAGTGTCCGCCGGCAAAGAACTGATGCGGGTTGGTGGGCGGGGCCTGGAACCCGGGCTGTTTGCACAGATCCACCAGATTGAAGTTGGTCCGACAGGCCGGTTGTATGTTGGTGATTTCGGCCGCTCCGTCATTGCCGTGTTCGATTCTGCCGGAAAACTTCTGAGGGAACTCCCCTGGGAACGCTCCGGCTTTGCAATTGACTCGGAAGAGCGTCTGTCGACCGTCATCTTTGTCGAGGGCGTTGGATACGTATGGCATCGGTACGACACCGATGGGAACCTTGAACAATCCGTGCATCTCGGTCTTCCCGCGTTGCAGAACCCAAGAGTCTGGTGGCATGACCGCGATGGGGGACTGGTGATCTCGTTCATTCCCGCAGGCGGGTTTCGCGGGGTTATCACGATGCATACATTTTCACCAGACGGTGCTTTGCAGAAGAAATTTAATGTCAGGCCCGCGGCGGGAATGAATCGTTTCCTGGCCCGTGGGGAAGACGGAAAATTGTGGTGTGCCAGAGCCGATGTGGATGATGCGCCCAAAGGGGCATTCAAGATCAAATCCCTGACTCCGGAGGGTGACCTGTGAAGCGAACTGCCGAAGCGTTGCTGTTGTCTCTTGCGTTGTGCTTTGCGGGGGGGGCGGCAGATGCAGCTCCGCCGGCCGTCAAGCCTCAGCCGTCAAATCCATGGGCGGCGTTGAAGATAACTCGCCGGCCGCTGGTCAGGCTTCCTGAGATGAATCCGGCTTCCCTTCTCGGCGTTCGAACGAGTGGCAAGGTCGCTTTGGTGCTCTCCCGCGACGGACAGGGAGTAAAGATTGACCTTGCGACAGGAAAAACGACCCCTGGCACGGTCCTGAATACCGCAGGAAAGGCGCTGCTTGATTTTGCCTGCCTCGGGGATGCCGCTCTGGGCCTGACATCTGCCGGGACCCTTGCCGGTGTCGTACCAGCGAACTGGCCGACACGGCCTGTTTCTGCCTGTAAACTTGACATATCCGGCGGCGAGGCACTTCTTTCCGGCGGCAGCAACGCCTACTATCTGGCTCCGAAAGCTACCGAAGCTGTTCTGCTTGCGGGAAATTTTCTCGCGATGCCCATGCACGATGGCTTTCTCTGGAACATGAAACGCCCTGGCCTCCGCGCCTGGGAAGTGTCCCTGATGGATGGCTTCGGAAATCAGATGAAAAAAGTGTTCAGATTCTCCCCTGAATTCGATCCGACCGGCATTTCATTCGGTCCGAACGGTCCTGACGGGGAGCTGCTGATCTCCTTCTTCACCGGAACAGCCCGGGAACTGGCTCTGGTCGGCCAGAATGGCCGCATGTTCTGGCGACTGCCGGTGAATGCGCCGGTCTGTAAACGCGACCTGGCCTGGGATCACGAGGGGAATCTGCTGATCCTCGAACGCGATGAAACCGGCTTCGTTCTGAACAAAATTTCCTTTGCCGTCCCGGAAGGATAACCCACGGAAAAAAAGAGATAAACGCAGTAATAAATCCCCCGGTCTGCGCAGACCGGGGGATTTATCTGACAGGCAACCCAACGCCCGCGATGAGCGGTCCGCTCAATCGCACAGTATACAGATTTATCTACTAAAAATTCTTGTTAGAATTTCGCAGATTCTTTCAGTGATTCTCTCATCGATTTTGCCAAGTCGCCTGGTTCACTGGTGAGCCTGTATAACTTGAGCAGGGATGATCCGATTATATAAATGTATAATATATTATATTGGTGGATACAGGAAAAAGGCTTTTCTGTCTGACGTGAAAGCGGCGTTTTCGGCGGCCGCTCTCGCTTCAATTTCTGATGGATGAGCCCCGTTGACGAGCGCCTCTCTTACCCATGAGTTCCCTGCCAGATGATCAAAAAACGGATGTTCGAGGGTTGGTCTGGTCGTGAACTCAATCTGACCCGGATGGGATCGGATGAATGAAGAGAGACTTCTGATCCCGATTCCAAATGAGTTTATCTGCAGGAGAGAGCCGGTATCGAGTCTGATCCCGAGACACTCTTCCCCCGCAAATTTGGAAAACGTCGGCCTGAAGGAAACGGGGGAGACGCTTACGTCGGCTGGTAATAGAGGCCGGAGGGCTTCGATCCAGCGTTCCCGGTTGACCCGGGGGGCTCCGAGAATCTGGAATGGGGCTTCGGTGCCGCGGCCTTCCGAAAGATTGGTTCCCTCGTAAAGACAGGTTCCGGGGTAGAATCGTGCCGTTGAACTCGAACACATGCTTGGGGATGGCTTCACCCAGGGCACACCAAGCTGCTCGAACGCCAGGCCTCTGTGGTAATTCCTGCATGCCCAGACGGTCAGATTCGACTGAGCCCTGAGTCGGGAGTTCCACCAGCGCGAAAGTTCGCCCGGTGTCAGCCCGTATCTGACCGGCACGGGAAGATGCCCGACGAACGATTCAAATCCGCTCTCAAGCATTGGACCTTCAACCGCAATGCCCCCCAGGAGGTCGGGCCGGTCGAGGACATGAAGCGGGATGCCGTTTTGCGCTGCGGCTTCCATGGTGTTGCGCAGGGTTGAAATATAGGTATAGAACCGAACCCCGACATCCTGGATGTCATACACCAGAAGATCAATGCCTTTCAGCTCTTCCGGAGATGGTGTTTTCCGGGACCCATACAGACTGTGGATCGGCACGCGATATTCGGGGTGGGTTGAACTTGCGACGGCTTCGCCGTCTGGCGCGTCAGCGCCGAAGCCATGTTCGGGCGTGAAAATCGCCGCCAGTTTCAGCCGCGGATGTTCGGCAAGCCTGTCGACCGTATGGACTCCGTGACGGTCTCTGCCGGTTGCATTGGTTATCAGCCCGACGCGTCCGCCGACTGCGGGTGAAGAAAGAAACTCTTCCAGACCATAATCAAACATTGATCTGGGGATGCGATTTAAGATAAGCCGCAACGAGATACAGCGACCCCGTCACGAGAATTGACCCGGAAGACGCCCCGGCGCTGAGTGCTGGATTGAGGCTTTCATATAGCCGCCAGCGGGAATCGGTTGGCATCACGATCGAATTGAACTCGCTCGCTTTCAGAGCCCGAGGGGTCGCTGGTGGGACGAACGCGAGGGAATCGGCACGCTTTGCAAGCTGAGCTGCCATCAGGGCGACGGGCTTTTTTTGCAGCGCGCCGAACACAATATGCAGCGGGCGCGGCGGTGCAAAATCATCCAGATACTTCAGAAGGCTGTTCAGTCCTTCCTCGTTGTGCGCTCCATCCAGCAGAACAGGGGGCGTTCCGTCGATCCACTGAAGGCGCCCGGGCCATTTCACCTGCTCCAGTCCCCTGGCGATGCTTTCGGCGGGAATATCGAATCCACGCTTTCTGAGACACTCGAGCACTTCGAGGGCAATCGAAAGATTGTCCAGCTGATGCTCGCCGGCAAGGGGAAAAAAGCACTCGCCATCAAACCCATCAATGGAGAGACGATGCCCGCGCGGCGTGCTTTCAAGGACTTTGAAATCCCGGCGCGCTCTGATCGGATGGAGCGGAACCTTCTTTTCACTGCACGACTGACTGAACAGTTCAAGAATTTTTGGATCCTGCTCCCCAGTGACGAGCGGAACTTTGGAGCGGGTGATACCAAGCTTTTCACGCGCGATGGACGCACGATCGGGGCCGAGAAGCTCCTGATGATCCGTGCCGATGTTGGTTATGACCGATACTTCCGGATGGATGATGTTGGCTGCGTCCAGCCTTCCGCCAAGTCCGACTTCAACAAAGGCGAGATCACGCTCGGTTTCCCGAAAAGCCCACAGGGCCAGCGCAGTGATGACTTCAAAAAAACTTGGCGCACCAATCGATGCTTCGCGTTCCATCGTTTTAACGACATCCTGGATTGCCTCGATCCCGCGTATCCAGAGAGATTCCTCTAACCGGTCCGTTTGAATGCGAATGCGCTCTGTCAGATCGACCAGGTGCGGGGAAATCGTCGCTCCCGCCGTGTAGATGCCTCCAGCGGCCACGATGGATTCCAGCATGGCCGTAACGGAGCCTTTTCCGTTGGTGCCGCCGATGACGACGCACGGAACGTCATGTTGAGGGTTTTCAAGCCGTTCGAGCAGAAACTCCATTCTGTGAAGGCCGAACGGGCCGGTAATGAAATCGCGCCTGCCGAGCCATTCCAACGCGTTCGAAATATCCATAGAAATATTGTCCTGACCTCGAATTTTGCCTCGTCTGAAGCGACGCTACTATACCAGAAACGGGAAGCCGGGAAAAGATCATGGAACTTTCCTGAAATATGATCGATTTCAGCGATTCTTCAAGAGTATTCACCCAAGGCCTTGATCCTGCCGATGGATGTATAGTACTCTGCCTTTTCACAAATGTGGGAGCATTTTCATGATCAGACCAGGTGACCAGGAACCTCTCGAAACTCAGAACGTCGATGAGGGCGATAACGACGAGGAAGAATCTTTATCTGTCACTCAATGGAT
>Ga0079303_10000152_pt1 | contig 15150 bp, 14 predicted proteins | sample Methanogen_OWC_FD_77073 | JGI IMG/M metagenome (GOLD analysis project Ga0079303, IMG submission 77073) | Enriched soil microbial communities from Old Woman Creek wetland in Ohio, USA - Methanogen_OWC | ecosystem: Environmental > Terrestrial > Soil > Wetlands | place: USA: Ohio | collected...
AGGTGCTGAAGTGACGTGTTGGTGTTTACGTTGTTCTGCACGAACGTTGCGCCGTGATTGTAATAGGACCTGAAATAGAGAATCGTGTCGGCATATGCGTTTCCAAGATCCATGCCTACATCGAAGATCTGGGTCATCTGTGAAGGGGTGTTGGTCAGGTAATCTGTTGAATTTGCCTTCATGACCCGGTTGTTGTCCATCAGATAATTGATTCCCCAGTTTCCGGCAGTGCGGGAGGTATCCCAGACGTGCTGGAGAGAATATCTTCGGGTCGGGTGATAAACGAGCAGATCCTGACGGTCGGAAGTGGCGTTGACGCTGATCGACTGTGCGGAACCCATGTCGCCGGATTCTGTGACATTGTTCCAGTTTGAGAGCGATGTGTTAAAAGGCGTTTTTGCATTTCCCGGGTTCAGACCTGTCATGAAACGGTATCCGACCGAGCCGCTGGCCACATTGTTCTGAAAAGCCATTTTCATGATCGCAGGACCCGAATTGAGAAAATTGTCGAAATACATGTAGAGGCGCACCACATCACGATTATGGCCCATATACTGGCTCACGGCGAGATCATACTGGCGGGAATCCGGATCAAACGGAGTCACAGGGTCGATGAACGACCACAACGGTGTTCCGGCTCCTCGATAAACCTCAAATTTCGCACCGGCCGGACTCAATGGTGTGATGCGAAGCGTGATGATTCCGTTGGGATCGCCTGCGTATTCCCCGGTGCCGAGCGGCCGGCCAAGCGGATCTTTGTTGGATGTGTATTCTCCCCAGCCGGCTGATGGCAAAACCGCTACGCGACGGGCTTTTGGGGCAAGGAATATCTGGGATTTGTCTGGATTGAAAACCGTTTCAATGTTCGTATCCGGATCGACCTGGAGAATGAAAACCTTGCCGTTGCGGTTTTCCTTGTAAAAATTTGTTGCCCCCAGAACCAGAGCGGCCGGAAGCAAAATGAGGACCAATACCCAGAAAGAGAGCCGGCAAGCGGTTCCGGGGCTTTTCATAACATGCTCCTTCTGTCAGTCGATTCGAGAATCAGTGACCGAGGCGTTCCCGAAGCAGATTCATGACGGCGTTACGCTCAGCCGGTCGGGAACGATAGAATTCGAGAAGGCGGGAAACAGCTTCAGACGTAAGATCGATTGAGGTCACCTGAACTGTTCCTGAGAGAACATGACGGGTTGCTCCCATTTTGAGAAATGGCTGGGAAAAGGACTGGCGATTATCGTAAAACTCGCTCACGAGAGATTTTAAAATGTTCGGATCGGTGACGCTTTCGAAATGACCTCCACAAACAAGTCCGGCTGTGGGTTTCGGGCGTGCAGTGTCGAATGGCATGGAGGAAGATCCTGGGGGTTGTAACAGAGCCTCGATATCGCCAAGCGATCGAATATTCCAGCGTTCCAGGATGTCCTTCTGCTCGGAGTTTGGCGGAGCTTGGCCGGCGATCATCTCGGGTTTGAAATCCCCGGTTGATGTGTTCAGCACGATTGCCGCTCCGTGAGCCTGGGCGCTCATCTGGACAGCCTGGAAAACTTCTGACATGATCCGTTTGAGATTCTGCTCGGGAACGCTGCCCAGCAGCTGATCTGGAAAGCCTCCGAGAATTCGTTCCGCGAAAGGTGCGAGAAGAGACTTGTACTCTTGGTTCATCTTAACCAGCTTTGCGAATTCCGGTCGGTCGGCTTGTTTCCCGTCCCGGGTTTTCGACTGGTTCTTGATCAACTCGTCATTGACGCGACGAGCCTGCGCTTCAATGGTTTGTTCCATGCCCTTGATGCGGCGCTGTTCGTTTTGAGTTTCTTTCCAGGCCTGGAGGCCGGTAGAGGTGCCGGGAACGGGGGCCTGGGAGACGAATTTCCCCGACCGATAATCAAAATTGCGCATTGCCGGATGAAATGCGATCACCGCGGAAAGATCGACAGATCCGGCGACGATCGTTTGTGCAAGTGACCTGGCCGGTTGCGGAGGAAAAACAGGAGGGGCGGCAAAACAGGTGGCTTCAAGCCCGGCAAATAAGGCTGTCAGCAGGAGTCCGGAAAACAGGCAGCCTGCCGTTGTTGAGGTCAGGCGATCTGACGATATCATTTGCTGTTCACACCTCTCACGATAATTGTACAGAGATTGCAGAGAACCAGACAGATGCATTCTGGAGTGGAGAGTATGACTTTTGTACTCAGAATAAGTATACAGCATAAATCAAACCAGCATTAATTCACGGATTGGCATGACAGGAAAATAATGGTGTTTGCACGACCGGAAGCGAATTTCATCTGATTCGAATGGTTCTATGGAATTGAATCAATGCATTCTTCAGCTGACTCGCGGCAAGAAGGAGTTCATCCGGCCACTCATCCCCGGCTCGCGCGGAACACTTTTCCAGTTCTGCTGCCCAGTATCTTACCGCTTCGGTAAGATCAGTATCTGACGAAATATTGCAACTTCTTTCCAGAGCCTGGATGGAACCCGAGAGTTTCGTTGTTTCATTGCAAAATCGGCGTTTATCCCGATCCCTGGCCGCTTCTACGAGGCTCCATGTCGTTCCTGCCAGGTCGGCAAGGGATGAAACTCGAACGGGAATTTCAAGCCTGCTGATCCCTTGAATGATGAATCTGAACTGCCTTTGCAGCGCTTCATGTGCGGCAATGAAATCTCCGGATGCAATCAGAGTATTTACAAGGCGCGTTGCGGAACTCAACCCCTCTGCCAGAACTGGTTCTAATTGGGGATACACCGCGGAGACTGCCAGGGAGGCTGCGTTCCAACGGGCAATGATGCTTTTGTCTGGCAAACCGGCATTGAGGGCGTCAGACAGCAGGGCGGTCGCATGCGCGGCCTCGACCCAGGACGTCGAGACCGGAAACGATGCCGTTTCCGTCTCGATGATGGCCAGAAGATCGATATCGCAGGCTGCAAGAGGGAAACAACGCAGGCCGGGAATCGAAAAAAGCAAAAACAGCAGAAAAACAGAGGCGCGAAATACTCTGGTTCTCCCGCAGTTTCGTTCTTGTGTGGCCGTCACCCTTCCACTATAATGGAACCGAAGATGAGTCGCAATCCAGATCAGATGAGAATTCGCGAAATGTTTCATCCCGGAGTTCAACGTCGCCGCCATGCCAGTGCGGGGATAACCCTGACCGAAGTCATGATGGCAATGCTGGTTCTGGCTACGGCATTGATCCCGATTTTCGGGGTACTGACCCGGGATGTGAAAGATACCGATCTGCTGGCGGCAAACTCTTTCGCGATTGACAGGGCGCGGTTTGTGCTGAATTCTCTCCTCGATAATCTCCCATTCTCTGCCCTGGTGCCTGGAAATCCCGCAATGATAACCGGCCCGGGCGCTGCAACCTTTGCCGCTGCACTTTTTCCGGGGTCGGTTCTTGCTGCGGGGGGGTATTCCTGCAACGGTGTCGCATCTGACGGAAGAGGAATCCACTACTCGATCTACCTGCGGTCAGACCCGATTTTAGACAGCACTGCAGCCATTCAGCCGGGCTCGGAGCTGACGTTTTCTTTTTTCCGGAATCCCCATCCCGAGGAACAGTTGGGCTGGGCTTCTCTGACCGCGGATGCGGCACATGTCGAGTCCCTTGGACAGCCGTCCATGTATCAAAAAACAGGACCAGCGAACCCGCGCAATGTCGTTTCCCCCTACCGCTATTTCGGAATTCCCGGTGCCGTGCAGGTCTGGGGTCCGGCAACGACCCCGATCGTCGTTGACCAGCGGAGGCTCGCCAGGCCTGATTCCATGGGACGATATTACCTGATGCAACGGCTTGTTTTGCAGATCAGGTGGAATCTCGCCTCTTCTGAATATCGCCGCCCGGAAAGCAACACGGGCCGGCCGCAGAGGCTTCATGTCGTGACATACAAGGCGAACCTGGATTGAAAACGAACATGAGAGGCGGAGTCCTGAGACATCGCCGCGGAATGGCGCTGATCGTGGTCCTGATCCTGACCACGGTGCTTCTGATCACCTCGATGTCGCTGATGAGAACCGGCCGCGAATACCGCAACCAGGTGACGAAGTCCATACGTGAACTTCAAGTCCAGTATATGGCCGTGGGGGCTATACAACATGCTGAACTCAAGGTCAGACTTTTTCCGACGGAACTCTATGATGCGAGCATGTACAGCCTTGGCAAAAACCCGTCATTCGATTTCTCGGAAATAACTCCCACGGAGAGATCGCTGCTGCCCGATATCAGGAAAAACGAGTATGCGCCCGCGGCTCCGTGCGTTCGCAGAGCCAACGTATATAACCCGGGCCCGCGATTTTTAACCCAGGGCACGCTTTCGGCGGATGCCTCAGCGAAATGGTATATGCTGGATGCGCTTGATACGAGCGATATGACGGCGGGCCAGTTATCGTGGTTCCCCGCCGGTTGGCCTATGGAAGAAGGAGTCCCCGTTTCGAACAATGACCTGTATCTGTGGCGGTTCAGGTCCGATATTACGAATCTGCCAAGCATCCAGCGCGACCTGAACTGGAATGACTCGATGATTTCAGACCCTTACCGTCTCGACATCGCCGTTTCAAACCTTTTTCCATACAGGGCGACATACGATGTCGTTTCGCTCAGAGTCCTATCTGTTGCTGGCCAGCGGCGGTTCAATCAGGAGGCGGTTCGCATGGTTGCCGAAGCATCGATTATCGACCCCCAGACCGGAATGTCCCACGATCATCGCATGGAAAAAATCATCAAGGTGAGCCGCCGATAATGCCAGGCAGAAAAGGATTTACCCTGGTTGAGGTGCTTGTTACGGCGCTGGTTCTTTCATTGTTCCTGGGCGCGGCCTACTCGATGTTTTTCGGCGGTCAGAAAGTCGCCGGGAAAGCCGCATGGCTTCAATATGTCGTCACAGATCTGCGCAAGGCTGAAATGGTCATCACAAAGGCTATCGAAGCGACGTCATACCCGACAACCCTTCTGCCTTCGGACATGTACGACGCCGGTGGCCGGGATCAGGCAACGATCGGGCCGAATGCGACGAAATTCTATGTCCACATCCCCCAGGGCCTCGGTCGCAAAACCGCCGCCGATATTCTTGGTGCGAACAACGGAATTTCAATGTATATGCCGCGGGCGCTTCCGGAACGACAGAAATTCAGTACCGCTGAAAACAGATCCGGAATACTAGGCTGGAACATATTCAAACTGGAAACTTCGCCCGACAACCCGACTCAGGGCACCCTCGTCTGGGAAGAACGTGAAACCACATATGCGACGGTCGCGCCGAACTATGCAGAAGCTCTCGCGGCGGCTCCCATGACAGCCCCGCTGAAGCGCCGCGAAATTCTCGTGCGAAATGTGGACTGGATTGAGATTCAGGCCGAAAATATCGGCCACAAACCCCAGAAGATCACCATTGTCATTTCCGCAGCGTATCCACGGGAGCCGCGAACGACCCGCCAGGGAACTTCGGCCGCGGTTCCGAACGTGGGCATCACGACCAGCCCGTAATCGTATTTCAGATGATATTCATTCACTCCTACAATGTTTCCCGTGTCTGGAATCGTTCTGTGCTGCTCGGTGTGCTGTTCCTGGCCATGACTGCCGTTTCGGTGCCTGCCGCTGCCGGCGACATCCACGAAGCTGTGCGTCGCGGCGATCTTGACCGTGTGCTCGAGATCCTGAGGCTGCGTCCACGGACCATTGAAGATCGGGACACGATGCGGCCGAAGTCGAGCAATCTCCAGATGCTTCAGCAGGCGACACCGCTGCATTTCGCCGCCCAGTCGGGGCATATCGGCATCGTGAGGGCGCTGATCGATGCCGGGGCTGATGTGAATGCGAAAAACCCGCAGGACATCACGCCCCTTCATCTGGCCGCCTGGGATGGAAACAGCGAGATTGTCGGGATGTTGCTTGACCGGGGTGCCGATCTGAATCTGCGAAGCCAGAGAAACAAAGGAATGTCGGCGCTTGATATCGCCGCCATGACCGGCGCGACTGACGTCGTCAGGCTCCTGATATCCCGCGGAGTCGATGCACGCGCTGCGGATCCGGTGAAAAAGGCAACCCCCATGCATCTGGCGGCAGCCTGGGAGCAGGTGAGCGCAGCCGGGGAACTGGTGCGCGGCGGGGCCGATATCAATGCGCGTGATGCAAAAGGCCGGACGCCTCTCTACTGGACAATTCCGGAAACCGGATCCGGCAAGCCCGCAGGCAAGGGACGGCCCGGATCGGTTGCGATGGCCCGATGGCTGGTTTCCAATGGTGCATGGGTGAACTCCGGAGACGCTTCTGGGAAAACACCGCTGGCATGGGCTGTCGCCTGCGGGTGCAGAGATGTGGCGGAAATACTGAAGAACGCTGGTGGACTGGACACGCCCGTCGATTTCGGGAGATTGCTGAAAGCCTCCGGGACGGCGCAGCTTGAGCAGGTTCTGAAACGCGCTCCTCAACTGGCAAAAGCTTTGCTGCAGAACGGTAAGCCGCCTCTGCACGCCGCCGTGGCGGCCGGAAATGAGGCTGCCTGCCGGGTTCTGATGAATCGCGGTGCCGATCCCGCCCGCAAAGATGCTAATGGAAATACGGCTCTTCATTTGTGCGCGGCTGCCGGCTACGCCAGAATCATCGTGGTCATTGCCTCGGGGACTTCTCTGCTAGACAGAATGAATGACTTTGAACAGACGCCTCTCGATCTCGCCGAGGATTACGGGCAGGCTTCGGCTGCTGCTGTTATCAGGCGTCTTGGGGGCCGCCGTGGAATACCGACAGGAGCCGTTCTGATTCTGAAGCCGGGCGATGAAGTACAGATCAAACATCCGAAAACGAAACAGCGCGTAACGTTGCGTGTCGAGAGAAATATATCCCGCATTGTTTTTTCCGCAACGACTCTTGCCAAGTCCGGCCGCCTTTTTGACGCATTGGATGCGCGCGATATGACTGCTGCGCGCCAGGTGCTCGAAGATGACCCGCTGGTAGCGAACGTGCCTCTTATTACCGGCAGTTCCACGGACAGGATCACCCCCCTCCACGTTACCGCCGGGCGGGGAGATGCCACGGCAACCGCTTTGCTCATCATGTTCGGGGCTCGCGTTAACGCGGCGGACATGCGCGGCCGGACCCCGCTGCATATCGCGGCGGAAAAAGGGAACGGCGATGTGGCACGCCTTCTGGCGCAAAACGGTGCAGATCCTCATCGTGCGGATGCTTCAGGCTGCACTCCCTGCGAACTGGCAACGGATCCTGAGCTAACGGTGTTTCTCGGACGCATTGCCTCGGAAAGAGCCAGGAACACGACCGGCCCGGCCCGATGAATATCATCACTCACGGACTGGTAAGCTGGTGCATCGCACAGAGAGGATGCGGAACGACGCGCGATACCGCCCTGGCGGCAGCCGCCGGTCTTGTTCCCGACATCGATGGAGCGGGCGCGATCATCGACATGATACGCGGGGGGGAAGCGGAGTGCTTTTCAAAATACCATCACGTTTTCGGGCATAATATATTTGCCGGAATAACTGTGGTGGCTTTGCTGATACTGTTCGCAAGACGGCGGGCTCATGTCGCTGTAACGGCGGGAACCCTGTTCTTGCTGCATATTTTGTGTGATGTCGCCGGATCGCGTGGCCCTGATGGCGAAACATGGCCCATTCCGTGGCTGTATCCCCTCCGGAAGGATTACCTGCTTGCCTGGAATCACCAGTGGGAAATCAATGCCTGGCCTAATATATTGATAACTATAATAATGCTGGCTGTATTTCTGAGACAGACCCGCGATCTGGGTTGGTCCCCTCTTCGGCTGATCTCGGAGCGTGCCGATGCAGCTTTTGTCGGGGCGCTCCGGACACGGTTTCCGTACAAAAGGAATTCGGCGTGACCGGGCTGTATGTTCATGTGCCGTTTTGTCTCTCCAAGTGTGGCTATTGTGCCTTTTATTCGACAGTGCCGACGCAGGCCGCCATCGACGCCTACCTGGACAAACTTGAAAACGAACTGCATACGGAAGTGACGGGGCCCGCCGGAGTTGGCATCAAGACGATCTTTATTGGCGGCGGCAATCCCACGGCGATCGGTGCCGGCTCTCTCGTCAGGCTGCTGCGAATGCTTCGAAGCGCCGTCTCAGAGAACTCCATTGAAGAATGGTCCATCGAGACGAATCCTGAAACGCTGACGGACGAAACGGCCGCCGTCCTGCGGGATGTTCCCGGTCTGCGGCTGAGCATGGGCCTTCAGCGACTTCGGGATGATGAACTGGCTGTCCTCGGACGATGCGGAAAAGTCTCAACCGGGCGTAAAGCGATAGAGCGGGCTTTATCCCTGACGAGCCGGGTTGGCGTGGATCTGATACTGGGCGTGCCCGGCTGTTCCTCGCTTGCCCCGGCTCTGGCGGACCTTGTATCCGGGTTTCCGATAGAACACGTGTCAGCCTATTTTCTGACGCTTGAAGAAGGAACGCCGCTCGAAGAACGCGTCAGGAAGGGACTGTTTCCTGATCCGGCGGATGTCGGCCCCGAAGAGCTTTTTGAAGTCGGGGATGTCCTTGCTGCGGCCGGATTCGAACATTACGAAATATCGAACTTTGCCCGGGCGGGCGGCCGGTGCCGCCACAACATGAACTACTGGCACAGCGGGGAATATATCGGCCTCGGTCCCGCGGCGGTCGGCACACGGGGAGGATCACGCCTGTCAAAACCGCCGGATATCGCATCCTGGCTCCGGGGCGCGGCAGTTGAAACGGAAAGGCTCACGGATGGGGATGTCCTCCGGGAAACCGTGATGCTGCGGCTCAGACTTGTCAGTGATGGCCTCGATCTGGAGTGGCTTGCAGACAGATTCGGTTCGCTGTCGAAGACATTCGTCGAGGCCGTGAATGACCAGTGCGCCGCTGGAATGCTCCGCATGAATGGCTCGAACATCACCCTGACGCGCCAGGGGATTGCCGTTGCCAATAAAGTCATCTCGGCGTTATTTTAACTGTCATTCTAGAATTGGTGCGGCAGTGGCTTTTCGCCCCCCCGTCTTCCGGTTCATCAACCAGGCTTCAGCCACCTGGTTATATATTCATCGACATGAAATTTGGTTCTGCAGCCGCGATCGTTCATATACCGAATCGAGCCGAACACGGGGCGTGATTTCCAGGGCCTGTCGTGGACCCCGCCGATACTCCAGGCGATGCCTGTATACCCGTTCGGGTCGCGGCCATCCAGTTCGTAGCGATCGTTCAGCAGGACTGCCGTTCGCCAGGCTTCTTCGGGAGATGCGCTCCACTCCAGAATCTTTTTGCACCAGTACATGCGCATGTAATTATGCATGGAACCCGATGATCTCATCTCCATCTGAGCGGCATTCCAGAGCAGATCATGCGTCTGAGCGCGATCGAACACGTCAAAACGGTAGATGAAAGGCCGCGTGTCAGGGCGATGCTCCTCGAGCGTATGTTTCGCCCAAGCGGGTGTGGCCGCAAACGTGTCGTGGTTCGGCTCGTAAAAGCAGAAATTATCGGCAAGTTCCCGGCGTACCACGATTTGTTCGAGAAATGCGGCGCGATCTTCATCCGGAATCGATACTGCACGTGAGACTTCCAGTGCGACCCGTTGCGGGGCGAGATGGCCGAAATGCAGCCAGGGGGATAGATGCGACTGGCCGTCGATATTCGGATCGTTGCGTGCGCTGGAATACCCTTTCAAACGATGTTTCAGAAACTTCGCCAGCTCCTTTTCCGCCGCGAGCTGGCCTGGCTCTCTGCCGACAACCTCGCCGACCGATTCGTCGCAGGAAATGTTTGCGGAAACCCTCTTCCAATCGATGGACGGTGGCAGGGCGGTATTTCCCGGCATGGGCTCGAGCGGTGGAAAATCCGTCAGGAAGGCAGGCAGCAGGCGGAGAAGCTTGGGGCGCAGAGTTGCTGCGGCCCACTCCCGCTTGTCGGAGGCCTGCCGGCAGGGAACGATATTGTGTGCGTCGATTTCGACGAATGGAATGGAAATGGCATCGGATACCTGTTTGCGCCAGGACTGTTTCAATCTGAGCGGATCAAAGTCGGTTACAAGCTCCGCCGCATCGGTCTCGCGCAAAAACCGCGGGAGCGTCTCGACAGGATCGCCATCGAGCAGCCGAAACGGGATACGAAGCTTTCTCAGGCGTTCTTCGACTTCGCGAAGCCCATGCAGCATGAAATCATACGCGCGACGTGTCGCTCCCAGGAAACCGGAGGCAAGGCAGAAAACAACCGCTAGTTCCCGTTCTCGCCAGTTTGCGTCTTCCTGCGCGGCCAGCAATGCCCAGTTGTCGTTTGCGCGCTGATCGCGGGACATCCAGTAGACGACCGGGCCTTTGCCGGGACGTCCTTCCCGCAGAAGATGCCGTCGTCTGGCGTCCACTGCTGTTTTCATCAGGGTTTGATTTCTGCAGCCTGGATTGAATCGGGAACTTCGGGTGAAATCTCAGGCCGGGGGCGAATGAACAAAACCAACCCAATGGCGAAAATACCCATACTCAGCCACTGGTCACTGGTCAGCCCGAGCCAGGATGGCGGGTTGAGCCGGATGAACTCGACGAGGAATCTTGAAAGGCCGAACCAGCCCAGAAAAAATGCCAGTCGGCGGCTTGAGCCCAGGCGCCAGGCGGGGAAAAGGAGGATTGCGAAAAGCAAGAGATGAGAGACTGATTCATACAGAGGGGTCGGGTGCACGCCGATATCGACGGGAATCGGCTGGCCGGGAAACATGCTCGTAAAAATGGATGTCAGCAGGTGATTTTTGGCGCTGAGCGTCGATACGAGCCCATTCGGGAAATGCATGGCATACGGGGAAAACATCGGAATGCCATAGCAGCCGTCACCCGCCGCGATGCAGCCGAGTCGTCCAACCGCATATCCGACCGCCAGCCCGGGCGCGGTAAGATCCGCAATGAGGAAAAAGGGTTCACCGGAGGCTTTCACGCGCCACCAGCAGAGAAGAAAGGCGAGAATGTATCCGCCGATAACGGAAAACCCGGTAGACCCGAACAGGGTTACGAGGGGGGCACGCAGAAAATGGTCAGGCTGTTCGAGAATGTAGAGAAGTCTCGATCCGATCAGACCGCCTGTTATGGCAAGAAGGTATATATCCCATGCTATATTTAAGTCTGCGTCGCTTTTGCGAAACTCTCTGTTGATGAAAAAAATCGCCGACAGAAATGCCAGCGCGAGAAAAACCCCGTAAGAGCCTATGCGGATCGGGCCATACTCGAACAGAATCGGATGCATGAGGCCAGAATAACACACTCCTGATATCATGTGCGTATGGGCGCATTGAAGAACTGCCCACCGTCAGCATACGCCTTTTATTCGTCAGTCTGCTAAGCTCTCCCTCGGTGAAAGCTGTTATCGAAGGTCTGGGGGGCTGCATCCGGCTATTTTGCGGGATTGCATGAAATCTTCGCCCGCTGTACCGGCTGTGGAAAGATTTACTGGGAAGGTTCTTACCTCGGCGGAATACAGATTGCTGATCGATCTGGCGAAGATTATGTGACTAGAGCGTGAGGTTTCCAGCGGTTGCGATCGCTTCTTGTACACGTTTTTCAGCTTCGTCTGGACCGCCTGCCATCGTTGGCTGGACATTGATGAAGGTCGGATCCGCGATTCCGATGAAGCCAAGCATGGTTTTCAGAGGCGGCATGAGGTGATCCATTGCCTCGCCGCCGCTTCCGGGGCCATAATCACCGCCCCGCGCCGTGACAACCACGACCCTCTTGTCTCCGGCAAAACCTTCGACACCGGTCGCGGTGTAGCGGAACAGATACCGGGGCTGAAGAATGACATCGAAGTAGTGCTTGAGCACGTAGGGCATGCCGAAGTTCCACATTGGACTGCTGATCACGATGATGTCGGCGGCCTTGAACCGGTTGATCTGCGCTTCGATAGGCTGCCAGGACTTGCGCGACTCGTTGTCGAGATCCTTGCCGCTCAAAAGACGATATTTGCCGGTCACTGCGGTGAGCGTCATCTTCGGGAGCTCCTCGGCAAAAAGGTCGAGCGTATCGACGTTTCCGTCGGGGTGCTGCCGCTTGAACCGTTCGATGACGGCCTTACTGACGCGCAGAGACGAAGAGGCTTCGCCTCGCGGGCTTGCGATAATGTGAAGCAGAGTTTTCATATCATATCTCCTTGAGGATAAAACATGCCCGGAGCCCTCGGCTCGGGGATCAGAGTTCCTTTCTGAGTCCGAGTTTTTTGCAGAGCCGGGAAAGCTCGGTCTGCTCATCCGCTGATAGAAAGGACATTTCAGATGCAATTCGCTCAACATGACGGGGAAGGAGCTTTTCAATCAGATCGTGCCCCTGCTCTGTAAGGGCAACGAGTTTCTGTCTTCTGTCTCCTGGGGTGGCTGTTCGCTCGACCAGCCCGTCGCGCTCGAGGTTGTCGATGACCAGGGTCAGGTTTCCGGCTGATTTGAGAATCTTGCGGCCGAGCTCGCCGGGGCTCTTCGGCCCAAGGTGATACAAGGTTTCGAGAACACCGAAGCGGCTTTCGGTCAGCCCTGCGTCGGTGAAGGGGCCCCGGGTGTTCTTCGAAACCGTATCAGCCGCTCTGAGCAGCTTGATGAACGCATCGAGAGCCCGCGTTTCGCGCAATGTTCCTTTGTATCGCGTGCTCATAGTTTAATCCTTTAATATTAAAATATTTAACATGAAAGAATTGTCAACGGATTATTCCGGCCATCGTGCCGGAAGTGCGCTGAATGCAACGGTGCCGCCGGAACATATCCGGCGGCACCGTTGCAGAACAGAGGCGGTGGGAGAGTCAGTTCCCGTTGGTTACGACGATTCCGGTCACCTGAGTCGAAGTGAGAGTCTCGATTTCGAGTTCGGTGCCGGCCGGCAGGGCAGCATCCTGCCCCTTTATGAATGCGCCGCCAACCAGTCCTACCGGGCCCATGGCCAGATAGCCGAGCACCGATGCTCCGGCGGCCATGCCGAGTTTCTTGCGGTCAAGCTCGCTGCCTGCGAGTCTGAGGATTCTTACCGGAATATCTGTTGAATCAATGCCGGGAACATTGTTCACAAGCAATTTGATGAAACCGGAACGGCCGAACCGCCCTCCCCGGCGAACTTTTTCGACTTCCCCGATCACGGGCGCTCCACGGCTGACCACGAGAATCGAGCGGTCGATGAGCAGATCTGATGCCAGGGCCAGCGATATCGGATCGCCTTCCTTGACGTTTGCACTTGATATTGGCTCTGTGAGTTTCACACGGAACATTGTTCCGGCTGGGACCTTCACAGGGTGCAGCGAGATGATTCCGCTGTCGAGCGTCATCTGCATAAGTTGTTCCACGCGAAACGCCAGCGGTTCGGTGGAGGGCTGACCCGCGACGGACGTATCGAGCGCTGCGACTCGCTCCGCAAGTTTGCCGGTGCGTGTCTCATGAAATACTTTCCACTCAAGGAAATTGAGTTTCATATCCAGGGATGGCGTGCCGGCCGAACCTTTGAAAACAAGATTGTTCAGGTTCGAAGCCCTGTGAGAAACCGAGCGGCCCAGCCTGCGGCCGAGCAGATCCGTTTCGAGCTTTCCGAGACGTCCGGCCGGATCACCGGTCTGGACGGCCGCGTAGACATACCGCTCAAGCCGTTCGATGGCGCGTGTATCAGGTGATATCGCATCACCGGCCGCATGAACCGGCACAAGGGCCGTTGCGAATGCCAGGAAGAGAAGAATGATTTTACAGAAATGACTCGGCATGCTGCAGACCTCCGCAGGGAGAGGGGCTGGGCACGGGCTGCAAGCAAGCTGCCCGCCGCACGGCACGCATCAGGGCGCGTGTCGACGGGCATAAGGATATCAGGAATCGCGCTGCGCTGCCACCCCAATCGAACGTGCCGATCTCAGGGTCTGCTTGGACTCTTGCTGCGCTTGTTCGCGGAAGATTTGGCGCTGTCTTTTTCCTTTTTGCCTGGCTTCGGAAGCAACCCGGCCGGCGCGGGGCGACGGCCATGCACGATCATGATGTCGCGGCCGCCGAGCGGCTCTTCGACAAGTCTTTTACTGAATGCCAGAAAAATGCCTGCTTCATGGTGCATGATGCGGATATCTCGGCGTGCCAGAGGTGCGAGCGCCGCTTCGACGTAGGCAAGCTGGGTTTCATCAAACCCATGGGCGGCATCCTCGATGCGCTCCGTATATCTCACCATTGGACGGCTGAACCGCTCAGGCCCGGGAATCTGCGCTTCCTGAAACAGCAATTCCCCTGTTTCCGAAAAAAATCGCGGAAACAGCGACGGCTCGAACCCCGTCTGTCGAAGATCGATGATGATGCGTCTGAGAGCATCTCCCGCAGCTGATGCCGTTTCCGCAGCTATTTCCGTAGCGGATGCTATTGATGTCCAGGAGGCCAGGAATGCTTTCGGCTCCTGCGGCCGCGGCCGCAGTGCCGCCAGATACAGGGCTGATCTCAGGCTCATTTTGCCCGCGAAGGGGAGCTCCATGCGGCATCGGACGAGTCCGGTCACGTCGGGATCAAAAAAAACCGGATCCGTTTCAAGAAGAACCTGACCCAGCCGTTCCTTCAAGGCCGTGTTTGCGGAAAGAGCCGATCGTACGGTGAGGCCTTCCATGAGCGGAATATCGAGAACCGCCGCATAGGCATGATGCATGGCGTCCATCCAGGCCCGCGATTTTTCTTCTTCATAGGAGGTCGAGGCCTCCCATGGCAGGCCTGCGAGTCCCCACACCGTCACGACCTGACGATCGAAATCCGCCGTCATGGTCGCGACGGGTGGCAGCTCAACGGCCTGCGCCGGGCCGCACCAGAGAAAACACAGCGCCAGCATGAAGCTGGCGCAGCGTTGAAGAAGCTGATGAATGGAATGAATCATGACACCTGATCCGTCAATCGAAAGTCATGTGGCCGCCGACATAATGTTCCTTCACCACGTCGCCGTTGTAGAACGAGTAGTCGAACCGGATGTTGGGCAGCACGGCCATGCCGAAGCCCATCGTCAGCGTTCCGTTCCAGGAGCCGAGGCGGATCGTCAGATCGTTCTCGATGAACTTCTTTTCGATCCCGACCCTGTACTGCTGCTGGTTTGTGCGGTCGGAGTTGGTGATATTGGTCGTGTCGGCCGATACGATCGTGCCCTTGGTGAGAGTCATGGCGCCGCCCAGATTGAGGCTTACACCGTCACGATCAGCGCCAGCCCCGTC
>Ga0079303_10000153_pt1 | contig 15089 bp, 13 predicted proteins | sample Methanogen_OWC_FD_77073 | JGI IMG/M metagenome (GOLD analysis project Ga0079303, IMG submission 77073) | Enriched soil microbial communities from Old Woman Creek wetland in Ohio, USA - Methanogen_OWC | ecosystem: Environmental > Terrestrial > Soil > Wetlands | place: USA: Ohio | collected...
GCCGCTGGCGAAGCGGCCGCACCCAAAACTGCCGCCCCGGCTTCCGAAGCCGCCGCGCAAAAATCAGGCACCGACGAAGTTATAGTATATTATTTCTACACTTCCGCGCGCTGCCCGTCCTGCCTCAAGATCGAAGCGTACACCAAGGAAGCCATCAATACCGCGTTTGCCGATAAATTAAAAAACGGCGGCATGGTCTGGAAAATGGTCAATTACGAAGAGGCCGCCAACGAGCATTTCGTCGAGGAATATAAACTTTTCACGAAATCGGTCGTTCTGGCCGATTCGAAATCGGGCAAATGGAAAAACCTTGATAAAGTCTGGGAATTGCTCGGCGACAAGGATACATTCGAAAAATACGTAACCGATGAGACCAGGGCTTTCGTCGAAGGGAAAAAATAAAGGGATTTTTAATGGAATTCTTCCTTAAATCATTCACCGCGGTATGGCTGGGGATACTGACATCGATCAGCCCCTGCCCTCTGGCGACTAATATCGCGGCCATCTCCTTCATCGGCAAGAAGGTCAACAACAGCTGGCACACGCTTCTTTCAGGCCTATCGTACATGTGCGGCAGAATGCTGGCCTATATCGCCATAAGCGTCATCCTGGTCGCCGGGGTTACATCGGTACCGTCTATTGCGCTTTTCCTTCAGAAAAACATGAACAAAATGCTCGGGCCGATCCTCATCGTCACCGGGCTTTTTCTTCTGGGCGTCTTTAAAATGAGTTTTTCCGGCAATCTCGCCGGCGACGGAGTCAAAAAGTTCGCCGAAAATAATCACATGTCCGGCGCCGCGCTGCTGGGCGTATTGTTCGCCCTTTCCTTCTGCCCGGTTTCGGCCGCGCTCTTTTTCGGAAGCCTCATTCCGCTTTCGATAAAATATAACTCGAATTTTATTTATCCGTCGCTTTACGGAATAGGGACGGCGCTTCCGGTCGTCGCCTTCGCGATCATACTCGCCTTCAGCGCCAAGACCGTCGGAAAGGTCTTCAACAGGATCACGCAGATCGAATACTGGTCGAGAATGCTCACCGGCGGCCTGTTCGAGCTTATAGGAATTTACTTCACGTTAAAATATCTCTTCAAATTCGACATAACGTTCTAATTTTTTATTTCAATTCCATATTCCCTGATTTTTCTGGATATCGTGTTCCTGTGCATTTTGAGTTTTTCGGCGGCACGGGTCCGGTTCCCGCCGAACTCGATAAGGGCGTTTTCAATAAGCCTTTTTTCATAATCGTCGACCGGCTTCAAATGGAGCTCCTCGGTTTTGTCCGAACACGAGCCGCTCTGGCAGGCCATCGCTCTGGAGCACAGGTCCGCCGGGAAATGCTTGTTCGAAATATATTTAGTTTTTTCGAAAATGATGAGGCGCTCGACGAGGTTTTTGACTTCCCTGATATTGCCGGGCCATGGATAATTTTCAAGACATTCGAGGGCGTTTTTTTCGAACCCGAGAATGCTTTTGTTATATTTTTTCGAAAAGATTTTCACGAAATAATCGATCAAAAGCGACAGATCGTCGCGCCGCTCGCGAAGCGGAGGTATCTTCAGCTCGACAACGTTCAGCCTGTAATAAAGGTCTTCGCGGAACCGGCCGTCGGCGACCATTTTTTTCAGGTCCTTATTCGAGGCGGCGATCACCCTGAAATCGACTTTCACCGGCATATTTCCGCCGATTCTTAATATCTCCTTCTCCTGAAGCGCCCTTAAAAGCTTCGGCTGGAGCGAAAGCGGGATCTCGGCGATTTCGTCGAGAAAGATCGTCCCCTTGTCGGCCAGCTCGAAAAGCCCCTTCTTGTCCTTTACCGCCCCGGTAAAGGCGTGCGCCTCGTACCCGAACAGCTCGCTTTCAAAAAGGTTTTCAGGCAGCGCCACGCAGTTGATTTTCAGGATGCGACGGCCGGCGCGCGCGCTGTGCTTGTGAATGTAGTCTGCGACGACTTCCTTTCCGGTGCCGGATTCGCCTCCGATGAAGATCGGAACGTCGGCGTTGGCCGAAAGCCTGGCCAGCTCGAGGACCTTTAAAAAACTCTCGGATTTGCCTATTATACTGTCGCATTCGTCTACGAGAAAATTCTTTTCTATTTCATCGCGCGTTTTTTTCATATGATATTCTTATACCATATAACTATATATTCTGTCCAATAATTAGTGCGCCAGCCAATCCGTTATAGATAAACAAAGCAGTACGCCCGCGGAACGCTCGGCTGAAAATTTTTGCCGGCCCCGTCGCCGGGCTTGACAAAAATCAAATTATTTCGTATTATATCTATGAAATAAGCAAACATAAAAGAGGTGTATCTACATGACGGTTTTATCCAGGTCCTTCTGGGACGCCCACGTCGACGATCTTAAAAACGGCTTTAAATATATTGAAAAATCCGGCGAATACGAATGCCTGCTCTGCGGAAAAACCTTCGAGGACGGAATCGTTTACCAGGAAAACGGCGTCTATTACGAGGCGCGGAAATTCATCAAAATCCATATCGAAAAGGATCACGTGTCCGTATTCGAATTCCTCCTGAACATGGATAAAAAACATAACGGCGTGACCGAACATCAGCGGAACATACTGAGACTTTTCCGCGCGGGCCTGCCCGACGCCGAAATCTCCGAAAAACTCGGAAATATAAGCGTATCCACGGTCAGAAACCACAGGTTCGTCCTTCGCGAATTCGAAAAGCAGGCTAAAATTTTTCTCGCCCTGATGCAGCTGGCATCGGTAAAGGGCGTCGAAAAAGCGGCGCGCAACGATAAAACGAGACGAAAAAGCGTCGAGAACGAAGGCGCGCCTCTGGCAAGGCTGCCGAAAAGACACGAAGACAGGCTGGCGATTTACGAAAGCACAGCCAAAAGATTCGATCCCGAGAGAAAATACACCGAAAAGGAAGTCAACGAAATTTTGAAAACCGTCTATTTCGACCACGCCTTTTTAAGGCGGGTCCTGGTCGACTACAAATTCCTGGCCCGAAAGGTCGACGGAAGCCTTTACTGGGTCATTAACGAAACGGAAAATACGCCTGTGAAAACGGAGGTCAAAAAAATGGATAAAAGAAAGGAACTCAAAGCCGCTTACAAGGAAACGAAATCTATCGCCGGAATTTATTGCTTCAAAAATACCGAAAACGGAATGCTGCTCATAGGCAGGAGCCTTAACCTGAACAGCGCCCGAAACCGCATCGCGTTCGAACTCGAAACGGGAAAATTGTTTAACGGCATACACGAAAAGCTGCTGGCCGACTGGAAAAAATACGGCAAGGACAAATTCGTATTCGAAATACTCGAAAAGATCAAGGAAGACGACATCGATCCCCCGAAAACCCTCGAAAAACTCGAGAAAAAATGGATCGATAAATTGAAGCCGTTCGGCCAAAAAGGTTATAACGACGAGCTTTAATCTCAGGCCTAAATTTAGCGCAAATTCTTTTTTCGGCCCGCGCCAATGCATTTGAATCAAATCGCATCGGAGCGGGCCTTATTTTTTCAAGTATTACATTTTCACATAGTTGACATCTTCAGCCCTGCGCTGGACCGTGCGGCGATATTTCATGGCGGGCTTTCCGAAAACCATGAAGTAGCCGATTTTATGGTTTTTCGGAATGCCGAGAATATCGTTCACGTTCGGAACCAGCGAGCACGCCCACTTCGCGATGCCGTTCCACAGCGTGCCGAGGCCGGCGCTCTGGGCGTAAATTTCGAAATAAGAATGGGCGATGAAGCAGTCCAATTCAGGCGCGGCCGAATCCTCGGGGGCCGAAGTCACCAGAAGATGCGGGGCGCCCCTGAAGATGACGTCGACGCCTTTCTCGTCCCGGACCTTGACGAAGCCGGCGAAAAATTCGAAGCCGGCCGGCATTTTTCCCTGTTTCGCAAGCTCCGACAATCCGCCGTAGATTTTCTCCCCGAATTTCGCCATGACGGCGCGGTCGGAAATCACGTTGAAACGCACGGAAGCCGAATTTTTGGCCGTCGGGGCGTTCGCCGCTATATTCAAAAGGCGGCCGATCGTTTCGGGATCGACGTTCTCGTCGACATATCTGCGGTACGAACGGCGGTTCATGATGAGCGCTTCCACCTGGCCCGCCTCGGGCAATCCCTCGCCGGCGCGAACGCTTTTTTCCGGGTCCCTGCCGTCGACGGAAAGCGCCGCGACAGGGCAGACAGCCAGACAGTGCTGGCATTTTATGCACCCTTCTTCTTTTTCGGCGGGCACGAACGGTACTTTGCCCTTTTCGAACTGTATTACCAGAAGCGGGCATTCAGCTGCGCATGTCCCGCATTTAACGCATTTTTTCTCGTCTATGGAAAATTTAAACATTAGAAATCTCCTTCATTGAATATCGATCCAGCATTCCGGTACTTCGGTCAAATTGTAATATTTATGGCCGCCCGTGTCAAGCCCGTTCTAAAGCGGGCAGGCAAAAGGGGTTTCAAATCAAGAATAAAATTGTCCGAAATAAGTTGAAACTGTCGTGCATCTTATTATATAATTAGTCGGCCTCCGGCGGGGGACAGTCCGAACAGCCGGCCCGCCCGGATGACAAATTATATAAGGCCGCGTTTGCGCGGGCCGAAAAAGCCTGAATAAAAAAAAGGCGGTAACGGATCGAATGATTATGAAACTTTTAAAATGCGCGCTGCTGGCCTCGCTTATTAATCTTGCGGCCGCCGGATGCGCCATGGCGGTGCCGTCGATGCTCAACAACGTGCCGACGACCGACATCGTGGACGACGGAAATTTCTTGCTGATGCTGAATTACTTCGGGTACGATTATAACGAACCTCAGGATCTTCCGACATCTTCCCCGGTTTACAGCCTGCAATACGGCTTCAAAAAATGCGAGTTAGGCTTCGATTACGTTTCAAAAAGCGATTTCGTCGATAACGGATTATATCCGGGAAAAATGGCGTGGAATTTCAAGTGGCGAATCCTGACGGAAGGATCGGACCCCGTGTCGCTCGCGGTCGGCGCCTTCTACCTGGGAACGAAATCATACAACAACCAATATTACGGTTCGTCGCCGTACTTCGTTTTTTCGAAACAGATAAAGGACGCCAGACTTCATCTTGGCTATCAGACCAATCTTCTCGGCGCCAGGGAAGTCGACGACGACAATAAAAAAAGCCGGGGCGTGATCGTCGGACTCGACGGCGTGATTTACGATCATCCCAAAAATCCCGTCACTCTTTATCTCGACTATACCGGCGGGCCGCTCGCGACTTACGGTTTCGGACTTTATCAGCCAATCAACCCGTCGTGGAGCTGGACTTATTCGTTCTTCAAACCGGCGATGAAAACGCTGCCGGTCTCGGGCGGCGAACTTCCCGACCAGCACTGGTTCGGCGTCTGTTATACGATTCCGACGAAGTAGGCGCTTAATCTGTCCGGTCATCAAAATTTGACTTATGGCATAAAAAATGCTAAAATTCTATCAGTCGAAATACAATTACTTAGACCACGGCCGCAGGCCGAGCGTCTTGGCGCGCATCAATAAAAATTGACTTGACATGCAAAAGCGCGCACCCGAAAAAGAGGTTATTTTTTATGAAACATATCAGGCTTGGAGTCAATATCGACCACGTCGCGACACTCAGGAACGCCCGCGGCGGATGCGAACCGGACCCCATCCAGGCCGCCTACGCTTGCGTGGACGCCGGCGCTGATCAAATCACGATTCACCTTCGCGAAGACAGAAGGCATATCACCGACCGCGACCTTAATATCCTTTCAGACACAAGATTCTTCAATTTGAACCTCGAAATGGCCGCCACCGATGAAATGGTTAAAATCGCGTGCGACAGAAAACCCGGGTCTTCCACGCTGGTGCCCGAAGGCCGCCATGAGCGTACAACCGAGGGCGGTCTGGACGTTATTACTAATTTCAAAGACCTGAAAAAGAAGATTAAAATATTAAAAGACGCCGGAATTCTGGTCTCGCTTTTTATCGAGCCCGACCGCAAGCAGGTCGAAGCTTCCCGCGACGCCGGAGCCGAAGCGATAGAGTTCCACACCGGCAGGTACGCGAACGAAACGACCGGAGCCGGAATCGAAAAGGAATTCGCCCGCATCGTCGAGGCGTCGAAGCTCGCCGATTCACTCGGCCTGCTTGTCCACGCCGGACACGGCCTTAACTACTTCAACACGCAAAGGATCTGCCGCATACCAAAAATGCGCGAACTGAACATCGGTCATTCGATAGTGTCACGCGCGGTCTTCCACGGACTGTACGAGGCCGTCAAAACTATGAAGGAACTGATGATCATATCACGAGCGGAGATATACACCGCGGCCGTTAACGCCGCAAAGTGATGTAATATGAGTTTGAACACTTCTTTAAACCTTAAATTACAGCAAAAGCTGATAATGACCCCGAAACTTCTGCAGAGAATACAAATTCTGCAGATGCCCATCACAGAACTGGTCACCGAGGTCCAGAAACAGCTTCAGGAAAATCCAGTCGTCGAAATGATCGAACCGGAAACGACTCAGGGTGGAACCATGCCCGAAAAAAGCGAGGCCGAGTCCTACGACGACAATTCGATACGCGACCTGGACAAATCTCTCGAAAAGAAAAAAAACGGCGACCTGAACGAAAAACCCGAAACAGTGACAGATATCGAGCTCAAATCCGACGGGGTTTCGGAATACGAGAAAGACGCCGAGACTGTCGACATGGAAACCGGCAGCAACGGCGGAATCGACTGGGAACAATATTACGACGACCTCGAAAAGACCTCGCACCGCGAGGAAAAAGAATACGACTGGAGCGAACAGGCCACCTTCGAAAGCTTCGTGTCGAAGGAAGAAACCCTCGCGTCGCATCTGGAAGAACAGCTGAAATCGGCCACCTTCTCCGAGCGCGAGATGAGCATCGGCAAGGTCGTAATCGGCTTCATCGACGGCGCCGGCTATCTGAAAGCCAAGACCGAAGAGATAATGCTGCATCCCCAGCTCGCCGACCTGCAGCTTACAATCGAAGAAATAAACGACGTCATAGAAACGATCCAGACGTTCGAGCCTTCCGGCGTTTGCGCCAGAAGCGTCAAAGAATGTCTGATATTACAGTACCACGCCCTCGACGAAACCGAAAAAGACCCGCTGGTACTGAGACTGCTCGAAAACCATCTGGACGACGTTTCCGAAAAGCGTTATAAAAACATCGCTCAGGCGCTGGGCGTGACCGTCCAGGACGTCCAGGAGCTCGTCGATTTCGTCGTGCAGAATTTCAATCCGAAGCCTGGCCTCGAATACGCCTCGTCAGAAGGCAATTTCAACGTCACTCCGGAAGTATTCATTGAAAAGGTCAACGGCGAATACGTCGTCACGGTAAACGATTACGGCGTGCCGCGCATCAGGATAAACCCTCGTTACGAGGCGATAATGCGCAGCAAGAACGCAACAAAGGAAGTAATGAACTTCATAAAGGAAAAGCTCGACAAGGCGCGCTTCATTTTGAAGTCCATCGAACAGCGCCGGGATACGATCAAGCGCGTCGTCGAATGCATAGTGCGCCATCAATACGACTTCTTCGAGCACGGCATCTCCCATTTCAAGCCGCTTATATTGAACGAAGTAGCGCAGGAAGTCGAGCTCGACGAATCGACGATTTCGCGCGTCACTTCCGGAAAATACGCCCAGACTCCGAGCGGAGTCCTGGAGCTCAAGTTCTTTTTCTCGACGGGGCTCCACTCCAGCACCGGCGACGACGTTTCGACGAAATCCGTCAAGGATATGATAAAGACGATGGTGCTCGCCGAACCGCCCGACAAGCCGCTTTCGGACCAGACAATCGTCGAGGAGCTTGAAAAAAAGGGCATAAAGATCGCCCGAAGGACCGTCACTAAATATCGCGAAGAAATGAATATCCCTTCGTCCTCCAAGAGGAAGCGTTACAACTGATGACGGACTTCAGGCGCGGGCCTGCCGTTTCACGGCGCCTCACGACCGCATCCGGGGCCTTTCGCCTCAGGTCTTTCGAAAATTATATATGCCTGCCGTGCGCTTCCCCCGAAGACGCCATCCGGACCATTGTGTGCGCTCAGTCGCCGATCAAAGAAATTCGCTCCGGCGACGCACAAACCGCTCTGATTGAAGTACTTATCGACAAAGATATTTCGCCCCGGGCCCGCGAAGCTTTCCAAAAACTCTTTAAAGCCGCCGAATGCAGTTTTATGAGCCCCGCCGGAATCGATGATTGCGCCGAAGATGCGGCGGGCGCTGAGTTAGCTTATTGCGAGATACCGTCATATAAAGAATTGAGAATATATCCGTTCGGCAATATATTCGAATTTTTAAGGTATTTTGGAATAAAAACGATCGTCGGGATGGCCCGGACCGATATTTTCCAGTGCGCCGAACTCATAGGCAAAGAGGCTCCTGATTTTATCGTCTGGCACGATGCGTTTGCCGTTTCCGAAACCGGCGGATCGCTGCTGATGGTTAAGGCCTCGCCGGACGAAGCTTCGCTGATCGACGATATTCGCGGCACCGATAGCGACTTTGATAACCGTCAGGTATGCGGATCATCGTTTGCGGAATCGGACGCCGCGGTAAAGATCGCCCGGGCGCTCGAAAAACTCCCGAAGGAGCTGGGCGTCGAAGTCACATATCCGGGTTCCGACTCGCACCCGGATTACAAGAACAGGCGCAAGTATTTCAAATTCGGCGGGAACGCGATATTTGTCAGGACGAAGGGCGACGAAGGGCGGGCGATCGTTGAAAAAATCAGCCGCGAAATTTCCGGTTCCGCCGAAATCGCCGAATGCGGCGGAGGGGTTTTCATCGCCGCCCGGGCAACGACCGGGGCAAAAAAATCGAAATAAATTTGACGGACAAATTAAAATGAAGATCGAAATAACGACGGATTCAAAAGAAAAAACCGTTCTCATAGGACGAAAACTCGGCGAGGCCATGAGCGCGCCGAACGACGTCAGATCTTATATCATCACGCTCGACGGAGACCTCGGCGCGGGCAAAACCGCTTTCACCGGAGGCCTCGCGCAGGGGCTCGGAATCGACCAGCCCGCTTTGAGCCCTTCTTTCACTATCGTCAAGGAATACCACGGTTCGAGGCTGACGCTCTACCATATAGACCTTTACAGGTTGAACGACGTTTCCGACCTTTCGAGCTTCGATTTTTACGAATACGCCGGAAGCGCCGATTCGGTAACGGCGATCGAGTGGGCCAACAAATTCGGCGATTTGAAATATCTTCCCGATTCGCCGAGAATAGAGATTTTCATTGAAACGGACGAGGACGATCCTGAAAACAAGAGGAAATTCAAATTCGATTTTGGACAATCGTGCGCCGATCTCGCCAGCGTTCTGGGCAGCCTGGCAAAATGACGGTTCAGGTCGCAACTATCCGGGTCGTTGACATAAACACGGAATTATAATAAAATATTAGCGTTTTTTCGAATTTTAAAGAAATTTATTTTTTTATCGAGGTTCCCTTATGAATTTTCTCGAATCGATCAAAAATGCCGGTATCGTCGGCGCGGGCGGCGCGGGTTTCCCCACGCACGTGAAGATGAACGCGAAGGTGGACACCATCCTCATAAACGGCGCCGAGTGCGAGCCGCTTTTATGCAAGGACAAGCAAATGATGAAAAACTTCCCGCTCGACATCGTCGGCGGGCTCCTCATGGCGATGGAACACACCGGCGCGGCGAAGGGGATCATCGCGCTCAAGCGCAAGAACACCGAAGCTATAGCCGAATTCAAAAATATCATTTCACAGAAAAAAATGGAAAACAGGATGGAAGTATTCATCCTGGGCGATTATTATCCGTCGGGCGACGAAGTAGTCATGGTCTACGACGTCCTGGGGCGGGTCGTTCCGCCTGGCGGGATCCCTCTGCACGTAGGATGCGTCGTCTCGAACGTCGAGACGTTTTATAACATTTTCCACGCCGTCGCTTCAGGAAGACCGGTCACGGATAAATACCTGACCATCGCGGGAGAAGTGGAACACCCGATAACGCTGAAAGTGCCGATCGGAACAAGAATTTCAGATATTTTAAAATACGCCGGAAAGGTCCTGGTCGACGATCCCGTTTACATGTCCGGCGGCGCGATGATGAGCGAAGTCGTCTTCGACCGCCACGCGCCCGTCACCAAAACTTCTTCCGGATACATAGTCCTTTCGAAGGGACACAGGCACGTCCAGCGTAAAACCCAGGGCCAGGGCCAGTTCAGACGTGTGGGCAAATCGGCGTGCGACCAGTGCTCATACTGCACCGAATTCTGCCCGCGATATCTGCTCGGCCATCCCGTCGAGCCGCACCGCGTAATGAGATCGCTTCTCATGAGCGGCTCGGGCGATCCGCTCGTTACGAAATGGGCCGGCGCGTGCGTCGAATGCGGCCTATGCGGGTTCTATTCGTGCCCGGAGGAACTCCTTCCTAATTTCATGTGCGCCCAGGCCAAACGCGACGCGGCGGCGCAGGCAATGGCAGCGCCGGCGGCGGCGCAGGCAATAAAATTCGAGATTAAAAAAGACGGCCTTAAGGCTCACCCGATGGCTAAATTCAGAAAAGTGCCGCTCAAAAAACTGATAGCCAGGATCGGGCTCGACGGTTACAACGATCACGCCGATCTTTCAGCCATCGAGGTCACTCCTTCCATGGTCATAATCAAACTGCGCCAGCACATCGGCGTTCCTGCGATTCCGGCGGTCGCCGTCGGCGGCCACGTCAGGAAAGGCGATATGATCGCGAACGTCCCCGAAGGCAAGCTCGGCGCGGCGGTACACGCCTCGATCGACGGCGTGGTAACCGCGATAAACCAGGACTCGATCGTCATCGAAAGGTAAAATTTTCCGATGCCCGACATTTCCGGTTTTTATGAAAACTTCGCCGGCATATTGAGAAATGTCAATCCCCCTGAAACAGAGCGCGTAAAATCGCTTCTTGATAATACAATATACGATGTTTTTTACGGCATCGAACGAGCCGTGGCGTTCATTCACCGCGATTTCAGGAATGACTCGCCGTGCATATTCGTTTCGTGCCCCACGGAATCGTTTTCGGACATAGTAGGCATAAAAAAACATTCGGAAATTCCAAGCGAAGGGCCATTCGTCGCGTCGTCCGCCTGTGCGGCGGCCATCATAAATCTCATGCGCGACGGTTTGCTTCCGCGTAACGTGATCGTAAATTTCCAGCGCGAGGACGCCTGGAGCCCTTACGATTTCCCTTCCCGGTCCCTGCTGAATTTTAAAAAAAGCAGGCCGGAAGCGTTCGGCAATCTCGAATTCGTTATAACGCTCGGAATATCGAAAAAATATCGGAAAGGTTTGTCATACGTCGTCCAGAACCCGGGCCACTTCACCTTCAAGCCAAAGCCTGCCAGAATAAAGATCGGTAAGGAAAGAAACAAAGGCTATTGGCCCGGGATGATAGATTTTATCGGGCATATCCTGAAAGACGGTAACGTTGTTTCTGAAAAAGTGTTTCTCTGCGACAGCGATCTCATGTGCTGGCCTATTGAAAACGACCTTTACAATTTCATTTTCGCGCTGCCGCTGGACATCGGCAGGGAAATCCGTTCGGACGCTCGGAACGATTCCCCGCCCGGGCCGTTCGTGATAACCGATGAAATCGTTTACGAATATTCACGATCGCTTATAAAACTTTTAACGGGTATTTTTACTAGTTTTTGAAGCGACGTCCATAAACTTGAGAATCTCAATATACGCTAATTTTATTGACAATTACCGTTGCATTATGTAAGATACCGGCATGAAAAAAATATCGAAAGGCAGAATGTGAAATGAGCAACAGGGCAATCGGAATTATCGAATCATCCTCGATAGCTATGGGTTATCTGATCGGCGATACGATGATCAAGGCCGCGAACGTGGAACTTCTACTTCTGCGCTCGATCTGTTCAGGCAAATTTATAGCGCTCGTCGGAGGCGAAGTGGCAGCGGTCAGCGCCGCAGTCGAAGCTGGAATAGCCGCGGCCGCGCACACAATCGTCGATTCATTCGTGATACCCAACGTGCACGAATCGATATTCAAGGCAATCCGCGGCGCGTCCGACGTCAATCAGATGGAAGCGCTGGGGATACTCGAAGCCTTTTCAGTTTCCTCGCTCATCGAGGGCGCCGACGCCGCGGTAAAGGCCGCCAACGTCGAACTGATCGAAATCAGGCTCGCGATGGCGCTGGGCGGAAAAGCATTCTGCACCATGACCGGCTCGGTCGCCGACGTGCGCGAGGCAGTCAGGGTCGGCGCCGAAATTATCGGCGAGAAAGGGCTTCTGGTTAACTCAGTCGTCATCCCGTCTCCAAAGAAAGAAATATTCAAAGAAATAATCTAGGTTTTTATAAATGAACCAAAATATACTCGAGGCGCGCGACATCAAAACATATTTTCCGATAAGGCGCGGGCTTCTTCAACGAATATACGGCTATAAAAAAGCCGTCGACGGAGTGAGTTTCACGCTCAGATCGGGCGAAACTCTCGGCGTCGTCGGCGAGTCCGGCTGCGGAAAATCGACGCTCGGAAAAACCCTTCTGCGGCTGGTCGACGCCACTTCAGGAAGCCTTCTTTACCATGGCTGCGCGGGCAACGAAAGGGCCGGCGGCGGAAAAAGCGAACCGGTCGATTTTCTCAAGATCAGAAGCTCGGCGGAATTATTCCCCTACCGCAGGCGTTTCCAGATGATATTCCAGGACCCGAACCTCAGCCTCGACCCGAAAATGACCGCTTTTAAGATAGTGGAGGAGCCGCTTTTAGTCCACGGCACCCATCGCGACCGCGCGGCCCGGACGGACTACGTGACAGGGCTTCTGGAAAAGGTCGGAATTTCCACGGACATGACTTCCCGCTTCCCGCATGAATTTTCGGGCGGCCAGAAACAGAGGGTGGGCATCGCCAGAGCGCTGGCGCTCAACCCGGAAATCATCATCGCCGACGAGCCTGTTTCGGCGCTCGACGTTTCTGTCCAGGCGCAGGTTTTGAACCTCATGCAGGACCTGCAGAAAAACATGGGCCTGACATACATCTTCATATCCCACAACCTTTCGGTGATAAACCACATCAGCGACCGCGTGATGGTTCTTTACATGGGCCGCGTGGCCGAATTCGCAGACTGCGAGAACTTTTTCAAGATCCAGCACCATCCGTATTCGAGGCTTTTGAAAAGCTCGATATTGACCTTCGGCGAAAACTCCCGGAACGCCTTCCTGAAAAAAGGCGATGAAACCGAAGTTACGCACAGGGAAGTCCCCGATCTCTCGGTGGTCCCGAAGGCCGAACTTGAAAAATCAGGCGATTTTTGTTATTTTAATCCCAGGTGCGCGCACAAAACGGACGTTTGCCTGAAGGAAAGGCCGCAGCTTCGAGAAATCGGCCAGGGAAGGTTCGTAGCGTGCCACAACTATCTTACTTAAGCGGCTTAATCTTGAACGCTCGTCCTTCGGACGTTATATTGGAGAAGATTAATCAGAATGCAGTGCAAGAATTGTAACGCCCAGATACCCGACACGAATTTTACTGGCCTTTGCGGCCTTTGCGCCTTCGAGGCCTTTCAGGGCGCGCAGACCAGACCGCTTCGCGCGGTTCGCGACGAGAACGTCGTTCCGATGAAATCCAGAACTTCGCGCGATGGCGCTTCCGATAAAGGCGCCGAGGTCACTCGCGAAATGAGTTATGAACTGAGCGACGAGATCGAAGTCGTCATTCTCAGCGGCTTCCTCAGCGACCAGTTCCTCCTCGGAAAAGTCTTGAACGAAGGCTTCAACGAAAAAATGCTTCGAAATATTAATTCGAGGCACATCTTCGCGATGATACAGGAAGTCTACGCCGGAGTGGGCCGCGAAAAAGTCGTCGATCCCATAATAATCAGAAACAAGCTCGAGAACGCCAAGATTTTCGACAACCAGATGAAGAATTTCTTCGAGGCCGTCACGCGCGCGAAAACGCCTCAACTGTCTCAGGTTCTGGCCTACCTAAAAATACTCAAGGAAGAGAGCGGAAAGAACCAGCTCAAGGATATCGCCGGCAGGATAGAAGACTTCGTGAAAGGAAAGGGCGACGAAAGCAAGATAAGCTTCGCCGAATTTTCCAGCCAGGTGACCAAGGATATACGCGACATCCAGCGGTCGCAGACACACAAGGAGATACAGCTGGTCAAAAGCCAGATGATAGAGATCGCCCAGGACGTCAATATCCGCGAAATCGAAGGCGAAAAGGAATGCCTCGGGTACTCCGTCAAGCCCTTCGTCGCTCTCAACAACGCCATATCTGGCTTGAGAAGAGGTTTTCTATACGGAATCGCCGGCGCGCCAAGGCGCGGAAAAACGAATTTCACCCTCGAGCTGGCCACGCTGGTCGCCTCCAACAACAAGATACCGGTCCTCTTCTTCACGTGGGAACAGACTAAAAAGAACCTGACGTACAGGCTTCTTGCGAAGGAAACCAGGATCAACCCCGACACGCTGCAGAGGAAACGCATAAAAGGCAACCCGGAAAACGACGTCAAATTCGCCCAGGGCTGGGTCAAAATGGAACAGTACATGGAGCATCTCTACGTCATCGAGGGAACCCGCGAAGACACGCTTGACAGGATCAAGGCGCATGCGTATAACGTCATGCAGGACCACAAAACCGACGAACTCATGATCGTGTGCGACTATATCCAGAAGATGCCCATAGCCAAAAACTACGATTCCGAAAAGTTCCGCGTCGAGGAGCTTTCCACCGACCTCAAGCGTCTGTCGATCGAATTGAATATCCCGATCATAGTCATATCGTCCCTCAACAAGGAAGGCTGCCTCATCGAAATGACCGAAAACGACGACGAGCGTCCCGGCCTTTATCACTGCAAGGGATCGGGCGACATCGAGTACGATCTCGACTGCGCGATGATACTCAACAAGGACTGGGGCGATTCTAAGGAATTGCGCAGCCAGATGTCCCATCAGGCGGAAGCCATGAACAAGGACGCGCTCCATCTTCCGAAGATCGACATATTGAACCTCCACCTCGACAAAAACCGCGACGCGCCGGAAGGAAAATCCCCCTGCGTGCAGTACTTCTTCTTCATCGAGGAAAACCGTTTCTTCGAGCTGGG
>Ga0079303_10000154_pt1 | contig 15038 bp, 12 predicted proteins | sample Methanogen_OWC_FD_77073 | JGI IMG/M metagenome (GOLD analysis project Ga0079303, IMG submission 77073) | Enriched soil microbial communities from Old Woman Creek wetland in Ohio, USA - Methanogen_OWC | ecosystem: Environmental > Terrestrial > Soil > Wetlands | place: USA: Ohio | collected...
GAGGCGCTGCGCAGCGACGGACTCAAGTTCGAACTCGATAACGCGCTGCTGGGCGGTTGCGCCGTGGATGCCGCGGGCGAGCCCTACCCGGAGGCCACGCGCAAGCTGGCGCGGGAGGCGGATGCCGTATTGCTGGGCGCCGTCGGCGGACCAAAGTACGACAGCTTACCGCGGGAGAAGCGTCCCGAAAGGGGGCTGCTGGGGATCCGCAAGGATCTCGGACTGTTCGCCAACCTGCGTCCCGCGGTCCTCTACCCGGAGTTGGCGAACGCGTCGACGCTCAAACCGGAGGTTGTGTCCGGGCTCGACATCCTCATCGTGCGCGAACTGACCGGCGACATCTACTTCGGCGAGCCGCGCGGGATCGAGGTTCGAGACGGGGAGCGGGTCGGCATCAACACGATGATCTACTCGGAAGGCGAGATCCGGCGCATCGCCAGGGTGTCGTTCGACGCCGCGCGCAAGCGCAACCGCAAACTGTGTTCCGTGGACAAGATGAACGTCCTCGAATGCACGCAGCTTTGGCGCGACGTGGTGAGCGAAGTCGGCAAGGATTATCCGGACGTCGAGTTGTCCCACATGCTGGTGGATAATGCCGCGATGCAGCTGGTGCGCAACCCGAAGCAGTTCGACGTCATGGTGACCGGCAACATGTTCGGCGACATACTGTCCGATGAGGCGTCGATGCTGACCGGCTCCATAGGCATGCTGCCCTCCGCGTCGCTGAACGAGACGGGCAAGGGCCTGTACGAACCGATACACGGGTCGGCTCCGGACATTGCCGGCAAGGGCGTGGCCAATCCGCTGGCGACGATCCTGTCCGCGGCGATGATGCTGCGCTACACCTTCGGTCAGGAGGCGGCCGCCTCCCGTATCGAAGCCGCGGTCAAGACGGTGCTGGCCCAGGGCCTGCGCACGGCGGACATCTACGAGGCGGGCACGACCAGGGTCGGGACCACGGCCATGGGTGACGCAGTGATCGCGGCGCTGTAACGGGAGGTCGGGCGGGAAGGCACCGGCGCCGATGGGCAAGAGGATTGCGCCACCGCTTCTCGTCCCAGCCGCCTCGGCGGCGCAAATTCACTTCGGGGAAACGCAATGAAAAGAGTGGGACTGGTTGGGTGGCGCGGCATGGTCGGCTCCGTGCTGATGCAGCGCATGCGGGAAAGCCGCGATTTCGACCACATCGACGCCGTGTTCTTTTCCACTTCGCAGATCGGCGGCAAGGGACCGGACATCGGGCGTGAGTCGCCGCCCCTGAAGGATGCGAAGAGCATCGCGGAGCTGAAGGCGATGGACATCATCCTCACCTGCCAGGGCGGCGACTACACGAACGAAATCTTTCCCCAACTGCGCAAGGCAGGCTGGAACGGCTACTGGATCGACGCCGCCTCGGCATTGCGCATGAACGATGACGCGATCATCATTCTCGACCCGGTAAACGCGGATGTCATCAAGAGCGGTCTGGCCAAAGGGGTCAGGAACTACATCGGCGGCAACTGCACCGTAAGCCTCATGCTGATGGCCCTGGGCGGACTGTTCAGGAACGACCTGGTGGAGTGGATGACCGCCATGACCTATCAGGCGGCATCGGGTGCAGGGGCGCAGAACATGCGCGAATTGCTGCTGCAGATGGGCGAGGCACATCGCGTGGCGAAGGCTCTGCTCGAGGATCCGGCTTCGGCGATCCTCGATATCGACCGCGAAGTGGCGGGCATCCTGCGCGACGACAGCTTTCCGACATCCAACTTCGGCGTTCCGCTGGCCGGCAGCCTGATTCCGTGGATCGACAAGGATCTCGGCAATGGTCAGAGCCGCGAGGAGTGGAAGGGGCAGGCGGAAACCAACAAGATCCTCGGCCGCGATGGCGGGGCCGGTGGCAAGGTGATTCCCGTGGATGGGATCTGCGTGCGCATCGGCGCCATGCGTTGCCACAGTCAGGCGCTGACCATCAAGCTCAAGCGGGAAGTGCCTCTGGACGAGATCGTCGATATGCTCGCGGACGCCAATGACTGGGTGCGGGTGATCCCGAACCAGCGCGACATCACGCTGCGGGAACTTACCCCGGCCGCAGTCACCGGGACGCTGGAGGTGCCGGTGGGGCGATTGCGGAAACTGTCGATGGGTGGTGAATACATCGGCGCGTTTACGGTCGGGGATCAACTGCTGTGGGGCGCAGCCGAACCGCTGCGGCGTATGCTGCGCATCCTGCTCGAAGACCGTTGAGCGCCTCAGGCCGTCTTTCCTCAAGCCATGTCGCGATCTCCCGTTAACTGCGCATTGTGTGCGGACGGTAAGCGCGCTGTGCCTCCCATGCAGGGGAACGTCCCGTGATATTGTGTGGCGCGCACGCCACAACTCCATCGCGTTGCAGGGAACCGATCCTGATAACAAGTGGGTTCAGCTTGCAACGCTAACTGCATGATGTTAGTTTAATTGTCGCTGTTTTGGCCGCCGGGAGAATGCGGTGATGATGACAATCGCGAGATTTCCAATGAAAAGCACCGTACTGGCTGTTGCGCTGGCAGCCCTATCGCTGACCGCGGACGCGGCAGGTCTGGGCAAGCTGACCGTGTTGAGCGGTCTCGGCCAGCCGCTGAACGCCGAGCTGGAACTGACGGCGACGCGCGACGAATTGTCAACGATGAACGCGCGCCTCGCGCCCAATGAGGCATTCAAGCAGGCGGGCATCGAGTTCGCCCCGGTCCTGGCCGGAATCAAGCTCAACATCGCCAAGCGAGCCGACGGGAAGTCCTATCTGAGACTCAGTTCCGACCGCCCAATCAATGAGCCATTCATCGATCTGCTGGTACAGCTGGACTGGGCGCAGGGCCGACTGATCCGTGAGTACACTTTCCTGCTCGATCCGCCCGAGGCGGTACAGGCGCGACAGCAGGTTGCTCCGGTCACGCTGCCCGAAAGCAAAGCAGCCCCGGCAGCGAAGCCGTCCGTAAGCCGCGCCGAGCCGAAGGGCGCGGGCGCCGCGACGCGCGAGGTAAGCCGGGGCGATACTCTCGGGCGCATTGCGGACGAAACCAAGCCTGACGGAATCAGCGTTGACCAGATGCTGGTGGCGCTATTTCGTGCCAACAAGGGAGCGTTCATCGGCAACAACATGAACCGTTTGCGTGCCGGTGCGATACTGAACATTCCCGACCGCGAGGCGATTGCCGCGGTAAGTCCGACGGACGCGCGTCGCGTCGTCGTAGCACAAGCCGCCGATTTCAACGCCTATCGACGGCGAGTGGCCGCGGCAGCCGCAGCGGCACCGGCGCCCGAGGAGGGCGCGCCGCAGCAGGCGGCCGCCGGAAAGATTGCCCCGCGCGTGGAAGAGAAAGCGCCCGGGGCCGCGGCCGAGCCGCGCGACCAGCTCAGGGTGTCAAAGAGCGAAGCGGCGAAAGCGGCTCAAGCCAACCAGGCGCGCATTGCGTCCCTGGAGGAGGACAAGGTTGCGAAAGAGAAGGCGCTGAAGGAAGCGAGTTCCCGTGTTTCGGACCTGGAAAAGAATGTCAAGGAACTCCAGAAGTTGCTCGAGCTGAAGAATCAGCAATTGGCCGAACTGCAGAAGCAGGCAGCGGCCGGTGTATCGCCCGCGGCAATCGAACCGAAGAAGCCTGAAGCCGCTGCCGTGCCAGCGGAAAAACCGGCCCCGGCCGGCCCAGCTATGGAAGCCAAGCCGACGGCGGCGCAGCCTGCGGCAGCACCGCCGGTTCCGGCCGAGAGCAAGCCGGCGGTAACAGCGTCCGAGGAGCAGAAACCCGCAGCGGCGGTTGCCGAAAAGCCGGTCGAAGTCGCGCCCAAGCCCGCCGAAGTAGCGCAAGCCCCCGTAAGCCATCCGGCGCCCGAGACCCAGCCGGCGATGCAGGAGAAGACGGTGGAAGCGCCCAAAGCCGCAGCCGAAGCGAAGCAGCCTGCTCCGCCGCCGGCTGAGGGCGGCGGGTTCCTTGCCGGCCTGCTGGACAATCCACTCGCCCTTTATGGCGGTGGCGGCGCATTGGCCGGGTTGCTGGGTCTTCTCGGTTACCGGATGCTGCAACGGCGCAAGGAAGATGTTCCGGCGCCGGCGACGGAAGGGAAGATGGCAGCCCAATCGGTATTTGGCGCCACTGGCGGGCAGAGCGTCGATACCAGCGCCAGCTCGATTCAGACCGATTTCAGCCATTCAGGCATGACAGCCATCGATGCCGATGAGGGCGTCGATCCTGTGGCTGAGGCCGATGTCTACATGGCCTATGGTCGGGACGCGCAAGCGGAGGAAATTCTTCTTGACGCCCTGAAGAACGAGCCGACGCGCCACGCCATCCATGTCAAGCTGATGGAGATCTACGCGCAGCGCAAGAGTCTCAAGCAGTTCGAGAACCATGCAAGCGAACTGTACGCGCAGACCGGTGGTGTCGGAGCTGACTGGGAGAAGGCCGCGGCGATGGGCCGCAAGCTTGACCCGGCGAACCCGCTCTACGGTGGCAAACCGGCCGCGGAGCCTGTCGCAGCCGCAACTCCAGCGGTCGCGAGCCCCGTCGGTGCAGCCGCCATGGCTGGCGTCGCGGCCGGTGGTGCGGCAGCCCTGGCAGCCGGTGCGATGGGGGCGACCGATGCGGTCGCTGCGGCAGGTACAGCCGGTGCCGGCGAGGCATCTGATCGGCTGAAGGACACCTGGGCTATGCCTGGCGGGCTCAGCGGCGTCGGCGCGTCTGCAGAGGCTGGCGCAGCGGCGGTAACCGCGGCGTCCGAACAACCGACCACCGTGCTGAAACCCGCCGCGCCGGCGGATATCGACTTCAATCTGGAACTGCCGAGCCTGGAAGCGGAGCCCGCAGAGCAGGTGCAATCCGCGGCAGCGGAGGCCCTGGATTTCGACTTGGGGCTCGACATCGCAGAGCCGGCTACCGGATCTCGGGCATCGGGCCCGGAATCCACCGTGCTGCTGGAGCCGGGTGTCGCCAAGAAGGCGGTTGCGGCGGAGATGTCGTTCGAGCCGGGGCAAACTGCTGCGACCCAGGCTGCGGACAAGGCAGAGGCCTTTTCAGGCACCGAGTCTCTGGTTTCGCGCAACGTGATCGATTTCGATCTGGGCGATGCCGCGGAGCCAGAGGTTGCGGCGAAGGCGCCGGCTCCGAAACCGGACGTTCCCGTCATGGATCTGGAGCGCACCGATGTCGCCGGTACGCTGATCGACTTCAATCTCGACGAGCTGACGGCAAGCAGGCCATCGAACGACATCGCGGTGATGGATCTGGAGCGGACCGACGTCGGCGGCAACCTGCTCGATTTCAACTTTGAACTCGAAGACGGCAGGCTGCCTGGTGACAAGGAATCGGTCCCGACGCTCGACCTGTCCGGCATCAATCTCGATCTGCCAGTGCCACAACAGGCCGCGCCTGCCCCTGCCGACGAGGCCGCGGCGGCCATGGTTCCGGAATTCGAAGCTGACGTCGCCGCCGACGAGATCCCCGAGGTGGCAACCAAACTCGAGTTGGCCAAGGCTTACGAGGAAATGGGCGACCGGGAAGGAGCCCGCGAGTTGCTTCAGGAAGTGGTGAGCGAAGGTACGGCGGGCCAGCAGCAGAAGGCCCGCGACATGATCGCCAGGCTCAGCTGATCGTTCCGGAATAGCCGACGTCCCTCCCCCATGCCGCACCCCGCCGTTCGCCTGGTCGTCTGGGGCGTAACGGCGGTTTCGGCACAATTGCTCGACCCAGTTCCCCTGGCGCTGTTGACCCTCATGATCGCCGCGCTTGCCGCGGCGTTCGCGGCGCCGCGCCTGCTGCGGCTGTTGCGACGCACGCGCTGGTTGCTGCTGGCGCTCGTGGTGCTCTTCGTCTGGGCCACCCCCGGGGTGCTGCTGTTCCCCGATCTCGGTACCTTGAGTCCGACCGTGGACGGATTGTCCCTGGCGTGGGTGCACGGCGCGCGGCTGATCGTCATCCTCGCTTCGCTTGCCCTGCTGCTCGAATTCACACCCACCGATGAATTCGTCGGCGCGCTCTACGGCCTGATGCGTCCGCTGTCCCTTCTTGCCGTCGACCGGGCCCGCATCGCAGTTCGTCTCATGCTCGTGATGCAGTATGTCGAGTCACCGCCGGCGATGCGCTGGCGCGAATGGTTGCAACCGTCAGCGCATCCGACGCCACCCGGCCGCATTGTGCTGAAGCGAATGCCGCTGCGCATGTGCGACGGCATCGTCGTGGTCCTTCTGGCGCTCGGTGCCTGCGTCGCTCTGTCGGCGTGAGACTGGCACTCCGAGTCGAATACTTCGGCGGGGCATTCCGCGGCTGGCAGTCGCAGGCGTGCGGCAACACCGTGCAGGATGCGCTGCAGCGCGCGCTGAGCGAGATTGCCGGCGAACGGGTGACGGTCGTCTGCGCCGGGCGCACCGATGCCGGCGTGCATGCCCTGGCTCAGGTGGTCCACTTCGACACCAGCGCTCAGCGCCCCCTCGGCGCCTGGGTTCGCGGCACCAACAGCCACTTGCCGCAGGCGGTCGCGGTGCGTTGGGCACAGGAAGTGGCGCCGGATTTTCACGCCCGGTTTTCCGCCCTGTCGCGCAGTTACCGCTATGTTCTGTACGATTCTTCAGTGCGTCCGGCGCTGGATGCGGGCCGGGTTGGCTGGTTTCATCGGCCGCTGTACCTCGAGACGATGCGTGCGGGTGCCGAATACCTGCTTGGTGAGCACGATTTTTCCGCATTTCGTGCGGCCGAATGCCAGGCCCGATCGCCGGTAAAGGTGCTGCACCAGGCGCAAGTGGCGCGACACGGGGAGTTGGTGGTATTCGAGTTCCGCGCCAACGCCTTCCTGCAGCACATGGTTCGCAACATGGTGGGCGCCCTGGTGTACGTGGGCAACGGCAGGCAACCCCCGGACTGGATCGCTGCGCTGTTGCGCAGCCGCGATCGCGGGCTGGCGGCGCCGACTTTTGCAGCGGCAGGACTGTATTTCGCCGGGGTGGAATACGAGGCACGCTGGCGGCTGCCCGACAACGGCCGTATCATCGCGCCTTTGGTTCTCCCACCGCGCTGAACTTGTCCCGCACACGCATCAAGATCTGCGGCATTACCCGTGCCCAAGACGCCGTCGCCGCGGTTCGCTGCGGTGCCGACGCCATCGGACTGGTGTTCTATGCGCCCAGTCCGCGCTGCGTGACGATAGACCAGGCCCGTGCCCTGTGCCGCGTCGTGCCGCCGTTCGTGACCGTCGTCGGACTGTTCGTGAATGCCGAACGGGATTTCGTGCGCCATGCGATCGAAGCCCTGCCGATTCAGACGCTGCAGTTCCACGGCGAGGAGCGGGAGGTGGACTGCAGCTGCTACGGTTTGCCCTATATCAAGGCGGCGCGGGTCAGGCCTGGCCTCGATTTGGTAGAATACGCGCTCTCGTTCCCCTCGGCCCAGGGCGTGCTGCTGGACGCGCATGTGGACGGGTACGGCGGCGGCGGCTTGGTTTTCGACTGGTCCCTGATCCCGGGGCGGCTGCCTCTGCCGGTGGTGCTTTCCGGCGGACTGGACGCCGCAAACGTGGCGCAGGCGGTGCGTCGAGTGCGTCCATGGGCGGTCGATGTAAGCAGCGGCGTGGAGGCTGCGAAGGGCATCAAGGATGCGCGCAAGATCGCAGAATTCGTTGCAGGAGTAGGGGATGGGGATGATCGATCTGCCGTACAACCAGCCTGACGCACGCGGGCATTTCGGTCCTTATGGCGGCGTGTTCGTCGCCGAAACGCTGGTGGCCGCGCTGGACGAGTTGCGCAGCGCCTATGCCGCCGCCCGCGAGGATGCCGCATTCCGAGCCGAATTCGAGTTCGACCTGAAACACTACGTCGGCCGGCCGAGCCCGGTGTATCACGCCAAGCGCTGGTCGCGGATGCTGGGCGGGGCGCAGATCTACCTCAAACGCGAGGATCTGAACCACACCGGAGCCCACAAGATCAACAACTGTATCGGCCAGGCAATGCTGGCGCGGCGCATGGGCAAGCCGCGTGTCATCGCCGAGACCGGTGCCGGCCAGCATGGCGTGGCGACCGCGACCGTGGCGGCGCGCTTCGGCATGGAATGCGTCGTCTACATGGGTTCGGAGGACATCAAGCGCCAGGCCGCAAACGTCTATCGCATGAAGCTCCTCGGTGCCACGGTGGTGCCGGTGGAGTCGGGTTCGAAGACCCTCAAGGATGCGCTCAACGAGGCGATGCGCGACTGGGTGACCAATGTCGCCAACACCTTCTACATCATCGGCACGGTGGCCGGACCCCATCCTTATCCGATGATGGTGCGGGACTTTCAGGCGGTCATCGGCGAGGAGTGCAGGAGGCAGATGCCCGAGTTGGCGGGCCGCCAGCCGGACTACGTGATCGCCTGCGTGGGCGGCGGCTCCAATGCCATGGGTATATTCTTTCCCTACCTACCCGATACTGCGGTGAAGCTGGTCGGCGTCGAAGCGGGCGGCTACGGCATCGAGAGCGGCCATCATGCGGCTTCCCTGCTGGCCGGACGGCCGGGTGTCCTGCACGGCAACCGCACCTACCTGCTGCAGAACGAGAGCGGCCAGATCACCGAGACCCATTCCATCTCGGCCGGTCTCGACTATCCGGGGGTCGGCCCGGAGCATGCCTGGCTCAAGGATACGGGCCGCGCCGAGTACGTGGCGGTTACCGATGACGAAGCGCTTGCCGCCTTCCACGACCTGTGTCGCCATGAGGGCATCATTCCGGCGCTGGAATCGGCGCATGCACTGGCATACGCGAAGAAGCTGGCCCCGCAGCTGCCGGTGGACAGGATCCTGCTGGTGAATCTCTCCGGCCGCGGCGACAAGGACATGCACACTGTAGCCGAGAAATCGGGAATCAGATTTTAGACCTCGCAGCAACATGCGCCTCGATTGCAGGGGGGCTGGAGCACCGGCCCGGCAGCGCTTGCATCCCCGGCGGTAAAGGATCTATGTCTCGCATCGAGCAAACATTCGCGCGCCTTCGTGCGCAGGGCCGCAAGGCGCTGATCCCCTTCATTACCGCGGGCGATCCCGATCCGGCATTGACGCTGCCACTGATGCATGCGCTGGTCGCGGGCGGCGCCGACATCGTCGAGGTCGGCGTGCCGTTCTCCGATCCGATGGCAGACGGTCCGACCATACAGCGTGCCTCCGAGCGTGCCCTGAAGCACGGTGTCACCCTGAGGCAGGTGCTCGATACCGTGCGCGCGTTCCGCACAACCGATCGCGAGACGGCCGTGGTGCTCATGGGCTACGCCAATCCGATCGAGGCCATGGGCGTGGACGCGTTCGTGCGCGAGGCTGCAGCCGCAGGCGTCGATGGCATGCTGGTGGTGGATTATCCGCCGGAAGAGTGCGCCGAATTCGGCGGCGCGCTGCGCGCCGCCGGCATCGATCCGATCTTCCTGCTCGCCCCCACCTCGACCGAGGAGCGCTTCCGGCAGGTCGCGACGGTCGGCAGCGGTTATATCTACTATGTTTCTCTGAAAGGCGTGACGGGTGCCGGTCATCTGGATCTGCAAGACGTGGCCGCTCGCGTGCCCCATATCCGCGACGTGGTTGGCATGCCGGTCGGCGTCGGCTTCGGTATCCGCGACGCGGCGAGCGCGGCGCGCATCGCCGCCATCGCCGATGCCGTGGTGATCGGCAGCCGGCTGATCGAGGAACTGGAGCAGGCGCCGCCGGACGAGGCGGCAGCGCGCCTTACCGCCTTTCTCGGCGGCATACGCAAGGCCATGGACGCCGCGGTTGCGGCGGAGGTCAAGTCATGAGCAGCTGGCTGCAGAAACTGCTACCGCCCAAGATCAAGCGCTCCGACGGTGGGCAGCGCAAGACGGTCCCGGAAGGTTTGTGGTGCAAGTGTCCGGCCTGCGAGGCGGTGCTGTACAGCTCGGACCTGGAGAACAACCTGAGCGTCTGCCCGAAGTGCAGCCATCATCACCGCATCAAGGCCCGCACGCGCGTCGACCTGCTGCTCGATCCCGAGGGACGCTTCGAGATCGGCGCCGAGGTGCTGCCGGTGGATCCACTGAAGTTCAAGGACAGCAAGCGCTATCCGGATCGTCTGCAGGCGGCGACGGAGGACAGCGGCGAAGCCGACGCCCTCGTCGTGATGCAGGGTGCCATCAATACCGTTCCGGTCGTGGTCGCCGTGTTCGAATTCGATTTCATGGGCGGCTCGATGGGATCGGTGGTGGGCGAGCGCTTCGTGCGTGGCGTGAAGGCGGCCGTGGAGCAGCAGCTTCCGTTCCTGTGCGTCACGGCTTCAGGCGGCGCGCGCATGCAGGAGGGGCTGTTTTCTCTGATGCAGATGGCCAAGACGACGGCGGCCATCACGCAACTTGCCGGTCGCAAGGTGCCCTTCGTCACCGTCCTCACCGACCCCACCATGGGCGGCGTGTCCGCGAGCTTCGCCTTTGTCGGCGACGTCGTCATCGCCGAGCCCGGCGCCCTGATCGGATTTGCCGGGCCGCGCGTGATCGAACAGACGGTGCGCGAAAAGCTGCCAGACGGGTTCCAGCGCGCCGAGTTTCTACTCGACAAGGGCGCCATCGACCAGATTGTCGATCGGCGCCATTTACGCGACAAACTCGCATCGCTCCTGAGCCTGCTGCAACGCATGCCCGCCCACGCCGCCTGACGAGGCGGCTCGCGATTCCTCCATGCCCGATTCGCTAGCCGACTGGCTGTCGTACATCGAACGCGTCCATTCGCGGCCGATCGATCTCGGACTGGATCGCGTGCAGCGCGTCAAGCAGGCGCTGGAGATGACGCAGAACGTACCGGTCATCACGGTCGGGGGCACCAACGGCAAGGGGTCCACCTGCGCCATGTTGGAGCGCATTTTGCTGTGCGCCGGCTATCGCGTCGCCCTCTACACCTCGCCCCACCTGCTGCGCTACAACGAGCGCGTGCGCGTCGCCGGCCGCCCGGCCGCGGACGCAGAACTGTGCCAGGCGTTTGCCGACGTCGAAGCCGCGCGCCAGGCCACGGCCCTGACCTACTTCGAGTTCGGCACGCTGGCGGCGTGGCAGGTGTTTTCGAAGCAGGCGCTGGACGCGGTGATTCTCGAAGTGGGGATGGGAGGCAGGCTGGACGCCGTGAATGCCTTCGATGCCGACTGTGCCATCGTCACCAATGTCGATCTCGATCACGTGGAGTACCTGGGCGCGACGCGCGAAGAGATCGGATTCGAAAAGGCGGGTATCTTCCGCGGCGGGAAGCCTGCCATCTTCGGTGACCCCCACCCGCCGCAACGGCTTCTGAATCATGTCCGGTCGATCGGTGCCGAGTGCCGGCTGCTGGGGTCGGATTTCGGCTTCACCGCCGAGCCGACTCAATGGCAGTATTGGTGGCGGCGCGGCGAGGCGATCGTTCGCCGCGGCGGCTTGGCACATCCGGCGCTGCGGGGTGCCAACCAGTTGCTCAATGCCGCGACCGCCCTGGCGGGCCTGGACGCGGTGTCGGACCGGCTGCCGGTTACGATGCAGGATATCCGCCGCGGCCTGCTCGAGGTGGAACTGCCGGGGCGCTTCCAGGTGCTGCCCGGGCGGCCTGCCATCGTCCTCGACGTCGCCCACAATCCCCGCGCCGGAGGCGTTCTGGCAGACAATCTGGGTGACATGCCCTTCTTTCCGCAAACCTTGGCGGTGTTCGGCATGCTGCGCGACAAGGACATCGCCGGCGTGGTGGAGCGATTGCGCGGCCGGATCGACCGCTGGCTGGTGTGCAGCCTCGAAGGGCCGCGCGGCACGGACGCAGCCACGTTGGCAGGCATCGTGCTGCAGGCAGGCGTGCCGGCCGACGCCGTGGAGCGATTCGATTCGCCGGCAAGCGCCTTTGCCGTGGCCAGGGAACGCTGCGGCGAAAATGATAGAATTGTCGTCTTCGGATCATTTCTTACCGTGGCCTCGGTCATGCGCTCTATCGAGTCTGCGGTCTGAGTTCAGCCCTGTCCATGGCCGACAAGGACGCCCAAATCGAGTTGAAAAAGCGTGCGCGCCGTCGCCTGGTCGGTGCCGTGGCGCTGGCGCTGCTCGCCGCTATCGTGCTGCCCATGGTCATGGAGCAGGAGCCCAAGCGGGTCAATCAGGATATCCAGGTACGGATTCCCGGTCGCGACAGCCCCTTCGATCAGCGTGTCGCCGCGGTTCCGGCCGAGGGCAAGCCTGCGCCGGAGGCGAGCGGTGCGCCGCCGCCCGCCGAGAAGCCGCCGGCACTCCTGGAACCCCCAGCCGCTGGAGCGACGACTTCTCCTGCGCCGCCTGCCGGCAAGGTACAGGAGAAGCCGCCGACCGAGGCCAAGTCGGGCAAAGCGCCGGAGAAGGCAGTCGGGAAGGCGGCGGAGAAACCAGTTGCAGAAAAGCCCGCTGCCAAGCCGACGGAGACGGCCGCCGGCAAGCGACCTGAAAGCAAGACGGAAGAGGCGCGTGTCGAGGCGATTCTCAATGCCGCGGACCAGTTCGTGGTGCAGCTCGGTGTCTTCGCCGATCCTGACAACGTGCGCAAAGTGCAGGCAAGGGTGAAAGCGGAAGGCTACAATTCGTTTGTCGAGTCGGTACGAACGGCGAGCGGAGTCAAGTCAAGGGTGCGTGCCGGCCCCTTCGAAAGCCGCGATGCGGCAGAGAAGGCGCGGGAGAAACTCAGGAAGAGCGGGCTGGACGGAATGGTGGCCCCGAAGTCGTGACGGTTTTCGATTATGGCGTGGTGGCGGTCTTGGGCCTCACGCTGCTGTTGGGATTCTGGCGCGGGCTGGTCAGCGAAATACTGGCACTGGCGGCGTGGGTGGTGGCGTTTTTCGCGGCACGAGCCACGGCGAGCGAAGTCGGCCGGCTTTTCGCCGACGTGCTCAAGGACCAGGCGGTGCAGTACGTCGTCGGCTTTGCAGCCGTGTTTGTTGGCGTGCTGGTGGTTTTCGCTTTGCTGCGGCTGGCGGTGACGGGCGTGTTGGCGGCAGCCGGATTGGGCGTGCTGGATCGGTTTCTCGGCGGCGTTTTCGGTGCAGTGCAGGGTTTGGCGGTGCTGCTGGCACTGGTAGTGGCAGGCGGACTCACCAGCCTGCCGCAGCAACCTTGGTGGCGCGATGCGGTTAGCGCTCCGCCCCTCGAGACTGCGGCATTGGCAACCAAACCCTACCTGCCGCCCGAGCTGGCGAAACGGATTCGATACCGATAGGTGATGCGAAAATGTGCGGGATTCTCGGAGTAGTCGCGAAAACCCCCGTCAACCAAGTGCTCTACGACGGTCTGCAGGTGTTGCAGCACCGCGGCCAGGACGCCGCCGGCATCGCCACGGCCGAGGCCGGCGTTTTCCACATGCACAAGGGACCGGGTCTGGTGCGCGACGTTTTCCGCACGCGCAACATGCGCAGCCTGCAGGGCGTGTGGGGGATCGCCCACTGTCGCTATCCCACCGCCGGTTCCGCCTTCAATTCGGCGGAGGCCCAGCCCTTCTACGTCAATTCGCCCTTCGGCATCATGCTCGCGCACAACGGCAACCTCACCAATGCCGAGCAACTGAAGCGCGACATGTTCCTGCAGGACCTGCGCCACATCAACACCAACTCCGATTCGGAAGTTCTGCTGAATGTCCTGGCGCACGAACTCCAGGCCGCCGCCACAAAGTACCAGCTCGACGCGGACACGATCTTCAAGGCCGTGTCCGGTGTCCATCGGCGCTGTCGCGGCGCCTACGCCGTGGTGGCGATGATTGCGGGCTATGGTCTGCTCGCCTTCCGCGATCCGTATGGCATTCGACCGCTCATCATCGGGCGCAATGCAACGGCCGAAGGCAACGAGTACCTGGTGGCGTCGGAGAGCGTGGCGCTCGACACCCTGGGCTTCCAGGTCCTGCGTGACGTGATGCCGGGGGAGGCGGTGCTGATCGACATGGATGGCAACTTCGCCAGCCGCCAGTGCGCCGAGCGCACGGTGCATGCACCGTGCATCTTCGAGTTCGTGTATCTGGCCCGTCCGGACTCGCTCATGGACGGCATCTCGGTCTACGCGACGCGGGTCAAGATGGGCGAATACCTGGCCGACAAGATCCGGCACACCATGCCCCACCTGGCGGTGGACACGGTGATCCCCATCCCCGACTCGAGCCGGCCGTCGGCGATGGAGCTTGCCTTCCGGCTAGGCATTCCCTACCGCGAGGGCTTCGTCAAGAACCGCTACATCGGCCGCACCTTCATCATGCCAGGCCAGTCCACGCGCAGGAAGTCGGTGCGCCAGAAGCTGAACGCCATTGCCCAGGAATTCCGCGGCAAGAACGTGCTGCTGGTGGACGATTCCATCGTGCGCGGCACCACAAGCCGCGAGATCGTGCAGATGGCGCGGGACGCGGGCGCGCGCAAGGTGTATTTCGCCTCCGCCGCGCCGCCGGTGCGCTTTCCCAACGTCTATGGCATCGACATGCCGACGCGGGCCGAGCTGATCGCGTCGGATCGGACCGACGAGGAGATCTGTCGCGAGATCGGCGCCGATGCCCTGGTATATCAGGACCTGGACGCCCTCAAGGCGGCGGTGCACGACGTAAACCCGACTATCACCGGCTACGAAACCTCCTGCTTCGACGGCCACTACATCACCGGCGATGTCACCGCGGAATATCTCCACAGTGTGGAGTCCCAGCGCGGCGCCTCCAAGGCCTTCGCCGACGACGGCGACGGCGCGCAGCTGGATCTCAATCTGGTGCTGGCCGAGTGAAAGAGTGCGGCGATGGGCTCGCATTGACACCGTGATTGCCTCCGTGTAGCGTCTGAACTGCGCCGATTTGATTTCAGCTTGCGGGCGCTATACAAATGCCGCTGTGCGACCTGAGGTCGCTTAGGTAGCTCGCCTAGTCAGGCAGCATCATCCTGACAAAAGGAGTCCTTTGAGAAAGACGGCACGAGATGTAGTGCGTGCGCTGTCGATACCTAAGAGGCGTAAGCCTCTCAAGTGATTGTCTCACCGGGGTGCATTCCGGCAGCGAGACCCGTTGTTCAGCCAACGGTAGCCTAGGGGTCGGTGCGTCCTCGGTAACGAGGGGGTGCCAAGCGATCCTGACAACGTAACCAC
>Ga0079303_10000155_pt1 | contig 14935 bp, 12 predicted proteins | sample Methanogen_OWC_FD_77073 | JGI IMG/M metagenome (GOLD analysis project Ga0079303, IMG submission 77073) | Enriched soil microbial communities from Old Woman Creek wetland in Ohio, USA - Methanogen_OWC | ecosystem: Environmental > Terrestrial > Soil > Wetlands | place: USA: Ohio | collected...
GAAAAAGATGCGTTCCCGAGTCACGTTGTCCGCTCCCCGCGCCACGCTGCGGCGATGGTGCAAGCGACCAGAATCAGGCCGGTCGAAGCAAAGGTCCGGCGCTCGGACCAGAACGCCTCCCCCCAGCTCCATTTCGGAACCCGCTCCGTCCGTTCTTCGGCAGTCTCCGGACAACTCGGGATGAAGGCAGGCGTGCGGGCAGCCCACGACTCGAACGACTCCGGAAACTTGTCCTTCAAAAAAGCCTCTTCGTACGGAATCATCGTGGAAAACTCGAGAATATAGAAAAAGGCGGACAGGATGCCGGCCGGCAGATCACCTGCGAATAAAAGCATGCCCGCTATTTTCAGGGCGTTGGCAAGATACAGCGGATGGCGCACCCATGCGTATGGACCGCTCGTCACGAGCCGGTCGGCGCATATTTCACGGGTACGGGTCGTGGGGCCGATATGCCTCAGGGCCGCGAGGCGCAGCAGCTCTCCGGCAACGATCAGCGGCAGGCCAAACAGCCGCGCAAGAGGACGTTTCCGGGCCCTGGCAATCAGGAAAAGGGCCAGAGGAACCGGCAGGAGGTCCCGCCAGCGAAAAAAATAGCCGCCGATATATTCCAGCCAACCGCCCCCGGTCGGGCCTTCGTTCATTTTTTTGTCCATCCGGTCTTGATCTGCGCAAGGATTTCAAGAGCCACTTCGAGAGCATTCTTTCCGTCTTCGATGGTCACAAGCGGCTTCCGTTTCTCACGGATGCAGGTGATGAAATGTTCCAGCTCCTGCCTGAGCGGTTCAACCCTCTGGATATCGAGCTGTTCCTTGATGATCTTTTCTTCACGCTCATCCTTGCGCCGGAGCGTGATCGCCTGGTTGGCATAGTCGAGCGAACAGTATTTATCGAGCTCAAAAATGCGGAGTTTGCGGATCACTTCATCACTGACGCGGGATGCCGTGAGGTTTGCGATGCATCCGTTTTCAAACAGGATATGCGCATTGGCGATATCCTCATTTTCCGTGAGAACCGGGATGCCAACCGCGTCAATCCGTGCGATCGGCGACCGCACCAGGGAAAGCACAATGTCGATATCGTGGATCATCAGATCCTGGACGACGCCCACATCGGAAATGCGCTTCGAGAACGGGCCCATGCGCTGGCATTCGATGAATCTCGGCGCTTCGCAGAACGACTGCAGCCGGATGATGGCCGCGTTGAACCGCTCGACATGACCGACCTGCAGCGTAAGCTGTTTTGCGCTCGCCAGCTTCAGGAGATCCGTTGCCTCTTCGAGCGTTTTCGTAATGGGTTTCTCGATGAACGTGTTCACGTTGCGTTCGAGAAAGAAGCGGGCCACCTTGTGATGAAGGAAGGTCGGCACCACGACGCAGACAGCATCGACCTGACCTTCAAGCTCCTCAAAATCCTTATGATAAGCAACGCCGTGCTTTTCAGCGATCTCACGACCGACAGCTTCGTTCACATCGGCAACACCGACGAGCTTCGCTCCGGGCACATCAGCGATGATGCGCGCGTGATGCTTGCCAAGATGTCCGGTGCCAATCACTCCGACTCTTACCGCTTCACTCATATATTGCTCCCATCAGACGACGACGATCGCCAGATCGGCGGCATCAGCCATGGCGATGACCTCGCCCCGGTCGAGCAGCAACGTTTTCTGCTCCTGGAACGCGAGACACCGGGCCTTGGCCTGGACCAGCGTCCGAATCGTGTCGACACCGATCACGGGCAGATCGAACCGCATATCCTGATCAGGCCGGGCCACCTTCACCACCGTGACGCCGCCGTTTCCGAGCTTGCCACCCCGGGTGATCGCCTCGTCGGTTCCCTCGATTGCCTCGACGGCAAGAATCGCACGGTTCTTCACCACGACGGTCTGACCGATGTCGAGACCGGCGATCTTTTTCGCAATCTCATGGCCATACTGAATATCAAGCCATTCTTCGGGGGTCGGGTGCCTGCGGGTAAGCGGCCCCTTCTGCGGAAGCAGCGATGCAAGGAACATCGTCGAGTCGCAGACGTGAATGCCTTCGTTGACAAACTCCCCGGCAAGCGCCTTCAGCAGCGCATCATCGTTGCGGACCGGCGTTTTCTCGAAAACACGCATCAGACGTGCATCAGGCTTGAGCTGGTTGAACATGCGGGTTTTGGTTATTTTGCCCGCCATGACAAGCCGATCTATCCCGCGACTGAGAAAGGTGTCGATCATCCCCTGAAGCTCACCGACATGGAACCAGTGGATCTGGTCGACCATCTTTTCCAGTTCCTGCGAGGTTTCTTCTTTAATTGCAATGGCAATGACTTCGTGGCCGCCCTGTCGGGCCGCCTCGGCGAAATACAGGGGAAATCGCCCGCTCCCTGCGATCAATCCTATTACTGGCACACTGTTCCCTCGTTTCTGCCCGGCAGTTCGGCCGCGAACGGCTTCTCACCGGGGGAGTGATCAAATCTTGTCGTTCTTCGTATCCACGTCGTCCGGTCCGGGTTGCCCGGCCGGCACCAACGGCGGTTCCGGTGACGCCGGGGACGCCGGCGGAACCTTCTGTTCCGGTTTCTGCCCCTGCCCCCCCTGCCGATTCCACCTGTTCCCTTGGCCTTGTTTCGCATCCGGGCCTTCACGGCGAGGCCGTTCCGGGCGGCAGTCACGATCATTGCGCGGCCGCTCCTGGTCCCGGTGGGGACGGCCGGAATCGCGATTCTGCGGATTTTCGGGGGGACGATCCGTGGCCTTCTGCGCCGGTTGAGCTCCGTCAATTGTCGCGAGATCATCAACCGACTCTGTCGGAACGGAATCATCCGTCAGCTCCGGTCCGGCAGATGCATGGGAATCAGGCGTGGAAGGGTGTTCTCCGGCCTTCGAATCATGTCCGGGGGTTTCATTTTCTCCGGGCCTGCCGTCGCGGGGTCTGTCTTTTCCACGAGGCCTGGCAACAGGAGGCACGAACTGCTGGAAAAGAATGCTCAGATCAGGTTCGGGCTGGCCTTCTTCCTGGACCCACCACATATTCCGGCCGGTAGCCGGGTCTTTGCGGCCTTTGACGCAATCGAGAGAAACCGAAACCTTGCGACGGTCGTAATGGCCTATCAGCAGGTTTCGCGTGATGTAGTTCAGATCCATGACTCGGCCCTTTTCGGCACCGACGACAATCTCGGCTCCGATTTTCGGGAACTTGCCATGGAAGGACGCGTAATACTCGTATTCATGGTTCAGGCAGCAGAGAAGCCGGCCGCAGATTCCCGAAAGCTTGACCGGGTTCAGGCTCAGGTTCTGGTCCTTCGCCATTTTTGTCGAAACCTGGTAAAACTGGCTCATGAACTGGGCGCAGCAAACTTCCTTGCCGCAGCAGCCGAGACCGCCAAGAAGCTTGGTCTCATCGCGCACGCCGATCTGGCGAAGTTCGATGCGAGTCCTGAACGTCGTTGCAAGGCTTTTCAGAAGATCCCTGAAATCGACCTTGATGTCTGACTTGTAGTACAGAATAAGCCGTGTCTGATCGAAGAAATACTCCGCCTTGAGCATCTTCATTTCGAGCTTGTGCTGGGCGACCAGTTCGCGCGAACGAGCGAACGCCTCGCGATCCTTCTGGCAGATCTCGCGCATCACGCCGCGATCCTCGTCGTTGAGAACACGGATGATATCGCGCACAAACGGCTCTGAACTGGTTTTCGGCTCCTGGTTTTCGGCAAGCACGGAAAGTACCGTGCCGACTTCCTGGCCGTGAACGGTTTTTGCGAGAACCTTCTGGCCGGGTAACAGTTCGAGTTGCGGCTCGAGGTGCCAGTGCACCACGGGCAACTTTCGGAAACGCAGAGAAATATACCGGCTCACGTAATCGGTCCTCCGATGTCAGTCAGAACGTTTTCCAGCACCAGTGCGGGCTGGACGAACCGCCGAAGCAGTTCGAGGCTGTGATTCAATAGCTGCAGCCGCGCACGGATAAACGCCGGTCCCCGGGCAGCGGTGACAGCCATGATATCTTCTTTCCGGTCCAGGTTCAAGAGACACCCGTCGTCTTCCATGAATCCCCAGTGGTACATGTCTTCATACCAGCGTAAAAGCCCTTCCAGAAGCGCGGCGGGCTGGCGGCCGGTCCAGGCGCTTATCGCGGCGCCGCACTGCTCTTCTATTTCCTTGAGCAGGCCAGGCGAGTATGCCTGCTTATGTCTGCCGATCAGCGTATCGACTTCTTTTTTCAGATCTTTTCTCACGCTTTCAACGGCTTCGAGAAACAGCCGCGTGAAAAGAATCGGGAATGCGGCCGGCAGAGTGACGTTGACGGCAAAAGCTCTGATCAGCTCCCGACGCGCATTCAGCAGCGGAAGAGACACGAACGACCGGGCCGATTCCAGTTCCTGGAGCGCTGTTTCAAGCGATGAGGCAGCCTCGATGCGTGCGTGCAGGCTGGTGCCGAATGCCATGAGTTCTTCGATGAACCGAACGTGCGCGGCACGGAGGCCCGAACAGTCTCCCTGCGCGGAAAGCCCCGTCTCGAGAAGACGGCAGGCTGTTCCGAACGCGCCGTCGGCGAGGGCATACCCGCGCATGACGACCTCGGGCGGCAAACCGGTCATGGCCACCAGCGCCCCGCGTGCCTCGTCATGGGAGGGGGTCCGGAAGGCAACCTGTTCCGAGCGGCTTCTGACGGTCGGCAGCACCCGCTCGGAGTTCTCGGCCAGCAGAATGAAAACCGCCCGCTGCGGCGCTTCCTCGAGAATCTTCAGAAGGCTGTTCGCTGAATATTCATTGAGGCGGTCGGCCGGATCGATGATGAATATCCGCCACCGCCCCATGTTCGGCTGGAGAACGGCAAGTTCCTGAAGCCTGCGGACCTGGTCGACCCTGATATCGTTCCCCTGAAGGGTGATCGTGGTGACATCCGGGTGAGAACCGGCCGCGATGCGCCTGCAGGAAAGGCACCCGCCACAGGCTTCCGGCAGAATGTTTTCAGCTGACGAAACGTTTTCAAGGCACTGGAGAGTCGCGGAAAATGCCAGAGCCGCGCGGCCCTTTCCGATCGACGCGCTTCCTGTAAAAAGATAGGTCTGGGATATCCGGTTTCGCGCGAGCGACCGGCGCAGATGGCCGATCGCCGCATCTTGCAGCAGAACATTACGGAAGGTGACGGCTGGTCGTGTCATTTGTGCGGTTCACGAAGAATACCACGCATGCGGCGATCATCAAAACGAGCACCGTCATGATGACGATATCCAGACCCCTATGCCGGAGATCCGCCATCAGCAGCGCGAGAAGGCCGAAACAGCTGGAGACCATCCACATGAAACGGGTCGTGTCTGCCTGGGAAAACCCGAGTCTGAGCAGGTGGTGATGCAGGTGTTCCTTGTCCGCCTGAAAAATAGGAACCTTTCTGAAAAACCGCCGCATGATCGCGAAAACGACATCGAGAACCGGCAGTCCGAAAGCCACGAGAGGAATCACGAGCGGAAGCAGGATCGTTCCCTTGGCCGCGCCGGCAACCGACAGCGCCGAGGTCATGAATCCGAGAAAATACGCACCCGAGTCTCCCATGAAAATCGATGCCGGATGCACGTTGTATCTGAGAAAAGCAAGCAGCGCGCCCATGATAGCGGCCGTCAGAACAAGCACATTGCTGATCACGACGGCATCCTGCGTGTGATGCGTCAGCAGCCGGACGCCCATCAGGGTCGCGAGGGCGATGAAAACGATTCCCCCGGCCAGGCCGTCGACCCCGTCGACCAAGTTGACCGTGTTGGTCAGACCGATAACCCAGAGGCAGGTCAACGGAATGGTCAGCAGGCCCAGGGTCACGAGCCCTTTTCCGGAGATGAAATCCGTGACAAAATCAATTTTCACCTGGAACGCAATTAATAGAACACACGCTATAATCTGGCCGGCGAGTTTCACCTTTGCCGGCAAATCGATCAGATCGTCGATCAGCCCGACAAGGAAAATGAATGTCCCGGCGAGCATGACGCCGGTCGTTTTCAGATCATCGGCGAGAAACGGCAGGGCACCCATGATTCCGGCCGTGTATAAGGCCAGTCCCCCGATCCGGGGAACGGGGTGTCGATGGATCTTGCGACTGCCCGGCCTGTCAACGAGGCCAAGCTTGATCGCCATCCGCCTGACCATCGGCACGAGCAACATGCCGAGCAGCCAGGCAAGAAAAAATGCTCCGATAAGCGCTTTCATGGATCGCGAAGTATATCAGAAACCAGCCGGCCGCTCCACCATCGCCTGAGCTTTTTCCTGTTCGGGCACGACTGTTCGTCTCAGGGTCTGACGCCCTTCGTCGAGGCAGGCGCCTTTTTGAAATGGTCCATAATGACGCCGAACTGGCAAGTGACGATCAGCCACAGGACCCGCAGCAACATGACACGCTTCATGAACGCCCTGTGTTCGGGGGATGTACACGGCTCCGGACATGCGGAGCAAGCGATCTTCCTGCCCTGCCGGCACCCCGCCCTTTTTGCCGCGGCCAGGATCAGATGCCGCGAGCACTCGCCACACAGCAACACGTCCCTGACATCGGTGCCTGCAAAAAGCCCAGCAGGCCGGGGAGCGGATTTCATCCGTCTCCCATGCACAAACCAGCACCAAGTATTGATCATCGAGGCTAGCCGGCTGAAAATTCCCTGCATGGCCTGTACATTGTTTTTATCATTATCCATGATAATCGACGGTAATGCCCAGGCGATCGCAGAGAGTACCATCGAATCTCCAAAGGTTGTTGAGGGCGTTCATATAACCGATGTAGGCTCTCAACTGTGCCGTCTGGCTGTCGGCTACGTCACGCTGGGCTTGGGCAACCTGGAATGCCGTGGTTTTCCCGAGGCTGAATTTGATCTCTTCGACACGCAGCTTTTCCTTCTGTTTTTCAACCGTCTTGGCCGTCGCCTTCATCTGCTGGTGCGAGCGCTGAACCTCGAGATAGGCCGTCAACACTTCCTCCTGCACCAGCTGGCACAGATTCTGAAGGGCTTCCTTCTGTCTTGCCACCGAGAGGCGAGCCCGCTCATCCTGCATGCGGGCAGCCCTGCGGCCAGGGCTGATTTCGAATTCAAGACCCGCGGCAAGATCGTAGGCCTTCATGCCCAGCTCGGAAACGCTCTTTTCGAACGTCTGCGAATACCCTGATTTTCCGAGGGAGAGGAAAAAGTCGAGTCGCGGCAGAAGTCCATTTTTCGTCTGAACGCACTCCAGTTCGCCCTTTTCGAGGAGCACCCTGCCCTGCAGAAGCTCAGGGCGTTTCTCAAGCGCTATTTCAACATGCTCACGGACATTGGAGATCAGAGGGTCTTTCACATCCGGAATGTCGGTCAGGTTGAGTCCGAAATCCCAGAACGATCCCGATCCGGGGTTGGTAATACGCAGCAACGCGATACGGGCCGCTTCCAGATTGCTCTGGGCATCGATAATCCCTTCCTCCCGAAGCGCGACCTCGGCTTCGGCCGCCGCGAGTTCCGACTCGGGAATGCTCCCGAGGGTGATCTTCTTGTTCGTTTCCTCTAACTGCATGACAGCGAGGCGATGCGACTCCAGGACGATGTCCAGCTCCCTGGTGGCTAAGAATAGATCCCAGTATTTTTTCTCTACCTCGGCAACCAGCGCAAGAACAAAGCCTTCGAGTTCGTGCCTGGAAGCCTTGAAATCAAGCTCTGCCTGGTGAACTGCGATCAAATTCGCGGCTTTCCCGGCATCGCGTTTGAGCGGGCGCGTAAGGTCGAGTCCCAGTCTTGTGCCGAACAGGTTTGGGGCACGGGCCGACCGAGCCCTGCTGCCGGTGAAGGAAAGGGATGTCTTCGTTCCGGAAGGCGAGAGAGTGTTCCAGTCGATCGTGCCGTCCGTCCTGTTGCTGACGTTGTCGCCCAGCGCCCCCGACTGCATGATCTGCTTGCCGAGCCTGTCATTATTGGAAAGCGACCCAGAGACGAGAGGATCGAATGCCGCTTTCTGCTCGTCGATAAAGGTCTGGGTCATTTCGGTATCGAAACGCTGGACGGCGAGTCCACGGTTGCGCTGCAGGGCCGAAAACACCGCTTCGTTCAGGCTGAGCTGAAGCTGCTTCCCCGGACCGGACATGGCAGATGTAAATACAGAAGCTGTTTCCGACGCGAAGGCAAGGGTTTCGGATACCGACAAAGTCTGTCCGACAGCCGGTTCTGAGGCAACTATCGTGGAAAGGCTGACGGGTTCGGATGCCGGGGATTCCATTCCCGTCGCTGAACCGGCGACGAAGACCATGAAGACCATAAAGATAAGCGCAGCAATCAAATGAACGCTTTTTTTCTCAGACATTGGGATGTCCTTCCGAGGTTGGGGATGGATAAAAGAGGGCATAGACGACAGGGATGATGATGAGGGAGATGAATGTGGCAAAGGCCAGTCCACCGATGACCACACGACCCAGCGGGGCCTGAACCTCGCCGCCCTCTCCCCAGCCGAGGGCGAGCGGAACGAGACCGAGAATCGCAGTCAGGGCAGTCATCAGTACCGGCCGGAATCTGTCGCGACCGGCTTCCATGAGCGCAGGGAACAGGCTCATTTTCTGATCCCGGTGGAGCATGTTGGTGTGGTCGACCAGCAGGATAGAGTTGTTGACCACGATGCCGGCAAGCATGATGCAGCCGATGAAAGACTGGACGTTGAAACTCGTTCCCGTCATGACCAGCGCCAGGACGACGCCGACCGTGGAAAGCGGCACTGTGACCATGACGATCAGCGGATCGAGAAGCGACTCATACTGCACGGCCATGACCATGTACACCAGGAACAGCGCCAGAATGAAGCTAAAAAGAAGCTCCCGGAAGGATTTCTGCCGTTCCTCGTAATCGCCGCCAAGGCTCAGGCTGAATCCGTTCGGCAGCGGGATGCTTTTCAGCATTTCGCCGACCTCGGCGAGGACCGTTCCCAGCGAGCGGATTCCGGGATCGGCGGTCAGGTTGACGACCCGTTCCTGGTCGATGCGTTCGATCAGGATGGGCCCCTGGCGCTCCACGATCGAAGCCACGTTCCGAAGCGCGACCGGCCGGCCAGCCGAATTGAGGATGGTGAGGTCGAGAATGTCTTCGAGACTCATCCGTTCAGGTTCTTCACCTTTGACCAGAATTTTGTATTCATCGCCGCTGTCGCGGTAGTTCCCCGCACTGGTTCCGGAGAGGACCGTTTCGAGATACTCGGCAATCTTCGAGATGGTCAGTTTCTGATCTGCCGCGCGCTGGCGATCGATGGAGATAAGTCGTTCGGGAGCGCCGGACTCACGACTCAGCCGGATATCCGAAATCCCGTCGATTTTGGAGAGGAGTCCCTCGACCTTTTTGGCAATGCGATCGGCCGTTTCCAGGCTGTTGCCACGGATCTGTATCTGGACTTTGTCCGTTCCGGCGCCCATGCGCGACATGAACATTCCCGACCCCTCGCGGGTCCGGATCTTGACGCCAGGAATATCCGCCAGAACTTTCCGGAGGTCGAAGGCAATCCTTGCACTCGAACGCGTGCGCTGGTCCTTGCTGACCAGCGGTATGCGCATCTCGCCGGCATTGACCGATCCGTGTCCACCGCCTCCGCCGCCCCCCTGGCCGATGCTGTAGACGATGTCGGCAAGCTCCGGAACGGCCTTCCGGACGCGGGATTCGATTTCCACCATTTTGTCCTCGACCAGGGAAAGACGTGTTCCGACTTCCATTTCAGCAGTCACCCGCACTTCTCCCTCGTCCGCTGTGGGCATGAACTCCGCCGGAATACCACGAGCCAGAGCGAGAGAGAGTCCCAGCATGACCAGAACAGCCACGACGGAAAGCTTCCGCCAGCGAAGTGCCAGGCCAAGTATTTCGAGGTAACGCCGTTCGAAAAAACCGATGAAACGGCGCGCAAGAGAAGCAAGCAAGGGAGGTTTCTCGCTCGACCCCTTTTCCGTGATCCGGATGAATCTGGCGGAAAGCATCGGAACGAGCGTCACGGCAACAATGATCGAACACGTGATGGAAAAACCCACAATCCAGGACATCTGTTTGAACATGATCCCGGTCATTCCCTCGACAAACAGCAGAGGAAGGAAGACCACCACGGTGGTCGCCGTACTGGCAAAAATCGGCGCCCCGACTTCGGACGTTCCGTTGATGGCGGCTTCGATCGGCTTCTGCCCGTTTTCCCTGAGGCGGAAAATGTTCTCGAGCACCACGATCGAGTTGTCCACGAGCATGCCGATTCCCAGGGCAACCCCGCCGAGGGACATGATATTGAGGGTGAATCCGTTGTAATACATCAGGGCGAAGGTCGCGATAATTGAGAGCGGAATGGCTATGCCGATGATGAACGTGCTCCAGAGATCTCCCAGAAAAATCAGCAGTATGAAAACGGCAAGCAGTCCTCCTTCTACGGCTGAAGAACTGACGTTGTCGATAGAGCGCTTGATATATTTCGAACTGTCCGTGATCGTGGTCAGCTTGAGCTGAGGAATGTCCTGGTTGATCTTCTTCATCTCGGCCAGAACCGCGTCCGCGATCTCGACGGTATTCTTTCCGGACTGTTTGTTCACGGAAATTCTCACTCCGGGTTCGCCGTTGATGCGAATGACCTGGCGGGCCTTTTCCCATCGATCTTCGATCCTGGCCACTTCACCGAGGTGAACGAGAGAACTGCCTCTCTCGAGAATAACGATATCCTTGATCTGATCGACTTTGTAGAACTCTCCGGGGGTCCGGACGGTGAGTTCATAATTGCCGGCTTCGATCATGCCGGCCGGGAGGCTGAGGTTCTCCTGTTTCAGGCGTGTGATGACCTGATCGATGCGGATGTTTAATGCTTTGAGCCTCTCGGGAAGCAGATTGACGTGAATTTCCCGCTTGCGGCCGCCCTGAATATCGATGGAAGCAACTCCGGGGATGCGTTCGATCCGATACTTCACCTGGTCTTCAATCAGTTTCAGCAGCTGAACGGGATCGAGCCTGGCCGAAGCACCAACCATCAGAATCGGAGTCGCGGACAGATCGAATTTCCGGAGTGTCGGCCGTTCCACGTCTTCGGGAAGCTTGGAAATGATGCGATCTATTCTGTCACGAATGTCGTTTGCGGCGGCGTCCAGATCGGTTCCCCAGTTGAATGAAACCCTTACTCTGCTGTTGCCCTCGGTGGATTCCGAGGAGAGTTCGTCGACACCGGGAACCGCGCTAAGAGCCTGTTCGATAGGCCGCGTGATCAGGGTCTCCACTTCCACCGGGCTGGCATTGGCATATCTGGTGGAAAGCGAGATGACCGGATAGGTCATGTCAGGCATGAGGTCGATGGGGAGGTGGTAGAGAGAGATGACACCAAACACGGCAACCATCAAAGTCAGCATGGTCATACCGATCGGGCGGCTGACGGATGTGGTCCAGAGATTCATGGTCTTTCCCGCTCCTTCGCAGCGGGAGACATCTCCGGCTGATCACCAGGCAAAAGGACGGGCGATCCGTCTTCGAGCAGGTGCTGACCCATCGTGACGACGGTTCCGTCAAGGGAGGGAGAGGCTATTTCCACGAAATCCCCCCGGACGATTCCCGGTTCGACACAGATCAGAACAGCTTTTTTGTTTGCCTGATCGATCCGGAAGACGCCCTTCTTCCCTTCTCTGGTCACGACAGCCGAGGCCGGGACAGCCGTCACGTTCGGACGGCTGGAAAATTGAATCTGGGTCGCAACGAACATTCCGGGCTTGAGGAGAAAATCAGGGTTCGGAATTTCGATTTCAACCCGCGCCTGGCGGGTTTCAGCATCGAGTGCAGGAGCCATTCGAACGACTTTGCCCCGGAACTGGCGGTTCAGGAGAGATCCCGTGGTGATGACAGCCTCCTGACCGACCTTGATCCGGAAATAGTCGCGTTCCACGACATCGACAAGGGCAATCACAGCCTGAATGTCGAGCAACGAAAGGATCGGAGTGTTGGCAGAAAGCATGGCCCCGACATCCTGGAACCGCTCGCCGACGAGCCGGTTCGGCGTCTTTTCATCCCAGAGGGCCTGGATTTTCGTATAGGACAGCCGGATCCGGCTGGTTTTCAGAGCAGCTTCCTTCTGCAGAATCTGGGCCTTGTTGACTTCGGTCTTAGCTTCCCGGCTTTTATACAGGGCTTGGGCGGTGTCAACCTCCGCTTCTGAGGATACCTTCTGCTGGCGCATGGCTTTTACGCGCTCGAATTCGCGGCGGCCTATGTCCAGCATCGCCATGCTTTCCGTCAGGTTCGCTTTTGCGATGGCAAGTTCAGCCTCTGCCTGAGCGAGTTCCTGGACGAATTCCTCATCTTCGATTTCGGCGATAACCTGGCCGAGAGAAACAGCATCTCCCACGTCACAAGCCAGTTTTTTCAGACGGCCGTTCACTTTGGGGGCAACCACGAATCGTGACCGGGGAATGAGTGATCCGGTGAAGCGACCCTCGTCGGCCATGTCCATCACCCTGACCGGCGCGGTTTCGACAGCGACGGCTGCCGCTGCCGCCGGGCCACGCCTGGAAGAGGGCTTGTCCGATCGATTGATTGCCTGAATCGTGAAATGCACGATTGCCGCCACCGCGGCGAGGGCTCCGAGGTAGAATAGAAAACGTTTCATGCAGTTCCTTTCGTCATTCCGAATCCTTTTTTTCCCAGAGGAAATCGGAGCCCTAAAATAATATATTTGTTATGATAGTTTCTGAGAACGCAATTGAACATCGAAACGATTAGCATCATACATTCAGGCGATCAGAGCTACGCGGGCAGATTAATATATGTTTGTAAAGATTCCAGTTCATTCGGATTATTTTTTTGTCTCACCCACCGGTATTCAGCACTGACGCTCGGGCAATCCATCTTCGGGAACAGACAACGCCGAGTATGCGATACGATAGCCAGCCGAGCACGACGGGAACAAGGGCTATGGCGTGAATAGCGCGGGCAGATCTTCAGCTGGAACGCCCTTGCCCGAATCGATAACTCTTATTCTTCCAAACCATCAACGGTGATGTCTCCGTTTCTGGACTCGACAGCTATTGTTTTTTCAAAAAAGTTCCTCTGAGGAGAAGATCCTCAAACCCGCTCTATATTGCTTTCACTGTATCATCCATCGAAACGTGCGGCAACTCTTGCATCGGGAGGCGCGACCACTTCATCCGATGAGAATGCGACAATAGGTTTGACGTTTGCGCCGGAGATGTTTTCATGGGTGCGTTTACAGTGAAACGGCATTCTGGTATAAATCATGGCACCCCGCCATGATGAACACAACCGCATTTCAGCGTGCCTGCACACGCATCAGACTTCTTCTCTTCGACTGTGACGGCGTCCTGACCGACGGCCGCATCGTGCTCGGCAACGGTCAGGATGAACTCAAATTTTTCTCGACCAAGGACGGCATGGGCATCGCGCTGTGGCACAAAGCCGGCCACCTGTGCGGCGCCGTGACCGGCAGAAGCTCCGAAGCACTTTCCCGGCGCGCGGCCGAGCTCAGATTCGACGAACTCCATCAGGGGATCGGCAGCAAAGCGGCGGTCATCGAGGAAATCATCACCCGCCGCGGCCTGCGGATCGAGGAAACGGCATACATCGGCGATGATTTCAACGATCTGCCGGCGAAGCGGCGGACAGGGCTTTTTTTCGCCCCGGCCGATGCCCATCCTGTCGTGAAGCTTCACGCAGATTACATTCTCACATGCTCAGGCGGAAAGGGAGCCGTGCGGGAAGCCATCGATCTGATGTTGACGCATCAGGGGCGTCTGGAGGCACTGGTTGATGAATACCTGGCGTGATCGCCTCAAGGCGTTTCGCAGAAATGCCCGGGCATGGCTCCTCGAGCAGTTGTACCGGCAGCTTGTCCGGCTTCCGGCGAGAACCGTTCCACGCCTTTCCCGGCTACTGCTGAAAATCTTACGGGTCATCTTCCGCAACCAGCTCCATCGGGCAGGCGAGCTTCTGCCGGCTGAATTTTCAAGACAACGCGATGTCATTCTGTCCGGCATGGCAAAGAATCAGGTCATGAATCTGCTCGAGGTCTTCTTCTATGAGAAGCTGCTCGAAGCAGATCCTGAATTCATAACCGTAAGCGGCACAGAGCATCTCGACGCGGGCCTTTCCCGCGGCAAGGGCGTTCTTCTGCTCGCAAGTCATTTCGGCAACTGGGAGCTGATCGGCTACACCCTGGCACGCCTCGGCTACCCGATCTTCGCCATCGCCCGCCCCCAGGCTGTCAACCGCATGACAGAATTCATGAACAGTTTCCGCGAAAATCGCGGCATCAAGATCCTCATGGACCACAATCTTTCCGCATCGCTCCGGACGCTGCGGAAAAACGGCATGATCGGCGTCCTCGCCGATCTCAATGCCCGCGAGAGGGGGTATATCACAACGTTCTTCGGCCGGGAGGCATCCTTTTATTCCACGCCGATCCTTCTCTCTCAGCGATCCGGAGCTCCTCTTATACCCGTTTTCGACGAGCGGGACAGCAGCGGCCGGCATCATATCAGATTTGAATCTCCGGTCCTTTATCATCCCGAAGCACCGATAACGGAAAGAATAGCGGCTTATGTATCACGTTACGAAGCGGCATTCCGCCGGCGTCCCGATCTGTGGACGTGGTTTCATGAGCGGTATATCCATGTCGAGCTGGGACGACGGAGATGAAACAGCCGTTTTACATGACATTCTGGTTCTGGGGTCTCGTTTTCGCGGGATTTCTCGGAATTATTTTCTTCACCGGCGACCTGGATAAAGATGCCCAGACCCGCTATGCGAGGCAAAAAATGCGCCTGACGAACGTGCAGTTCGACGAACTCGAAGCCGGATTCGAACATGCCACTCTGTATGCGGATGTGGTAGATATGGATGATTCACAGAGCAACATGACGGCTTCCAATATCCATGCGTTCTTCTTCGACAGGATGACAGCAACGAAAACAGGCGAACTGGTCGCTTCGTGGGGGCTTAAAACCCCCTTTGAAGC
>Ga0079303_10000156_pt1 | contig 14931 bp, 13 predicted proteins | sample Methanogen_OWC_FD_77073 | JGI IMG/M metagenome (GOLD analysis project Ga0079303, IMG submission 77073) | Enriched soil microbial communities from Old Woman Creek wetland in Ohio, USA - Methanogen_OWC | ecosystem: Environmental > Terrestrial > Soil > Wetlands | place: USA: Ohio | collected...
GTCTTGGCCGCGGTGTCCAGGAAGCAGCGGCCGCGGGTCTCGCTCGGCTTGTACTCGATGAACAGGGGAATTTTCGTCTTGTAGCTTCCGGCCGCCCCGAAGGCCTCGATCAAATGCTTCCAGGCCAGGGCATAGTCGTGCTGGAAGGCGAACTCGTAGCCGTCGCCGAGCGGGCAGCAGGTGACCTTGTCGGCGCCGACCGCCTCGGCAAAGTCCTTGGCCTCCTTGATGAAGCGCACGGCCTTGTTGCGAATTTTCCGGTCGAGCGAGGTCAGCCCGCCGTTTCTGAACTCGGGCTCGGCCTTGACGTTCACGTTGATGGCCGCCACTTTCATTTTGTGCTTCTTGAGCGCCGCCCGGGTCTTGGCCGCATCGTTGACCTCGTAGGGATATACGATCTCCACCCCGTCGAAGCCCTCCATTTCGGACATCAGCTTGAACTTTCCGTCCAGATCGAGCGGCTGGTTGTACTCGTGAAACCGGTCCTTGGTTTTGGACAGGAACCCGGTGATGATGGCCATTTTGAGCATGAGTGCCTCCTTTGCGCAATTCAGGATCGGTTCAAAAAGTTCTCAATAAATTTGCGACCGCTGCCGTATTCAATCTCGGCGTCTTGCGGCTTGCAGATGATCTCTATGTCCCAGGGTCCGCTATAACCGCATGCCTTGAGTGCGGCAATGAGCCGCTGCCAATCGATTGACCCGGCCCCCGGCCGGAGCGACAGGTTTTCGTTGCCGAAGTTGTCGCAGAGGTGGGTGCCGAGAATCCGCGGCCCGAGCTTGGCAGGGATCAGATAAAGATTCTCCTTGCAGGCCCAGGCGTGACCCGTGTCGAAGTTATAGCCGAGGGTGGCGGAGCCCAGGTGCTCGCACAGCCGCAGGAACCCGTCGATGCCGCCCACGATGGCTCCTGGCAGGATTTCCAGGGCCATGCGCCTGCCCGCGTCTTCGACCAGCGCCTGCAGCCGGCCCACCTTTCCGGCACAGCGTTCAAACAGAAAGAGGTGGTCGTCCTCGCTTGAAGATGCCCGATCGTCGAAGCCCGCCAGCGGCACAGTTATGACCCGGCATTTCTCGAAACGATCCACAATGTCGAGCACCACCTTCATCTGTTCGATGGCTGCATTTGAAATGAGATTTTGCCTATCGGCAAAATCTTCCAGCATGAAGTGCGCCACGAACTGGCTCGCCTGGAGCCCGTGATCGGTGGATTGCCGCCGGACGATTCCTGCCCCCCTCGAGAGCCACTCTTCCAAAGTCTCCCTGTGAAACACCTCCAGCTGAAACGTCCGAAAACCCTGCCTGGCCAGTTCATCCAGACTGTCGGCCACGTTTTCCGGCGTGAAACGGTCCGTGAACCGCGAGATATAGTATGCGGGTGAAACGCCTATGGCGTGCAACTTACGCATCTCCCTTCGGCAAGGCCTTTAACCACCTTATGCCGCCGCCGGTTTGGATTTCTTGAACCACGAGCGAATCATGCCGAAGACACCGAGCTGACCGAGAATCAGCAGAACGATGGAGACGACCAGGATCAGCGAGACCGGCCGTGTGAAGAAAATCGAAAAATCGCCGCCGGAAGCTTTGAGCGCGCGCCGAAAGTTCGTGTCCACCAGCGGCCCCAGCACGATGCCCAGCACCAGCGGTGCCGCCGGGTATTTTCCTTGCTTGAAGAGCATGCCGAGAAGCCCGGCAAAGAATACAAGCACGATGTCGATGAAACGCATGTCCAGGGAATAGGCGCCGATGGCGCACAGCACCGTCACGATCGGCATCAGGATGGCGTTTTTGATCTGCAGGATCTTCTGCATCGGCTTGGCCAGCCACATGGCGAAAAAACGCATGAAGAGGGTCGCCACGAGGAGCCACGAAACGGCCTGGTAGGTGAAGGCCGGGAATTCGAAGCTGAGCATGGGACCCGGTCGCACCCCGTGGATCAGGAAAGCGCCGAGCATGACCGCAGCCGGGGGGCTACCTGGAATCCCCATCGAAAGCAGAGGTATGATCGCCCCACCGATGCAGGAGTTGTCCGCCGTCTCGGCAGCCACCAAACCCTCCATGGAACCCTTGCCGTATTCCTCGGGGTGTTTGCTCGACTTTTTGGCTACCCCGTAAGAGGTCCACGAAGCCACGTCCTCGCCCACACCCGGGATGATGCCGATCGCTACGCCGATCAACCCCGACCGTAGTGCGACCCACCAGTATTGCAGGATTTCCTTCATTTTTACCTTGGTCTTGTCGAGCACGGCAACCAGCACATCCTGCTCGTCAGTGAGGGCCTCGATCACCTGGGGGATTCCGAAGAACCCGATCATGATCGGAATGAAAGGAATGCCGCCGAAGAGTTCCGGGCTGCCGAAGGTCATGCGTTGCCATGCGGTCAGCTCGTCGCTGCCGACCATGCCGATGGCAAGGCCGAAGATGCCTCCGATCCATCCCTTGAGAGCTAAGTCCCCGCCCGTCAGCGCGCCCGAAATCAGGACCCCGAAGAGCCCGACCAGGAAAAACTCGGCGGAGGTGAATTTCAGAGCCAACTCGGTCAGGAGCGGCGTCAAGAAGGCCAGGCAGCCGATTCCGAAAAGCGTCCCGATGATGGAGGCCATCCGCGAAATCGTGATGGCCTGGGCCGCCCTGCCGGCCATGGCGAGCGGGAAACCGTCCAGGGTGGAGGAGGCGTTGGCCGGCGTGCCGGGGATGCCGATCAGAATTGCCGAAAGCGAACCGCCCGAGACACCGCCGACGTACAGCCCCATCAGCAATGCGATCGCCGAGTGACCGGAAAATTTGAACGTGATGCCGGTCAGGAGGGCGATGCCCATCGTGGTGGTCAACCCCGGCAGCGCGCCGACGATCAGGCCGATGAAAACCCCGGCGGCAATCAGAAAGATGAACTCGAAGTTCAGCGTCTTCAAAACCTCGGCCATGATTTGCTCGAAACCCATGACGGTTGTGTCCTCTCGTTAAGGAAGGGGGATCATGGCCAGAACGCCGAACACGTACCAGACAACCGCGACGGTGATCCCGGAAATGAGAGCGATCTTCCACCAAGCCCCTGCCTTGAAAACAGCCATCATCCCGGCGAGAAAGAGGAAGGTGGAAACGACATACGGAATGCGGTCCCAGAAGACGAAAAAATAAACGGCAATGCAGGCCATTGCAATGACGCCTTTGTAGAAAGCCTTCGAGTGGATTGTGTCAGCGACCGCCTGTTTGGCGATGCGGAAAGGGTGGCGCGAGCCGAGCAGGCCGATGACCGCGATCACCAGTCCGAGAAAACTCATCAGGCTGCCGACAAAAATGGTGGACACGCCGGGGTTGGCTGCTTTTTCGACGGTGACCAACTGCGGGGCGTAATAGGCGATAAACCCGTCATAGGCCACGAACGCACCCACGGCCAGAAACCCCAGCCCCATGAAAACATCGAGCGCACGCAGTCGAACTTTCGATTCGTCCATGCTGAAATCTCTCAGTGTGAATCCACGAGGCGTCCCTCGGCCCGTTCATCTTCGCGGCGGGATGCCGCTGCCCGCTATGACTTCCATCCCCCCTCCCCCCCTTCGACAAAAGGGGGAGGGGGGTTTTTTACCGCAGGGTTTGATCGTTCGACTCTATGGTTTCGGGATGCCCAGCTCGGCCGGGTTCTTCTTGGCGACATTCATGTCGACCATCATCCAGCTGAACTTGGACTCGAGCGACTTGGACATGTTGTTGGCCTTGTCACCGGACCAGCCGAAGGGCTGGGCCACCTGGGCGTCCAGGATCTTCTTGACGGCGTCGGACTTCATGGCGGCGTCAAAGGCCTTGGTGATCTCCTCCTTGATCGGCGCCGGCGTGTCCATGGGGATGGCGATGCCGAGCAGCTGCGGCATGGGCAGCACTTTCTTCAATTCCGGAAAGGTGTCGGTGATCGCCGCGACTTTCCCGATCCCGGGGATGTCAACCGCCTCGACCTCGCTCGCCACGACCGGGCGCAGCTTCTTGGCCTGCATGTACTGCAATGCCTCGCCGACCGACACGTGCACGGCATCGACTTCGCCAGTGAGAGACGCCGTCACCGACGGGGCCGAGCCGGCATAGGGCAGCACGTTGGTCTTGATGCCGGCGGCATTGCCGATCGCCATCCAGCGCATGCTCCACACGCCGGGAAACACGCTGGCCGCCACCTTCACCTGGCCTGGCCGCGCCTTGGCGTCGTCCACGAGATCTTTAAAGGTCTTGTACTTGGAATCCACCGGCACCAGCAGCACGCCCGGGGACCCTCCGGCCCAGAACCACTGCCAGTCCTTGGCCGTGGTGTGGTGCGCGGCGTTGGCCGGAACGAACAGCCCGGTTTCGGAAATGCCGAGGATGGACAGGCCGTCGCGCGGGCTCTGCCACACCTTGTCCATTGCGATGCCTCCGCCGGCGCCCGTCAGGTTGACGACGTTCACCTGCACCCCGAGGTAATCCTTCATTCCATCGGCCAGACCGCGGTTGACCTGGTCGGTGCCGCCGCCGGCGGAAAATGCGCAGTAAATCGTCACGGGTTTGGTGATCACCTTGGAAGCGCCCCAGGCAAAGGGGGCTGCCACGAGGAGAATCAATACTGCTGCGAGAATCTTTTTCATTTTTCCCTCCCAATTTGGTTATGTGTTCGGTGCCAGGCTGATCCCATTTCCATCCTGCAGATCTATTATTTCGCTGCATCCCCTCCTTTCACGAAAATTAGCGGCAAGAAAGATCGTTGTGATAGCAGGGCCTGGGCCGGCGGCCTTACTCCTTTTCTCTTTCCATGTTCCGCCTGAGAATGGCAATGGATTTGCGGAAATGATTGCGCATCAGGTCTTCAGCGGCTTCCGCATCGCGCCGGCTGATCGCATCGATGATGGCGCGGTGATCGTGGATGGTATCGTCGGGGTTTTGAACCAGGCCGTCGGCAGAGATGAACTGGTAGCTGTAGCTGATGATGTTGTAAGTTTCGAGAATGCTCTTCAGGAATTCCTTGGCGCTGACCTCAAGTAAAAACGTATGGAAAAGCCGGTCCTCTTTGGCATACGCCCTGATGTCGGTGATTTTCCTCAGGCCGTGGAATTGACTGAAAAACCCTTTCAGGTGGGCGATTTCCTTGTCGGTGATGTTTTGGGCGGTGCGCCGGGCGGCCAGGCCTTCCAAGACCTCCCGCAACTCGAAGATGGAAATCATCTCCAGCTTGTCGAAATGGCGAACGAAAAAGCCGCGACGGGGAATGGATTGGACGAGTTTGTCCTGCTCGAGAAGTTTCAGGGCGTTGACGAGAGGCGTGCGGCTGATCCCCAGGTCCTCCGCCAGTTTTTCCTGGGGGATCTTGTCGCCGGGCAGCAATTGCCGTTCGATGATCATCCCCTTGAGGGTCTGGTAGGCTTTCTGGTCGAGGTTTTCGTGTTCGGCCCCGAGGTTGACAAGAGGGCGTCGGGCGGGTGCCTTGGGCAGCTGGCCGCTTGCCGGTTGTTGATAGGCGGGACGAGCCATGGGGTGCCATCCACTTTGTATGTTGTATTTTGTATGCAGAATTCAATATCGAATCACGATAGGCGTGTCAATAAAAAAAGCGGCGCCTTCCTGTGTCTTCTCAACCCCGAACCCTCACCCCTGAATCCAGGCGGTTATTTTTCGTTAAAGCGCAGCCGGGAACTACCGATAAAATAGATGATAGTCCTTCCGGCGCCGGGTCCTTTCCGGAGCGGATTTCGACCGGACGGGGTGTGGACGCCGGTCGGGGACTTTGACTGAAACCATTTTTTCCATGTCTGCCCATGCGAAACACCGAACCCGCCAATCTCGATCAAACCACCATCATCGATGGCGGGTCCTGTGTCCCGGCCGACCATCATCATCCGTATCTGATCATTTTTTCCGGAACCAACAGCGGCCGGCGGCACAAACTGCGGCGCGGCATCACGGCCATCGGGCGTTCGCCCACAACCGACATCAGCCTGAACGACGATCGGGTGTCCCGCGTTCACTGCATCATTGAGTGGATGGGCGACACGATCGCGATCGAAGACAAGGGGTCCACCAATGGGACCTTCGTGGACTCCTGCCGCGTCAGCCGCGCCATCCTGTCCCCTGGTGCGATTTTTCAGCTGGGTCACTCCATGATGAAAATCGAGTACAAGACCGAGGCCGAGATCCGGCTGGAAGAAAGCCTGCTGTATTCCGCCACCTTCGACACCTTGACGGGGATCTTCAACCGCTATCACTTCATCAAGCTGGCATCGATGGAAATGGCATATGCCGGCCGGCACATGCTGCCGGTCGGCATCATCATGGCGGACATCGATGATTTCAAATCGGTGAATGACACCTACGGCCACCAATGGGGCGATTTTGTCCTGTCCAAGTTTGCCAACATCGTGATGGAAAACAAGCGGACGGAGGACCTGGTGGCCCGCTATGGCGGCGATGAGTTCATCATTCTGCCGCGCGGCGAAGCCAGCCGGGACGCGTTGCATGCCTATTGCGAGCGCATTCGGCATGCGGTCGAGGATTTCAAGTTCAGTTTCGACTCGGCGCCCGTCGGCATAACGGTCTCGATCGGCTTTCACTTAAAGAAAATCGACCATGATGACCCTGAGACCATGGTGTCCGAGCTGATCCACGACGCCGACCAGGCCCTCTATCTCGCTAAAGAAAAAGGCCGGAATCGAACCGAAAGTCTAATCGAAGATTCCCCACGTATAGGTGTTGCCCCGCTTCAGCAGGGCGCTGAATCCACATAGGAAAATCGTCAGGCCGCAGGAAAGGTCTCTCGGAAGGCCTTTATTTTTTCATCCGGGTCGGGTCCCACACCCAGTGCAAATCGTTCACAGGCCTTGTAAACCGCCAACAAGCCGTTCGGGGCATGGTAGCGCCGCGACGCTTCGGCTGAAGGTTTCACGATCCGGCCCGCGCCGGTCTTGACGACCGCACCACAAAGTTCGTCCCACCCGGCAGGAGGTCCATGCGCATTCAGCCAGGCATGGGCCGCACGCAGGGCCGCCCCCAGTGCGGCGCTCTCCTTGACCTCCATGGTTTGCACCTCGGCTTCGAACACATCGGCCAACACCGTCAGCAGACCGCGGTTCTCCGACCCTCCGGCCGTAACCAAAATGCGGCCCGGGCGCTTGCCCACCCAGGCGCAATGGAGGTAAATGGCCATGGCCTGAGCCTCGGCCACGGCGCGAACGTTTCCGGCGGCATCGGCGGCGGCAAGTCCGCCGAACCGCCTCACACCGGCCTTTAAAACCCGTGGCGTAATTTCAGGCATGAAGTACGGCAGCATCACCCGGCCGCGGTTTCCGGGCGAGGTCTCCATGAGAATCCGTGAAAAACCCTCCCAGCCAAGGCCGAACCCGTCTTTGACGCGCTCGCGCGCCAAACTCCCGTTTTTAAAACAGATCAAAAACATGGCGTGCCCGTCCGCAGTGCCGAAGATATGTCCCTCGGTGCGCTCGACGTCCGGGATCTGCGCCATGTAACCGAAACAGGTGTCGCTGGTGCCCAGGCTTACGGCGTGCAGATTCGGGTTCCCGATCAGGCCCAGCCCCGCAAGGCTGCAAGGGTTGTCCCCCGATCCGACCACCACCTCGGTTTCCGGCCGAAAGCCGAAGCGCTCAGCCATGTAAGGGGATACCCGGCCGATCCGTTCATCCCGGACCGTCAGACGCGGCAACCGCTGGTGCAGCCCGGGCGCCGCCGCGCCCATTGCCGCTTGGCTCCAGGTGCCGGACCGTATATCGGCCAGGTTGGTTCCAAAGCCGTCGCCCGCGTCCACCGGCGCAAAGCAGCCGGCCAGAAGAGAGGTCACAAAGGAACTGATCAGCGCAATGTGAGCCGTGCGCGAATAAGCCTCAGGCTCTTCTTTATGAAATTTCCGGATCTGAGGCCCGGCGAACCGTTCGGTTGCCGCCGACCCGGTCAACCGGGTGACGGCGGCATTCCCGCCGAGGGCGGCAGTGATCTCGTTGCATTCCCGGCCGGTGCTCGAGTCCATCCATATCGGGCAGCTCTTGCGTGAAAAGATGCCGGCAATTCCGGGAGCCAGGGCATTCGCAGGATTCAGGCCGGCCAGAGCGGTTTCCGCCAGGTGGTTGAGATACACCGTCCCGTGCTGCTGGGCCGAAACCGCCACGGCGGCTATCCGGCCGGTGAGGCCTTCACGCCGCAGCAGGCTCAGCGTGTCGTCCAGGGCTTCCACCCACATCAGGGGGTCCACGTGGACCCGCAGCGGATCATACGATGGGGGAACCCCGCCGTGGGTGCCGTACCCCGGGTAGCCCTGGTCGAAGTGGATCGAAAGCTGCCGGGTCGCTCCGGACTCAGGCGAGACGACCATCGCCGTCAGGCTCTGCGTGCTCAGGTCCAACCCCAGAAACCAGTCCTCTTTCAGCATCTTTCCGGCCGACCTTCACAGGTGTTGAATCAGCAGATAGACGATCGGAAGCACCCCGAAGAGCGCCAGCGTGGAGGTGAGCCAGCACGCATTGGAGAGATCCAGGTCCAGGTCGTAGATGGATGGGGGAATCAGGGCCGTAAATGCCACCGGCGCCGAAGAAAGGATCAGGACGACCTTCAGCGGCAACCCCGCGTGCATGGCTCCGAACCCGAAAAAATAGCCGATCAGGCAGGCGGTCGCCGGCAGCAGGATGAACTTGATGCTTGCGATGGCCGCACATTCCCGGACGTAGCGCCCGATGCTCGAAAACCGCATGGCCAGTCCAATCGACACCAGCAGGATGAATGTGCCGACCGGTATGAAGACGGCGTTCAGCGTCCCGAAGATCTCCGGGCGTTCCACGCCCGCCAGGTTCAGTCCCCCGCCGATGGTGATCGACGCCAGGGCGCAGATCACGAAAATGTCGCTGAAAACCCTTTTCAGGCGCAGCGCCATGGTTTCTTCAGGCACAGCCTCATCGGCCGGGCTGAAATATTTGGCGATCGGAAAGCCGATGGTGAAATAAAACACCTCCTCGAACAGCTTGTACAGGGGGACATAGGCGAAGGCCTCCTCGCCCAGGAACACGAAGACCACCAGGGCGCCGATGGAGCCGATATTGGAGAACGAGCCGCAGGCGAAGTAGGACCCCGTCTGCCTCCGGCTCAGCTTCAATGCCTTCGCAGCCCCCAGGGCGAGAACGCCCCCGAAGAGGAGGATAAAGAGTCCTATGGCGGGCAGCGCGACGAGCCTGAGGTTGTCGATGCGGATGATCCAGACGGTCGCCATGAAGGAAAAATACATGAAGAACAGAAGGCCGACCTTCTGCAGCAGCCTGCGCACATCGGCGATCGGCAGCGGCAGGATCAAGCGTTGCGAGGCGACCCGCCGTTGGATGGTGTAGCCGAGCGACAGGCCGAGGGCAATGACCCCGAGGGTGAAGAGCAGTTTCGTCATTGAGGCGATTCATTATCCGATACCATGGTCGAAGTAAAGCCACGGTGTTTCAGCGACGGCTTGACAAACCCGGAGGCAGGCGTGTCGGCCGACCGCCAACATTTTCTTGACTTGGCAATCGATCCTAACTTAGAACCACAGCCTCCGGCGCAAACAGACACCCCGTTCCGAATGGAGAGGCGATTCACATGATCACTCGTCGAGAGCAGCAGGAGGCCCGCCGGCGCGCCGCGGAAATGATGCGCCGGGCGGGGGTTTTTCTTTCAGAGAAGGAGCCGGACGCCATTGAAGTGGTGGACTTCGGATTGAGCCGGCTCGCAAGCGAGGGGCTCCAGGTGGTGACTTTGGTGCAGACGGAGAGAATCAGCGTCAAGGTCCTGGCCCTTTTCCCGAATCAAACCGAGCCCGAGCATTGGCACCCCCCGGTCGGCGAAGACCCCGGCAAGGAGGAAACCATCCGCGTCGTCGGCGGCTCCATGTATTTCTATTTGCCGGGTGAAAACACCTTGCGGGACGGGTTTCTGGTAAAGGGGAAGGAACGCTATTACACCGTGCGCCACGAGATATGGATGCGGCCGGGCGACCAGATCACCTTGGCGCCGGGGACGAAACACTGGTTTCAAGCAGGCCGCGACGGCGTGGTAATGTTCAGCTTTTCGACGATTGCCCGGGACATCCTCGACAAGTTCACGGACCCGGACATCGTGCGGACTACGAAGGTGGTGGAATGAACAGATCTGTCGGTCAGCCGGTCGCCCGTCGGCCCGTCTGCCGGATAAGGAGATTCCCAACCATGGCCGTGAACAAACCTCGCAAGATCATCATCGCCGTGGCCCCGGTCGGCCGCAGCACCCAGCCTCCGGCCGTCAACCCCCTCACGCCGAAGCAGGTGGCGGACGAGGTCATCCGCTGCGCCCGGGCCGGGGCCGGGATGGTGCACCTGCACGTGCGCGACGCCAAGGGGGCGCAGACCGAGGAGATCGGCGTGTATTCGGAGACGCTCGACCGGATCCGAAAATCGTCGGACATCGTCATCCAGGGCTCGACCGGCGGTCTGACCACGCTCACCCTCGAGCAGCGCTGCGTGGCCTTGAAGGACAAGCGCACCGAGGTGGCCTCGCTCAACATGGGATCGGTCAACTTCGGCGAGGAGGTCTACATCAATCGCCTCCCGGACATCCGCTACTGGGCCGAGCGCATGCGCCGGACCAAGACCGTGCCGGAGCTGGAGATCTTCGACTCCGGCATGCTGCCGGCGGCGCGGGCGCTGGTCGCAGAGGGCGCCGTCAAGCCGCCCTATTCCATCTGCTTCTGCCTGGGCTTCCACTGGACGCTCGCCCCCGACCCCAAGAGCCTTTTCTTCATGACAGCCCTGATGGACGCGGAGGTCCCCTGGGGCATCGTCCACGACGGCATGACGGATTTCAGGCTGCTCGCCGCCGCGATCGGGCTGGGGGCATCGCTCGTGCGGGTGGGCTTCGAGGACAGCATCTACTGGGCGCCCGGCCAGGCGGTCAGGCGCAACGCGGAACTGGTGCAGAAACTCGCCGAGCTCGTCCGCCTGCTGGGCCACGAGGTGGCGACGCCCGACGAGGCCAGGGGCATTCTGGGAATCAGTTGAATATCGAAAAGAACCATACTATAAACAGCCAAGCGATCCGGGAAGAGCTGTATCCAGGTGGCGAGCGAGGTGGACCAGCTCCCCTCCCATGCGCATAGAAACGCAACCCTGGTTTGAAGAGGAGGCCTTTATGGATTTTTCAAACATGAGCATATCCGATTGGATCATCCGGGCTGCCATCTTCGGCGTGCTGGCTTGCGTCGTGATCGGCACATTTCAAAACCTTTTTTCCGCCATAAAAAATAGCCGGGGAAAATAGCCGATGCAAGAAAAGGATCACACCGGTGGAACCTGACGTGTTGCTGCAAGGTCCCTTCCCGATCCAGAGATAGAAAAACCAAAGGGGTTCAACATGCCATCCATGTTGAACCCCTTGCTTTTTTCCGCCCTACCGGAAAACTTCCAATAGCGCGTGCGTATCAGGAGTTTTCGTTCACGCGTCCTCAGCGGTGGCCGTGCTGACAGCCCCTCCTCTTTTCTTCCGGTACTGGTAGAACACGAGCACGGCCAGCAAGCCGATCCCCATGATGTCGGTGATCGTTCCCGGGTCCACGAGTAGCAGGCCGCCGACGATAAACAGGATCCGCTCGGCCCAGTTCATCGGTGCCACGAAAAAGCCGATCATGGCCGCGCCGATCGCCGTCATCCCCGCGCAGGAAGTGATCAGCGTCTGGACCATCGAGTACCAGGTCGTGTTGATCCAGAGCATGGAGGTATTGTAGACGAAGATGTAAGGGGTCAGAAACGCTCCGATGGCGAGCTTGGTGGCGGTGACCCCCGTCCAGAAGGCGTTGGATTTGGCGATACCCGCGCCGGCGTACGCGGCCAGGGCGACCGGCGGCGTGATGTCGGCCACGATCCCGAAGTAGAAGACGAACATGTGCGCCGCGAGCGGGTGCACGCCCAGTTGGATCAGAGCCGGCGCAGCGATGGTGGAGGTGATGATGTAGTTGGCCGTGGTCGGCACACCCATGCCGAGAATGAGCGAGGTGATCATGGTGAATATCAGCGTCAGCAGGAGGTTGCCGCCGGCCAGCTCCACCAGCCCGTTCCCCAGCTTGAGGCCCAGCCCCGTCAGGGTGATCGCGCCGATGATGATCCCGGCCGAGGCGCAGGCCAGGGCGACGCCGACGGCGTTGCGGGCACCGAGCTCGAACCCGTCGGCGATTTGCCGGGGGCTCATGCGGGTGGACGCCTTCAAGGCGCCCGCAATGATGCAGGTCACCAGGCCCATGAGGGCGGCGTAGAGCGGTGTGAACCCGATGGACAGGAAGATGATGATCGCAAACAGGGGAACGAAGAGATGCCCCCGCTCCTTCATGACATCCGCGAACCTGGGCAGTTCATCGCGGCTCAGGCCCCGCAGGTTGCAGCGCTTGGCCTCGAAGTGCACCTCCATGAACACGCCGAAGAAATAGAGGCAGGCCGGGATGGCCGCGGCCTTGGCGATGTCGAGGTAGGGCACGTTGAGGAACTCGGCCATGATGAAGGCCGCCGCACCCATGATCGGCGGCATGATCTGGCCGCCCGTGGAGGATGAGGCCTCAACCGCCGCGGCGAACTCGGGCCGGTAGCCCAGGCGCTTCATCATCGGGATGGTCAGGCTGCCGGATTCGACGGTGTTCGCCACCGAGCTTCCGGACACCGTCCCTTCCAGTGCGCTGGTGACGACTGCCATCTTGGCCGGGCCGCCGGAGGCCCAGCCGGCCACGGCGTTGGAAATGTCTATGAAGAGCTGCCCCAGCCCGGATTTTTCACGGAAGGAGCCGAACAGGATGAACAGGTAGATGAACGTCGCCGCCACCCCTAAAGGAATGCCCAGGATGCCCTCGGTGGTCAGAAACATGTGGGATGCGATGCGCTCCAGCGAATAGCCGCGGTGCGACATGAATCCGGGGAAGTATGATCCGAAATAGGAGAAGACCAGAAAAAACGCCGCCAGGCACACGATCGGCAGCCCCACCACCCGCCGCGATGCCTCCAGCGTCAGCAGGATGCCGCAGCCGGCGGCGAAATAATCCATCCTGGAGTAATCCCCGCCGGCCTCCATGATGCGGATGTAGTTCAACGCCATGTACAACCCGATGTAACCGGCAAAAATAGCCAGGGCCCAGTTGTACCAATGCAGACGATTATCCTCGTTTCCGGAGCGGGCCGGGAACAGAAGGTAGGTCAATACGAAAGCATACGCCAGATGAATGGATCGTTGCAACTGCGCAGGAAGCAACCCGAAGGCGGCCGTGTACACCTGAAAAACCGACCACGAAACGCCGATGACATAGACGATCCAATGCGGCGTGCCCGTCAGTTTGCGGGCGGCAGCCTCCTTGTCGACCTGCTTAAGGATCTTTTCGATCTCTTCCTTGGAGACCGCCTCGACCCCTTCCATCTTGGTGGTGAGCATACCTGACTGGGCCGCATCTTTTTCGTTTTCGCTCATGGGATGCACCTGCCTTTGAGGAGGTCGAATAATCGAAGTTCTCGAACGCGCATGGTTAAAGGTTGCCCCGGTTCTGCCAGATCCGCCAGTCGGATCTCCCGGTCCTTAATATGCAAGGTGTGATCGGCCACCCAGCCCACTCGAACTATAATTTCCGGGACGGCGCGGTTGACGGTCCATTCCAGCCAGCCGTCCTTGGCAATGGTCAGCGTGCCTTCCGGCGTCGAAGCCTCCGGCATGCCGGCGCCGAAGGAGTCGAACCGAGACCGAACGATAACCAGGTGATCGGCCTCCGCTCGTAATGTGTCATAAACCGGTCGCTTGTTTACGGAATGGACAAACGACAGCACAAACTCTTCGCCGGGCTGAACCCGGGCACAAAACACGACACGCCCGTTGCTTCCATCGACTAATTCAAGCGCGGGGAAGAACGGCCAGAGCAAAAGACCGACAACCCCCGCGCCGACTGCTGCCAGGCCTGGGATCCATCGACTGTGCATTAGTTGAAGATGAGTGCGACCCTTCCGGCGGTAATCGGCAGAAGGTGCCGGAAGGGCCGCAAAATCTTTGTTTTTATTAACTAAAAAACCTCTTTATATAGAAAGCCGCGCCAGCGGCTTTCTATTTCATCAGGCCTTTTTCCTTGTAGTACTTCACCGCCCCCGGATGGTAGGGGATGGACACGCCCTTCACCGCGAACTGAAGGTTCAGCTCCTTGCCTTTGGCATGGGCGGCAGCCAGCTCGGCCTGGTTGTCGAACAGCGCCTTGGTCAGGTTGTAGACCATGTCGTCCTTGAGCTGATTGCCGGCAATCAGAACTGCGTTCACCGCCACGGTGGGCACATCCGCGGTCTGGCCTTTGTAGCTGTTGGCCGGGACCTTCACCGCTGCCAGGAAGGGATATTTCTGGGTCAGCTTCGCGGCGATGTCGTCCGCGATCGGCAGAATCCGGATGGCGTTTTGAGTGGCGACGTCCATGATGGCCGAGGTGGGAACCGCGCCGGTCACGACAAAGGCGTCGATGTGCTTGTCTTTAAATGCCTCGGCGCTCTCGGAGAAGGAGAGGTACTGGCCGTTGACATCCTCTTTTTTCAGGCCGTAAGCGTCCATCAGCTGCCGGTAGTTGGCCTCGGTGCCGCTGCCCGGCGCGCCCACGCCCACTTTTTTACCCTTCAGGTCGGCAAAGGATTTGATCGGGCCGTCGGCCGCAACCACCACCTGAACGACCTCGGGATAAAGAACCGCGATGACGCTCATGCCTTTGAGCGGCTCTTTAAAGGCTTCCTTTGCGTTATATGCGAAGTCCAGGGTGTCGCTCTGGACCAGGGCGAGTTCGACCTCTTTTTTGTTGATCAGCCGCACATTCTCGCCCGAGGCGCCGCTGGTCTGGGCGGTCACGTTCATGTCCTTGATCTTGGAGTTCCAGATCTTGGCCATGGCGCCGCCGAAGGGATAATAGGTCCCGGCGGTGCCGCCGGTGGCG
>Ga0079303_10000157_pt1 | contig 14928 bp, 11 predicted proteins | sample Methanogen_OWC_FD_77073 | JGI IMG/M metagenome (GOLD analysis project Ga0079303, IMG submission 77073) | Enriched soil microbial communities from Old Woman Creek wetland in Ohio, USA - Methanogen_OWC | ecosystem: Environmental > Terrestrial > Soil > Wetlands | place: USA: Ohio | collected...
GGAAGATGCGCTCGGCCGAGGCCATGGCGTTCTGCAGGATGTTGTATTTTTCCGCGAGGTCCCGCAGGGGCCGGAAGAACATGCGGATGTAGGAGATGAAGGCCACCAGGGCCCCCAGGCTCAGCGCATCGCCCATTACCTGGAGGCCCCCGTACCAGACGATGAGCGCTACGGCCGTCAACGCCACCACCTCGATCAGCGGCATGAAAACGGCGAGCACCCGGATCTGCTCCATGCCGGAGAGGTAGTTGGCGTGGTTCAGCCGGGCGAAGCGGCGGAAGTTGTCGGCTTCCCGGCGGTAGAGCTGGATGACGCGCATGCCGCCGATGGTTTCGGCGAAGCGGGTGTTGATTTCGGCCACCTGCACCCGCAGGGTGCGGAAGACCCGGCGGGCGCGTTTGGAGAAACGGATGGAGGCGGCGGCCACCACCGGCAGGACGACAAAGCTGACCAGCGCCAGCTTCCAGTTCAGCGCGAGCATCACGGCGGCGATGCCGGCCAGCAGGACCATGTCCTTGAAGACGAAGGAGATGAACGAGGTGAAGAGCTCGTACATGTTCTGGATGTCGCTGGTCGCGCGGGTCACGAGCCGGCCCACTGGGTTGCGGGTGAAGAACTCCAGGGCCAGGCCCTGGGTGTGGCTGAACAGCCGCATGCGCAGCTCGTGCATGATCCGCTGGCCGGTGATCTCCATGATGACCGACTGGGCGAAGTTGAGCAGAAAATCGAAAACCACCAGAACCCCGAAGACCCCGGCGATGAGCGCCAGGCCTGCCAGGTCGGCGCGGCGCAGCCGGGCCAGATCCTCCTTGCCCAGGGAGGCCAGGGCCTCGTAAGGGACGTGGGCGACGGACCCCTCCACCTGCGCCAGGCCCGGGTGGCGTTGCAGGACGGCCGCCGCCGCCGGGTCCGACACGTCGAGCTTCAGCCGCCGTTCGCCGCCGGCCGCTTCCGAGGCGAACGGCACGATGTGCCGATCGATGGCCAGCTTGGTGACATAGGGCAGGGTCACGTCCAGAAGGGTGATCAGGACCACCAGGCCGATGGACCAGAGCAGCAGGGGCCGGTGGGGGCGGACGAACGGGGTGAGCCGCCGCAGGAGCCTGGCGTCGTAGGGTTTGCCCAGGCTGGTTTCTTCGAAATAGTCGGAGTCAGGTCGCATGCGGCGCCTCTTCGATCTCCTGGAGACGATAGGTGCGGGCGTAATAGTCGCTTGTCTGCATGAGCTCCGCGTGCCGTCCGGCGGCGGCGATCCGGCCGCGGTCGAGCACCACGATCCGGTCGGAAAAGCCGAGGGCCGAGAGCCGGTGCGAGGCGATGAGGATGGTCTTGCGGCCGGCCAGGCGGCGGAGGGTCCGGGTGATGACCGCCCCGGTTTCGAAGTCGACCTGGCTGATGGGGTCGTCCAGGATCACCACCGGTGCGTCGGCGAGCAGGCAGCGGGCGAGCGCCACGCGCTGCTTCTGGCCGCCGGAGAGCATCACGCCCCGCTCGCCGACCACGGTGTCGAAGCCGTGGGGGAAGGACCGCACGGTGTCGAGCAGCGCGGCGGCGGCGGCCGCCTCTTCGAGGCGCACTTCCGGGACCGAGGGGTCGCCGAAGGTGATGTTGTCGCGGAGGGTGCCGGAAAAGAGAAACGGCTCCTGGGGCATGAAGGCGACGGCCGCCCTCAGCTCCTCGATGCGCAGGCGCCGGATCTCCCGGCCGTCCAGCCGCACCCGCCCGGTGGTGGCGTCATACAGCCTTGGGACCAGGCTGAGCAGGGTGGTTTTGCCGCTTCCCGGGGGGCCGACGACACCGAGCACCGAGCCCGCCGCGATGGACAGGTCGATGCCTTCTATGGCCGGCGCGGGGTTCGCGCCCGGGCTGCCGGGATAGCTGAAGCCGGCGGCTTCGAAGGCGATGTCTCCCCGGGGCTCCCCCAGGGCGTGGGCATCGGGTGCGGAGCCGATGTCGGGCGCGGTGGCGAGAATCGCATGGACCCGCTCCAGCGACGCCCGTCCTCTTTGAACGAGGTTGGTGACCCAGCCCAGCGCCATCATCGGCCAGGTGAGCAGCCCGAGGTAGCTGATGAACGCCACGAAATCCCCCGGCGTGATGGCGAGCAGGATCGTCTGCCGGCCGCCGACCAGAAGGACCAGCGCCATGCTCAGATTGGTGAACAGCAGCATCATCGGGAAAAAGGCCCCGGTGATTCGCACCAGTTTGAGGTTCTCGTTGACGTAAGCGCGGGAGGCCGCCTCCACCCGCGCGGCTTCCACCGCCTTGCGGTTGTGGGCCTTGATCAGGCGGATGCCGGCGAAGCGCTCCCGGATGATTTCGGTCAAATCGGAAAAAGAGGCCTGCACCGCCTGGTACCGGCGGTGCATCTTGCGGCTGAAGAAGCGCGTTCCCACGGCGATCAGCGGCATCGGGATGAGGACAACGCCGGTCAAGGCGGGGTCGATGTAGGCCATGAAGGCGATGGCGGCGGCCCCCATAACCACGGCGTCGTTCAAGGCCACCAGGCCCATGCCGGCCGCCATGCGGATCTGCTGGATGTCGTTGGTGGCGTGGGCCATCAGGTCGCCCGTGCGGGTGCGGTCGAAGTATGCGGCCGACAGGGTCTGCAAATGGCTGAAGAGCCGGTCGCGCAGCCCCTGCTCCACGCGGCGGGAGGCGCCGAGCAGGCACATCCGCCAGACGTAGCGGAACACACCGACGAGAACCGCCATGACGCAGATGGCGACGGCATAGAGCAGCATCTGCCCGCTCTCGGCGCGCATGGCCGCCAGGTCGTCCACCGCCCATTTGATGACGCGCGGGATGACGAGCTGCACCACGTCGACCACGATCAGGCTCAACAGCCCGATGAGGATCTTGAGCCGATTTTCCGAAAAGTATGGTGTGATGAGACCGAGAGAGGACATTTAAAAACAGCGCTCGATTACGGTTGTCAACCCAGGATGGCATAACACAGCCGATGAGGATCGGCAACCGTGACCGGGGGAAAACGGCGCTGTTTTTACGGCGTTGACTTTGATCACGCCGGTTGCTATTTTAACCGCATGGAACTTGGGAATATTGTTGAATATATCGACCGCGAGAGAATCCTGTGCGCGGTGATTCTGGAGGTTCGCAACCAGCGGCTGAGGCTGCTGACCGAAAACAACAAAGAGGTCAACCTGTCCGCCAGCCGGCTGCTGCGCCGGGATCGCACGCGGTTGGACCTGTCCGCAAGCCGCACGCGGATGGTGGACGCCCTCAAAGAGGTGGCCCACAAACGCAAGGCGCTCATCGGCGAGGTCGTCATCCGGGATCTCTGGGAAGTTCTCAACTCCGAGCCGGAGTGGATCGACCTGGAGACGATGACGGCTTTCTGCTTTCCCGGGGCGCCGAACGGCGACCACCAATCGGCCGTGATGCGGGCGCTGTTCAACGACCGGCTCTATTTCAGGTTCGACCCGGGGCGGTTTTTCCCCAATTCCGCGGAGCAGGTCGAACGGCTGATCGCCCAGCGAGAGGAGCAGGCGCGGCGGCAGCGCGTCATCGAAACCGGCGGCGACTGGCTCCGGCGCTGCCTGGCGCATGGCGGCCCCACGGCGGCCGACGCCCGGGAACCCGGCGCCGGCGAGTTCCTCGACGTTCTCAAATCCTATTATCTCTTCGAGAAGGAGAGCCCGGATGACAGCCTCGCCCGGGGCATGCTGGAGCGGGCGGGGTTGGACCAGACGGACGAGCTGTTCGCCCTGCTCTTCAAGGCCGGGGTGTTTGCGGCGGACGAGAACGTCGAGTTGCTCCGCCTCGGTGCCCCGGTCGAATTCCCTCCCGAGGTGCGGCAGGCGGCCGCGGAGCTGGCGGGCGCCGCGCGGCCGCTTGCGGCGGACTCCCGCCGCCAGGACCTGACCGATCTCAGCCTGTTCACCATCGACGGCCAATCCACACTGGATTTCGACGACGCCCTGAGCCTGGAGGCGACGCCGGAAGGGTTGCGGCTGGGGGTCCACATCGTCGACGTGGCGCACGTGGTTCGCAAAGGCGACCCAATGGATCTGGAGGCCCGCCGCCGCGGCAGCTCGATCTACATGGCGGACCAGAGAATCCCCATGCTGCCGCCGGCCCTGGCCGAGGGCCTGTGCAGCCTGAAGGCCGGGGAGGTGCGGCCGGCCATCAGCACCGTGGTCGACTTGAGCCCCGAGCTGAGCGTGCGGGGCTGCCGGATCCTGCCGACCATCGTCCGGGTGAAAAGCCAGCTCAGCTACTTCGACGTGAACCTGCTGGCGGACCAGGACCCCACCGTGGTGCATCTGCGCAGCATCGCCCGGAAATTCCGTGAAGCCCGCCTGGCGGCCGGCGCGGTTCACATTTCCGTGCCGGAGATCAATCTCTGGCTGGGGGAAAACGGCGATATCAATCTCAACCGCGTGAACCGCGAAAGCCCGGGCCGGATGCTGGTGGCCGAGATCATGATCCTCGCCAACTGGCTCATGGCCCGGTTCTTGTCCGAGAACGGCGTGCCGGCGATTTTCCGATCCCAGCCCGAACCGAGGGAGCGGCTCTATCGCGGAGAAGAGGGGACCTTGTTTCAGCACTGGATGCAGCGGCGCCTGCTCAACCGCTTCGTTCTGGGCCATGCCGCCGAGAAGCATTCCGGCCTCGGGTTGGCGGCTTACGTGACGGCGACCTCCCCCATCCGCAAATACTTCGACCTGGTCACCCAGCGCCAGGTGCGGGCCGTCCTGGGGCTGGAAGAGCCCTATTCGGCCGAAGAGATCGATCGCCTGATCGAGGACCTGTCCATGCCCATGGGCCGCGTCGGCCGCCTGCAGGCGGGCCGCCAGCGCTACTGGCTGTTGAGATACCTCGAACAGCGGATCGGGCAGAAGGAGGAGGCCATCGTGCTGGTTCGCCGGCGCCACAGCTATCAGGTGCTGCTCGCGGACTACATGCTGGAATGCGACCTGCCGATTACCGGAGGCTTCGAACTGAAACCCGAGGACCTGATCCAGGTCACCATCCAAAACGTCAGCGCCCGCAAAGACCTGGTGTCGCTGACGATCGGATAGGGTGGAGCGCATTTGTCGCGTTGCTTGCGTTGCTCGCGTTTTACGCGTTCAGCGCGTATGCGCGCGGAGCCTTTTTTTCGTTTCAACGCGATCAACGCGATGAACGCTGGCAATGCGCTTCATTTCACGCAAATCACCAGCCCGTCTGTTATTTTCTGCAGCTCCTGGGCGGTCAGTTTGAAGACCGCCTGAGGAGTGCCGGCCGCAGCCCAGATGTCTGCGTACTGAAACAGGTCCTCGTCGATGAACACCTTCAGCGGCCGCGGGTGGCCGACCGGCGGAACTCCGCCGATGGCGAAGCCGGTGGCCTGACGCACGAAATCGGCGTCGGCTTTAACGACGGGTTCCCCCAGCAGCCTGGAGAGCTCCTTTTCGTTTACGCGGTTGGCGCCGCTGGCGACCACCAGGATGGCCTTGCGGCTGGAGGCGCCTTTGAACACCAGCGACTTCGCGATCTGGCCCACCTCACAGCCCACGGCTCGGGCGGCATCCTGTGCGCTGCGGGTGGTTGCGCTCATTTCCATCACCCGGCTGGCGACACCCAGGCGCTCCAGCACTTCCTGGACCCTGCCGGCCCCGGGGCTCAGCTGCTCGCTCATTTGATCACCTCATTTCAGCTTGACTAAACATGAAATAATCATTAAAAAAGAATTTATTTATAAAACTTAATTCAGGGAGATCGCATGGGGATCCAGGAACGCAAAGAGAGAGAAAAAGAACGCCGCAAACAGCAGATCCTGGTTGCCGCCAAACGGGTGTTTTCGGAAAAAGGGTTCAACAAGGCCACCATGGAGGACATCGCCCAAGAGGCTGAACTGAGCCCCGGGACCCTTTACCTGTATTTCAAGAACAAGGAGGAGCTTTACGCGTCGCTCTCCCTCCGCATCCTGCAGTACCTGCTGCTGCGCATCGAGCACGTCAACGCCATGAAGCAGGCAGGCCCCGACGAGAAGCTCAAGGCCCTCATGGAGGCCATGTACGACGTGTACGAATTCGACCCGCTGATCATCATCAACATGTTCCACCTGCAGTCGAGCGACACGCTAAAAAACCTCACCCCCCAGCTGCTGGAGGAGATCAAGGACCTCACCGGCAAGTCCATGAAATCGATCGTCCAGATCTTCAAGGACGGGGTCTCCAAGGGGATCTTCATCGACCGCCATCCCGTGGCCCTCGCCGACACCTTCTGGTCCCTGTTCTCGGGGGTCATCCTCTGGATGACCAGCAAGAAGCTGGTCAACGACGGCAAGGACCACCTCAAAGAGACGCTGGCCCTCGCCTTCGACATCTTCTACCGGGGCATCAAGCGATAGCCGAGTGTTGAAAAACGGCGCCTCAGGCCGTGATCCGGCGTAGTGCGGCCATTGGAAATGCTCACATAAATAAGGAATTTGCTGCGCTTTCCAAAACCCCGCACGCCCTGGCTGCCGGCCGGATGCTTGTTTTTGCCCCCCTGATCGATGCGAATCGCGGCCGGGGGAGTCACCCGTTTTTTACCCGCGCAAAAAGCCGCGCAATCTCATCCGCTTCAAACCGGGGCCACCGCGCGGGGCGGCCGCCCTTGAACCCCCGGACGCCGACCCCCTTTTCCGCGACCTCGCCGATCGACGCGACCTGAACCCCCGACCGGCGCAGGCCCGCCTCGAGCCGGTCGGCGTGCTTCGGCCGGCAGCAGATCAGCAGGCTGCCGGAGCCGATCAGCCCGAGCGGATGCAACCCCAAAAGGCGGCAGATCCTGCGGGTTTCCGGAAAAACCGGGATGCGGTCCAGGTCCACCCGCAGCCGGCAGCCGCCGGCGGCGCTGAGCTCCTCCAGGGCCGTGGCGACGCCGCCTTCCGTGACGTCGTGCATGGCGCTGGTGCCTGGGCACCGCGCCGCCTGCCGGGCTTCAGGGATAATGCTGATCCGGTCCAGGAAGGCCCGGCAGGACCGGATCGTCTCCGCGCGCATGCCGAGCGCCAGCAGGCGCGAGCCGAGCTCCCGGGCGATGATGGCCGTGCCCTCGACGGCCGCGGCCTTGGTGAGAAGCACCCGGTCGCCGGGCCGCATGCGGCGCTTGTCGATCAGATCGCGCTTGCGGACGCTGCCGGCCATCATCCCGCAAACCACCGGCCGCGTAACCGCATCGGTAATCTCGGTATGCCCGCCGCACAGCGTGATGCCCCATTTGCGGCAGAATTCCCTCAAGTCGCAAACAACGCTCCAAATGCCGGACGGCGTGCTGCCGACCGGGAACAGAAGGGTCGTCAGCAGCCAGCGGGGGCGGGCGCCGGCCGTGGCAATGTCGTTGGCATTGACCAGCACCGCATACTGCCCGATCGCATCGGTGGCGAAGGTGATCGGGTCCGACTTCAGGACCAGGACCTCCTCCCGGGTCACGTCCACGGCGGCGATGTCCTCGCCGACGCCCGGGGGGATCAGAAGCGCCGGGTCCTCGAACGTGAACTCGCCCAGAAACTCCCTCAACAGATCATTGGGCAGCTTGCCGGCCGGCAGCGGGGCGCCCATGCGGATCAGCCGGTTGAGCTGATCGAGGTCGCTGACCCGATGATCGGTTACCGACCCGGACGCCGGCGTACCGGCGGTGCACCACTCGACGGCAACGCTCCCGGCGTATTTTGCGAGCGCGAGCACGTCGCGGTCGCCGGATACCACCATGAACCGCTGCGGGGCCGTTCGCATGCTTCCGGCGGCCGTCTGAAAAGGGTTGCGCCGCCGACCGCCCGCGCGCGGCGCGCCCAGTGAAATGCAAGGACGGATGTCTGCCGGCCGCATCTGAAAAGCCTCTCGCATGAAATCGAGCGAGGCCTTTTTGGCGTGCCGGCCGGCGACTCCCACGCCAAGGCCCCTGGCCCTCAGGGTCGCGACCATGCGCTTCGCCGCCGCACGCGGCACCCACCGGCCGTCCGCCGCCGCGGCCAGAGGCCCTTCCGGGTCGAACAGAACCGTGGTGATGTGAAACGGCTTGTGGATCATCTCGGATATTGCTCCGGCAAGTGATAGGGCTGAAGCCGGCAACCCGCGCAGAGGCGGAGCGGGGTGCCCCGGTTGCCGGAGGAATAACGAAAGACGTTGATGGCAGATTCCGACGGGGCTGTCAATCCTGCCTGCCGCCCCTCATTAAACCGGCAACCAAACAGGTGCAACTGTAGCCGTTGTCAGGCGGTTCGGGGTGCCCGCCGCAGCGCGCCGCAACCACCCGTTCAATGACCCTGCGTACGGCAGCCAGCCCGCTGCATACTACCTCGGACAGCCCCAGGGGAACTTCTTTCACGGAGCCGCCGGCCGTCGCTGCCTGCCATCGGTTCCACGAGACGGCTGGGGGGCGTGGCAGGGTCGCCTGAAATATTGATTGCGGCGCGCTGCGGCGGGCACCCCGAACCGCCTCTGCGTGATATCAGGAAGTTCGACATATTTACTTGCCGGAGCAATATCGCACTTTGACAAGTTCAAATTTCATCTTTATACAGCAGAATCATCCGAACCCTTTCGCCTCTTTTTTTATGAAAATTCTTCTTATCTACCCGTATTTCCTCGACCCCCGGCTGAACGCCGAAGACATCCGGTCTGCGCCCATGGGCATCTACCACGTGGCGGCCGTGCTGAAGGAGCGTGGCCACGAGGTCGAGGTCCTCAACTGGCACGACCGCGCGATCGCCCCGGAGACCATCGCAGCCGTGCTGCGGGAGAAATCGCCCGAGGTCATAGGCTTTTCCATCCTGCACGCCAACCGCTGGGGCGGGATCGAGATCGCACGCGCGGCCAAGCGCATCGACCCCGGGGTGACCGTCGTTTTCGGGGGCGTGGGTGCCACCCATCTCTGGGAGCACTTCCTGAAGCACTTCCCGGAGATCGATTTCATCGTTACGGGTGAAGGCGAAGGCCCTTTTTCGAGGCTGGTCACGGCGCTTGAAAACAAAGCGCCAGTCGAAATGGAAGGCATCCCCGGCCTGGCGTTTCGCAAGGACGGCCGGCCATTCAGGACCGCGCCGGCCGAAGCGGCGTGCGACCTCGATGCGTTGCCCATGCCGGGCCGGCACTTCGACTTGGCGCATGTGGCGCTGAGCCGCGGCTGCGTGTCGAACTGCGCCTTCTGCGGGTCGCCGGCGTTCTGGGGCCGCCGAGTCCGTTTCCACTCGGCCGACTACTTCGTCGAGCAACTGGCGGTGCTGCGGAGCCGGGGCCGGCGGTTCTTCCATGTGAGCGACGACACCTTCACGCTCGACAAAAACCGGGTGATCGATGTCTGCCGCAAGATCGTTCGGCAATCGCTCGACATCCACTGGGCCGCCATCTCGCGGGTGGACGCGGTGGACGACGAGGTGCTGGCGTGGATGCGCCGGGCGGGCTGCATCCAGATCAGCTACGGGGTGGAAAGCGGCGCGGCGGCGATCCGGCGGCGGCTGAACAAGCGGATCAGCGCGCCCCAGGTGCGGCGGGCCTTCGAGTCGACCCAGCGCCACGGCATCATGGCGCGGGCCTATTTCATATACGGATGCCCGGGGGAGAGCCGGGAGACCATCCGGGAGACCATCGACCTGATGCAGGCCATCCGGCCGCTCGCCGCCGTCTTCTACATCCTGGACATCTTCCCCGGCACCGCCCTGTACGCCGACATGCAGCGGCGGCTGAAGGTGACCGACGACATCTGGCTCCAGCGCGTCGAGGACATCATGTACTTCGAGACCGACCCGGCGCTCTCCGCGGAGCAGGTCCTCGAGTACGGCCGAATGTTGCGTGAGGCGTTCTACGCCGGCCTGCCCGGCTATGTCCAGGCCCTATCGCCGATCGACGACCCGGAATTCCGTCCGCTGCACGCCGACTTCTTCTCGCGGCTGGCCATGACCTTCGACCAGGGCGACTACGCCCGCGTCGAGGCCATACCGGACAAACCGCGGCTGGCGGAAGCACTTTACCGCCGGGCGCTCGGCTATCACCCCGACGCGCGGGCCTATCTCGGCCTCGGTCTCCTGAACCAGAAGGCCGGCCGCTACCAGGATTCCGCGGATATCCTGACCTCGGGTCTGTCGCATTTCCCCGACGATGAGCACTTGTTGATGTGCCTGGCGGTGAGCCTCATGAACCTCGGGCGGTTCAAAGAAGCCCTGACGATGCTCGAGCGCAGCCCGAACCAGCCCCAGGCGATGCAGCTGACGGCGGCCTGCCGTCTAGCGGTGAAGTGAGAAGCGAACGGATTCAGCTGGTGAGACATGCACACGCGGTGGGTCTTCGAGACTGATCCGCGTTTTTAAACCGGTCTGCATTGCCCTTCATGCGGAGACTCTATCATTGGGCCGCCCTCAACCTTCTCCACACATCTCACAAACATTGCCGGCGGGCATCCGGGCGCTGGGGTTCGTCTCGTTGCTCATGGACATCTCCTCCAAGCTCATTCACAGCCTGCTGCCGGTCTTCATGACCACCGCGTCCTATGGGCTTCGATGACCACCGTCGGCCTCGTCGAAGGCGTTGCCGAGGGCACTGCCGCCATCACGAAAGTGTTTTCGGGGGCGGTCGGGGACTACCTGGGGAAGCGCAAGCTGCTCGCCTGCAAAAAGAAGCCTCACGCCATCCGCGGATAGGGATCCTCCTTCCCATTTTTCACCTGCACCTTTTTCATTTTGCGATGGGCTTGTTGCCGAATATTTTCGGAAAAATGAATAGTCTCCATGAAGGATTTTCAGCCGGTCCATCGCCCGGCTTTCAGGGCGATGGCTTGACGAATGGCGAATACGATTTATCATATTCGCACTCGATGAAATGTAACCGCGATGATCCGGGAGCCATTCACATGAATCCATTGCAAAGCCTCAAACGTACAGTTGAAACGGCCTCGTGCAACATCCTCCACCCGATCGCCGTGCGGAAGGTTTCAAAACAAATGCCGTCCGGGGAAACGCTGAACGACCTTTCGGAGTTCTTCAAGGTATTTGCAGACAAAACACGGATCGGCATCCTTTGGGCGCTGAGTTTTTCCGAAATGTGCGTCTGTGACCTGAGCATGCTGCTGAAGGTGAAGCAGCCGGCTATCTCACAACACCTCAAAACATTGCGGCAACTGCGACTGGTCAAAACGCGTCGGGACGGAAAAGTGGTCTATTACAATCTGGACGATGACCATATCCATGCCATGCTGAATCTCGGCTTAAATCACATCCAAGAGGTCTGACGGGGAGTTTCGCAATGCCAACGATCTTTCGGATTCAGGGACTCGATTGCGCGGCCTGCGGCCTCAAAATCGAGAATGCCATACGAAAACTGCCGGGCGTGAGTCACGCCGCGGTGGATTTCGCAAACCTGCGCCTTCATCTGGATGCAACGGATGAGGGCCTTGTCCGCGATGAGATCAGGCGAATTGAGCCTGAAATCGAAATCACCCCGGGCGATGCGCGCGCCGAGTCGCCGAAACCAGATGAGGGCTTCACGCCTAAGCGGGAGCTGGGCATTCTCTTGGCGGCGCTGGTTCTGTTTGGCCTGCACGCCTTGCTTGAGGATCGATTTCATGAAAGCGGGTGGCCGCTCCTGGACTATGGAATCGCCTTTGCCGCTTACTTTCTTGCAGGGAGCAACATTTATGTCTGCGCCGTGAGGACGATCCGCAAAGGCGACTTCTTTGATGAAAACGTCTTGATGGTCATCGCGACCGCGGGCGCGATTGCGATTCATGCGCTTTCAGAAGCCGTGGGTGTGATGATTTTTTTCAAGGCCGGCGAGTTCCTGCAGAACCTGGCCGTGGCTCGCTCCAGGCGATCGATTCGTTCGCTCCTTGCGGCAAGGCCCGACACGGCGAATTTGCAGACGGCCGACGGTATTCGGCCGGTAGCGCCTGAACGCGTGAGTGTCGGTGAAGTCATTCTGGTGAAGCCCGGGGAGAAGATCCCCCTCGACGGCGACGTCATATTTGGCCAGTCCAACCTGGACACTTCCGCGTTGACCGGGGAACCGGTTCCGAGAAAGGCTCGGGTCGGTGACACTGTCATGGCGGGCATGATCAACGTGGAGGCATCCATCCGGGTAAAGGTGACCAAGCCTTACTTCGAATCCTCGATTTCCAAGATGCTTGAGCTGGTTCAAAATGCCTCCGCCCGCAAGGCGGCGACCGAAAAATTCATCACCACGTTTGCGCGCTGGTACACGCCGGCCGTTGTGGTCGCGGCCGCCGGTATCGCAGTGATTCCGCCCATGCTCATGCCGGGCGCCGATTTTGAAACCTGGATCTATCGTGCGCTGGTGGTCCTGGTGGTGTCCTGCCCGTGTGCGCTGGTGGTCAGCATACCGCTCGGATACTTCGGCGGCATCGGCCGGGCATCCCGGCGTGGTATTTTGGTAAAAGGGTCGAATTTCCTGGATGCGCTTGCTGCGGTTAAGACGGTCATATTTGACAAGACCGGCACCCTGACCCAAGGCCATTTTGCCGTCCAGAGGATGGTCACCCGGAACGGCCACAGCGCTTCCCAGCTTCTTGAATTTGCCGCGCTGGCCGAAATGCACTCCACGCACCCCATCGGGAAATCGATCCTGGCCAAGGCGGCTGAGCAAGGGATGGTGTTGGACGGCGCAGCGATCAGCGAGCATGTCGACATCCCCGGCAAGGGGGTTCAGGCCGTTGCCGGTGGCCGCAAGATTCTGGTGGGAAGCGACGGCCTGCTGCATCAGCACCAAGTTGCGCACGATGTTTGCGATTTCGAAGGCACAGCGGTCAACGTTGCCGTCGATGACGTTCACGCCGGTTACCTCCTGATAGGGGATACCGAAAAACCGGACGCACGCGAAACCGTTTCCGAGTTGCGGAAAATCGGAATTGAGCGCATCGAAATGCTGACGGGCGACAACCGGTGTGCGGCTGAAAAGACCGCAAAACACCTGGGGATGGATGCGTTTCATGCGGGCCTGCTGCCGGAAGACAAGGTTCGCATCGTGGAAAAGATAAAGTCGGCTGCACCCCGCGGCGCCAAACTGGCCTTTGTCGGTGACGGGATCAACGACGCCCCCGTGATCGCCCGGGCCGATGTCGGCGTGGCCATGGGCGCACTCGGATCGGATGCGGCGATTGAGACCGCTGATGTGGTGCTCATGACCGACTCGCCGCTGAAAATAGTCGAGGCGATTAAAATCGCAAAACAAACCCGCCAGGTGGTGTGGCAGAACATTGTCCTGGCTCTCTCGATAAAAGTGCTCTTTGTCGTGCTGGGAGCGCTCGGCATGGCGTCCATGTGGGAGGCGGTCTTCGCCGACATGGGGGTGTCGCTTGCGGCAGTGGTGAATTCTACGCGCGCGCTCCGGGAAAAATGACTTCGACAAGACGATCTGCAGAACATCCCGGAGGGGCTTGCCGTTTCCATCTCTTCGATGAATGCGGGGCTCGGCAAGAGATTTTATGCGAGCCTGGTCGGGATCCGGGCCGGCCTGGTGGAAATCCCGCTGGCGGTTCTCGGGGCATGGGCGGTTACTACCATGCAAGCCGTCCTGCCCTATGCGATGGGGTTCGCCGCCGGGGCCATGCTCTATGTCATCAGCGACGAAATAATTCCGGAGACCCACCGGAAGGGGCATGAAAGGGCCGCCACCATGGGACTGATGGCAGGCTCATTGGTCATGCTGTACCTGGATGTAACGCTTGGGTAAGGGCATTGCGGGTATCGTTATGCACCTCTCACGTGCCCCATGGGATTTGTATTTGCATGGTTTTACCACGGCCACAGGCGTTCCAGGAAATCGAGGCTCGCCCACACGTCGTCGATGCGGTGGACCTCCATGGTCATGACGGGGGGGGCGGTGCGTTCAGCCTTGAGATAGGCGAAAAGCCGGTGGAAATCGATGTGACCATGACCCATGGGCAGGTGGTCGTCTTTTTGCCCCCGGTTGTCGTGAAGATGCAGTTGGCCGATGAAGGGGCCCAGAACGTTCAGCCACTCATCCATGGGAGCGCGGCCGAACGCCGTCAGGTGGCCGCAATCGAGGCAAAGCCCGACGCCGTTGGGGCGCAGCCGCTCAAACAACTCGAGAATCTCGCCGGGCCTGTGTTCATACACATTTTCGAGCATCAACTGCGACCCCTCGCGGTTCAGGCGTCCGGCCACCCAACCCCAGAACTCCACACTGTGTTCCATCCAGGTTTTCCGGAAGTACTCGTAGCGCTGCCAGTCGTAGCCGGCATGGGCCACGACCGTGTGCGGCGTGAACAACGGAACCAGGCCCAAGATCTCCTCGAAGCGCCTGCGCGTCACGGCGCGTATGGCCGGATCGGTGGATCCGGCCGACAGGTCGACGAACGGGGCATGAAACGTGACGGTCAGATTATGCCGTCTGAGGGTGTCGGCAACCCGGGCGAAGTCTTCCCCGGAAAAGCGTTCCAGCGCCGCGGCATCGATGGCGATCTCCGGGTTGAGGGCATGGCGGGTAAAGTGCCCGATCTCGCCGTTCCAAAGAGCGGTAAAGGTGGTGTGCACCTGGAGCCTGCGCCGGAGATCGCTCATGCGGTTATTCCTTTCGGTTGATATGGCTGCCGCACTATAGAAAGGCCCCGTGCCAGCGTCAACCGCCTTGTTTCACCGGCCGCTGCCGCAGGCGGTGTGCGGAAGGAGTTTCTTTTGCGTTTGACTGGCTGGAATTCCCAAGCCTATATTGCAGTATGACGTCCAGGCCGGCAGAGATCTCCTGGTGGGGGGCTCGATGAGGCGACTGCGCCAGCTGAATCGCGGCTGGAAAGCCGCTCCCCCAAAAAATATCAACCGTGTTGGAAAGGCGCGGCGCGGCGCGACGTGGCCGGCTGATGGCGAGATCATTTTTGGAGAGTGGTATGGTTGATTTATCCGACCGGTTGGAACCGCGGCTGCTGCGGTTGATCGATTGGGCGTTCAGCCGCCGCCCCCGGCCGCATCCG
>Ga0079303_10000158_pt1 | contig 14902 bp, 14 predicted proteins | sample Methanogen_OWC_FD_77073 | JGI IMG/M metagenome (GOLD analysis project Ga0079303, IMG submission 77073) | Enriched soil microbial communities from Old Woman Creek wetland in Ohio, USA - Methanogen_OWC | ecosystem: Environmental > Terrestrial > Soil > Wetlands | place: USA: Ohio | collected...
GAAGCCAACGTCACGAGCATCAACGCGACGAAGGATATCGTGAACGCAGCCCTCGGCATCGGCAGAAGATAAGGAAATAGAAGGACATGCGCATTCCGACGACCAACCCGTTTGATACCGGTGCTGCGTGGAACCGCCCGCGCACGAACGCGAAAGAACAGTGGCAGATGTTTGCCGACAAGCTCCAGACGGCGGTATCCGAGGTGGATGACCTCGAAAAAGAGTCGCAAAAGCTGACGCAGGATGCCGTTCTCGGCCGGGTCGAGAATCTTCACGATGTCATGATCGCCGCAGAAAAGGCACGCACAGCCATGAATCTCACCCTTGAAGTCCGCAACAAGGCTCTGGAGGCATACAAGGAAGTAATGCGCATGCAGTTCTGATGATCTAATGATCAGAATATTTCATTACTGGTCTGTAGAGTATTCGTTCTAAAACCCGGACCTGAATCGACCTGAAAAACAGGCGGCAGGCGCGGGTGTCCCGCAGGGGCGGGCAATCAGGAGCAGGGAGCAGGCAGACATGATCGAGTTCTTACGGCAGCTTTGGGAGCCGATTGCGAAGCTTCCCCGGACTCAGCAGATACTGCTGGGGGGGCTTGTGGCTCTTGTATTCGCCGGTATTATTACGGCAACAATGTGGGGATCCCAGAAGGATTACATACCGCTCTTTGAAGAACAGCTCAAGATCGAGGATGCCGGCAAGGTCGTCGCGAAACTGAAAGAGCTGAGCATAGATTACAAACTCGGCGCGACGAGCTCCGATATTCTCGTTCCCCTCACCGATAAGAGTTACATCCTGCTCCAGCTCGCTCAGGAAAAGACGCTGCCCCAGGCCCGTGCCGGCTGGCAGAAGCTGATCGATGAGCGGTCGATGTTCTCGGGCACGACGAAGGACGAGTTCGAACTCAACTTTGTGCGCGGTCTCCAAGACGAGCTTGAAGGTTCACTGATGCGCTACGATGCCGTCGAAAACGCAAAAGTCTACATCGTCAAGCCGAAGAAGGAAGTCTTCAAGGAAGACCAGAAAGAGCCGACCGCGAGCGTCGTCCTGAAGCTTCGCCCCAACAAGGATCTCGATCGGGACAAGATCCGCGCCATCCGCGAGTGGCTGTCGTCCGCCGTCGAGGGTCTCAAGCCTGAATACGTGCGCATTACGGACACACAGGCACGCGATCTGACGCGGCTTTTAGACGAAGAAGAAGACATGACCCTCGACAAGGCCAAGACGGCCCAGCTCAAGCACACGGTCGAGGTCGAGAAGCGGCTCGAAAAGAAACTTCGCAGTCAGCTCGAAGAAGCGTTCGGAAGCGGCCGAGCATCTGTTCGCGTCACCGCCGCCATGGATTTCGACCAGAAGGAAGCGCTGGCGGAAGTGCTGATCCCACCCGTTGAAGGCGCGACAATGGGCGTGATCGTATCCCAGAAGCTTGAAAATGAACAGTATGAAGGCAAAGACCTCGTGCAGGACGGCGAACCCGGCGTAAATTCAAATCTCCCCCCCGGCGCCCCGGCGTATCCCGGCACGGAAAACAATACCGTCAACAAATACCAGAGAAATGCAGCAATACAGAATGTCGATTACACCAGGTCCAAGGAAAAATTCGTCAAGGAACAGGGCACCATCAAGCGCCTTTCCGTCTCGATCATTCTTGACGGCGATCCGGTGCGCATGCCGCCCAGCCTCGAAGAACAGATCCGCAGCGTCGCCCAGGCATCGGTCGGGTTCGACAAGAAACGCGGTGACGTGCTTACCCTCATGGTGTATCCGTTCAACAACGACATGGCCGACAAGGCCCGCCGCGAGATGGAAGAGCGGCAGCGTCAGGAGCGAATGATGTTCATGATCGTTATCGGCCTGTTGATGGCCATTCCGGTAATGCTCGGTTTAGTGTATATTTTTGTCAGGATGTCCCGCGCACGTGCGATGGCCACGGAGCAGGAAGCGCTCGTCGAGGCATCCCGCGCGAAAGAGCAGTTGCGAGAGGCCGAAGAAACGCGCAAAAAAAAGATTCGCGAACAGCAGGAAATGGAGTGGGAACGCCGTTTCCAGGACATCAACAACTTCTTCCCGGAAATCCGTGATCTGGAGGCAAAACGTCGGAAAGTCCAGGATCTGCGTCACAAAGCATATCTCTATGCTCGAGACAACGATGGTCTGCCGCCTGATTTCGATGAGATGACGCCCGAAGAGCAGTATCTGTTCCGCGAAGCCTTCAAACGCAAGGCCGATGGCACGCTCGAAGACGGCATCGCCCGCCTCGAAGCTCTGATTGGCGAGCGCGAGCGGGCCCACCAGGTTGAGCTCGACAAACTTCAGCAGGAGGCCGACGTGCGCTCCAAGCTGGAAGACCGTGTGCGGGAACTTGTTGAAAGCAAGCCTGACGATGCAGTGCAGGTGCTCAGAATCTGGCTTGAGGAGGATTGATACCTCGTGGCACAGGGACTTGAAAAACTTCTTGCGGGCAGCCGTGAAGTTGATGATGATGAGGACGTCGGCCCGAAGCTTTTGGGCAGGGCAAAAGCCGCTATTCTCCTTATATTCCTCGGGCCAGAGGCCAGCGGCGCCATATTTCAGTCTCTGACGGACCCGGAGATAGAGGCCCTCACGATCGAGATCGCCAAACAGCGCAAAATCTCGACCGAGTCGAAGCTCATCGTTCTCGGCGAGTTCGAGCATCTGATGATGGCACGTGAGTTTTACGCCGAGGGCGGCCTCGATTACGCCAAGCAGCTGCTCGAAAAAACCATCGGGCCGGGCAAGGCCCTTGAAATCCTGTCCCGCATGGGCACGTCACTCCAGGTGCGCCCGTTCGAAGCCGCCCGCAGCGCTGATCCCACACAGCTCGCGACGCTCATCCAAACGGAGCACCCGCAGCTGATCTCGCTCATCATGTCGTATCTGCAGCCGGAAAAGGCCGCGATGATTCTCCAGTCGCTTCCACCCGACACCCAGACCGAGATCGCCAAGCGACTCGCCCTGATGGACCGCACGAGCCCTGAAATCACGCGCGAGGTCGAGAATTTCCTCGAAAAGAAGCTCTCTGCCGTCATCGGCCAGGACCTCACGAGCGCCGGCGGCATCGATTCCCTGGTCAACGTGTTGAACCAGGTCGACCGCGCCACCGAGAAAACGATCATCGAAACCATGGAAGTACAGGAGCCGAGCCTCGCCGAAGAGATCAAGAAGCGCCTGTTCGTTTTCGAAGACGTGGTGCTGATCGACGACCGCGGCATCCAGCGGCTCATGAAGGAAGTCGACCCCAAAGATCTGTCGGTCGCTCTCAAGGGCGTCACGGACGAGGTCAAGGAGAAGTTCTACAAGAACATGTCCAAACGCGCAGCCGAAATGCTCAAAGAGGAAATGGCCTACATGGGCCCGGTACGCATCCGCGACGTCGATCAGGCGCAGCAGCGCATCGTCGGCGTCGTCAAGACGCTCGAAGGCAAGGGTGAGATCGTCATCTCGCGCCCCGGCGAGGAGGAACTGATTGGCTGAGAAATTCATCGATCCCTGGGCCCGCGGGCGCAGGGGAATAGACATACTTGCCGATATACTTCAGCACACCGAACCGGCAACGGTCGCGCATATCATGAAAGGCCTGCAGACCCAGTTGCCACAGATTGTCGGGGAACTGCGCCGCCGGCTTCTGATATTCGACGACCTCGGCTATGCCGACGCGCACGGCGTTCAGAAGCTTCTCAAACGCATTTCCCTCCGCGACCTGGCTCTGGCGCTCAAGGGCGCCCCCGACAGCGTTCTGCAGAACCTGGGCAACAACATGTCCCAGCGCCTGATCCAGGACCTGCGCGACGAGATCACGGCACTGGGCATGAAACCGGCCAGCGAGATCGAGTCGGCGCGCTCCCGCATCCTGGGTGTCGTGCGTGATCTGATCAATAATCATGAACTGCTCATCGAACGGCCCGGCACGGCATCTTCACGGACGGTCGTCTAAATGGCCAAAATCTTCAAATCTTTCCAGGTCAAAATAGATCAGGCAACGAAAATGCAGGTTCCGACCATCTGGCCGCCACGGCCGCCGGCACCGCCGCCCGGCGAAGAAGATGAGAGAGATTCCGTCTTCCAGGAACTGCCACCTGATCAGCTGACAAGCCAGGGAGGCACCATTGCAGGCATCGAGTCCCCTGCCGAACGCGAAGACGGCGGCACCCTGCCCCATCCGCACACGAACGGAGCCCCCGGCGACGGCCTGTCGGCTGATGCGACGGCGGCACGGGTCAGTTCGGTGCGATCGGCGACTTCGCGCAAATCTCTGGAACTGACAGCCTTTGAGCAGCGACTGCACGAATGGGAGCAGCAGCTCACCCAGCGTGAAAGCCTCCTCCGGCAGGAAGAGGAAGCTCTTCACCGGGAATCACTCGCCCGGCGCCAGGCACTCGAACAGGAATCAACACGCATTCTCGAAATGACGAAAAAGACCTCTGAATCGAATCTTGCCGCGGCAAAAGCAGAAGCGGAGTCGATCCGCAAGAGCGCGACTCTCGAGATCGAGACCGCGAAGCAGAAGGCCTACAAGGAAGGGTATGCGCTCGGCGAGGAAAAAGGCGTTTCGGCAGGCGAAAAAGCCGGCCGGGAGGAAATCGTCCTCGACTGGCAAAGCCTGATGCAGGAAACCGAAATGCTCATATCCGAGCTTCAGACCAGCCGCATGGCGATGCTCAAATCTTCCGAGGAAGAGATGGTTCGGCTCGTGATCGCCTTCGCACGCCGGGTCTGCAAGGTCGAGCCGCTCGTGCAGCCTGAAATCATTCTTTCGAACCTCGATGCGGCGATCAACAAAATTGCCGATGTCGATAAACTCGTAATTCGCATCAATCTCAAGGACAAATCGATGACCGAGTCGCATAAGGCGGAACTGATGCGCCGCCTGTCAACCGTCACGGATCTCCGGATCATCGAAGACCCCGGTCTTCAGCCCGGCGGCGTCAAGATCGAGACCGGCGCAGGAACGATCGATGCAACGATCGACACCCAGGCCCAGGAACTCGAAAATACCATGATGCGCCATCTGAAACGGCAGGAGTGACCAGGTGAGCTTCCCTTTTGATGCATACGAGCAGCTGATCAACACGACCGACACCGTGCGTGTGAACGGCCGTGTCAGCCAGGTTGTCGGCCTGCTCGTCGAAGCCACGGGCCCTCAGGCGGCCGTGGGCGATCTGGTCCACGTCATCACCGGCCTGGGTCCCATGCCCTGCGAAGTCGTCGGTTTCAGGCGTGGTGCCGTGCTTCTGATGCCGCTCATCAGCACGACAGGCATCAGACAGGGAAGCGAAGTCGTCCCTGCCGGCATGCCTCTTTCCGCGCCGGCAGGCCAGGCGCTGCTGGGGCGCCTCATCGACGGACTTGGCGCCCCGCTCGACGACAAAGAGCTTCCGCCCGGCCTGGAAAGCGTTCCCATCGTCCGTGATCCGCCCAGCCCCTTCTCGCGGCGAAGAATTCTCGAGCCACTCGAAACCGGCGTCCGCGTTATCGACGGCCTGTTCACGATCGGCAAAGGCCAGCGTCTCGGCATCTTTGCCGGCTCAGGTGTCGGCAAAAGCACGCTCATGGGCATGATCGCCCGTAACTCGAAGGCTGATGTGAACGTGATCGGCCTGGTCGGCGAACGAGGCCGCGAAGTGCGCGAGTTCATCGAAAAGGATCTCGGGGAAGACGGTCTGCGCCGCTCGATCGTCGTATGCGCCACATCCGACCGGCCGGCTCTCGTCCGCGTCAAAGCGGCTTTCACGGCCACGGCGATCGCCGAATATTTCAGAGACCAGGGCATGGACGTCATGCTGATGATGGACTCGGTCACCCGCTTCGCGCTCGCCCAGCGGGAAATCGGCCTCGCCGTCGGCGAACCGCCCACCACGCGTGGCTACACACCATCGGTGTTTTCTCTCCTTCCCAAGCTGATGGAGCGCGCCGGCACAGCGCGGACAGGGTCGATCACAGCCATCTACACCGTGCTCGTTGAAGGCGGCGACATGGATGAACCGGTCGCCGACGCCGTGCGCGGTATTCTCGACGGCCACCTGGTGCTGAGCCGTGATCTCGCCCAGCAGAACATCTACCCGGCCGTGGATATTCTTGCCAGCATCTCACGTCTGATGCCAGATATTACTCCCAAACGCCAGTTCGAGAATGCCGGCAAGGTGAAGGACCTCTACTCGACCTACGTTCAATCGGCCGATCTGATCGGGATCGGGGCATACAAGGCTGGCTCCAACCCCAAAATCGACACCGCGATCGCCAAACTGCCGAGAATCCAGGAGTTTGTGAAACAGGGAATCCGCGAGCAGACGACCTACGAGGATGCCGTAAAAGGGCTCGAAACACTGATGTCATGATGAAACGACGCACGGAGGCGGAGTGAAATGGCATTCAGGTTCCGGTTCCAGCAGCTGCTGAATATCGCGATTCACGACGAGGATGCGGTGAAGGCACGTCTTGCGATCAAAGACGGTCAGATCGCCGAGGCGGAAGCGCAGGTCACAAAATATATTTGTGAATATAACGAAGCACTCGAAGCCAAGGCCATCGATCTTCTGGCCGGCCGTATGGATCAGGTCCGCATGTATCCCCTGTTTTTGGCGCGTCTGATGAACGCCCGGTCCTTCTACGAGGAAGAACGCGACCGTCTGAGAGACCAGCGGGCAAAAATCCTGATCGAACTCAACGAAAAACGCAGAGTGCGCAAAACCTACGAGCGCATCCTCGAGCGTGATCGCAAGCGCTATGTAACCCACGAGCAGAAACAGGATCAGAAACGGCTTGATGACTTCGCCACCCGGCTTGGCCGGCCACGGCCGGGGGAGGCCGGAGATGCCGGGGAAGCCGGCGATATCGGAGATGGAAGGGAGAAATCCGATGCTTGAAAGCATGCGCAGAATTTTCGAGCGGATCGATGAACTGAACGGCTCGTTCAGCGGCATGTCCCCGCGCCATGCGCGCCGCGAGCGCGGCGAGTTCGCCGCGGCCATGACCGAGGCCCGCCAGGCCGGGATGGCCACTCCCGACCCGATGGCCGGAAAGCCGATGAAAACGCTCGCCGGCGGTCTGATCGCGCCGGGATCAGGAAGAACCACCGCCGACGTGTCTAAAGATCCGGAGCAATATATAACCTTCATAGATAAATATGCCACTAAATACAACATCGATCCGGCTCTCGTGAAGCAGGTCATCGCCGTCGAGTCAGGCTACGACGACCGCAGCGTGAGTGACAAAGGCGCGATCGGTCTGATGCAGCTCATGCCCGAAACGGCGCGGGAACTGGGTGTCACAAATCCGTTCGACCCCGAAGAAAACATATCAGGCGGCACCCGCTACCTGGCTCAGCTGCTGAAGCAGAACGGCGGCAATCTGCGGCTGGCACTCGCCTCCTACAACGCCGGTCCCGGAGCGGTGCGTCAGTTCGGCGGCGTCCCGCCCTATCCCGAAACCCAGACGTTTGTCCGCAAAGTTCTTTCAGGGCTCAATCCCGACGGCAGCGACGACAGCGGTACATAACGGAGAGATCTGAACATGGCAGACCCGAAAAATCCCACCCAGGGCCGGCAACAGCAATCCGCCGCCGGCAGGCGCGACGCAAAGCCGGTGCAGCCGGCCACGGACGAGGAAAGCATGGCGGCAGACACCCCTGATGAAACCGTCATGGATGAGCCGCCTGGGCGTTTATCAAAATTGTATCTGGCATTCGCCAACCTCGCCTTTGTCACGCTGATCGGTCTGTTTCTCGGCATGATCGCGTTGACCGCAGTGGCGATCGACTTTCTCGACCTCGTCCAGTGGCGCTACCGAGTTCCCGATCAGTGGCGGACGCGCTGGCCGATGGCGGCTTATTATGATTTCGTCAAACTGCATCAGCTTCCCGATGAACAGCGCTACCAGGAACTCCTGCAGCGTGAAAAGCAGCGCTACGACCAGATCATCGGCTCAGGCAGCGTCGACCTTCAGCGCCGCGCCGACTCGCTCGACTCCTCATACCGAGACCTGGTGCGATCTCAGGAGGAACAGTTCCGCAAACGCCAGGAAGAGCTGCGCATGCAGCAGGAGGAGCTGGTGAAGGAACGAAAATCACTCGAGGAGATGAAAGCAGACATCGCCGGGCGCAAGGAGTCGGTCGATCTGATTTCGCAGCAGCTTGCGTCGGAGGCGGCGAATCTCGAATCGAGCATGATCAGATTCATGGAGGAGGAAAACCGCCTCAAGCCGGTCCAGGAAATAGCAGCCACGATGGATCCCCGCTCGATGGCCCGCATTCTCGACGAGGTTTCCGACAATGCGCTGATCTACCAGATCCTGAAAGGCATTCCCGCGGAACAGTCAGGCCTCGTTCTCGCCTCGATGGACCCCGAAAAAGCCGGCAAGATCATGAAGATATCCCAGAATCCGCCTGTGCTGCCGCCCGGCACGGCCGACCGCAGCTATATTCCCCAGAGCCTTCAGAACCTCGTCGCCTCCTCCCAGGCCAATCTCCGATAAGACAAAGAATCACTGAGACACGGAGGAAGTCGCCATGGTCGCCGCAAGCGTGAAAGTGACATGCACCTCAAAACGATGATATGATGCGGAAAAGAATACGCTGATCCGGTTGATTGCCCCATCGGAGGTGCCACATGAGCGAGCCGAAAGAATTTCCCGCAAAACGATATACCTATGCCGATTACTGCGGATGGCCTGATGACCAGCGTTGGGAGCTGATCGACGGGGTTCCTTACGATATGACTCCTGCGCCCGGCACTCTTCATCAGACACTGGTCGGAAAATTATTCCGTTTTCTGGATGAATTTTTCGAGGGAAAGCCATGTAGAGCTTTTGTGGCTCCTTTTGACGTGCGGCTGCCGAAGCGGGACGAGCCCGACAATGACGTCGATACGGTCGTCCAGCCCGATGTGATGGTTGTCTGTGACGAAGCGAAAATCGATGCAAAAGGATGCCGAAAAGCCCCGGATCTGGTCATCGAAGTCATTTCCTTTTCATCCTCGTCGAGGGACCAGATAAAAAAGCGGGCATTATATGAGCGTCACGGCGTCAGGGAATACTGGGTCGTCCATCCCGAAGACCGTCTCATCTTCATCTACCGTCGCATGCCGGACGACAGGTTCGGCCTCGCCGAAACTCTTGCAGCCGAATCCGAGGAAGGAAAGCCGACTCATGTTTCGACGCCCCTGTTCCCCGGCCTCGCAATCGATCTGAGCCGGGTGTTCCCGCCACGACCGCCACGCGTCGTCCGGGAAAGCCCCAGAAATTACCTTTGATCCAAAGATCTGTTACTGGTTACTCGATGTTTCCGTGCCTCTGTGACTCCGTGATTCGTTGAGTGTTCATGCAAAATTACAAACGAAGGAATATGCTCCATGTCTGATTCCCATCGCATCCGGAAGAAAGAGGCCTATACCTATGGTGATTATCTCTCCTGGCCCGATGACGAGCGGTGGGAGATCATCGACGGCGAAGCATTCAACATGACACCCGCACCGACTCCTTTGCATCAGGAAATCTCGGGAAACCTGTTCGGCCTCTTCTGGAATCATTTGCGGGACAAGCCATGCAAAGTTTTCATGGCTCCCTTTGATGTCTGCCTGCCGGATGAAGATGAAGCCAGCGAAGATATCAGAACAGTCGTCCAGCCGGATATTCTTATTGTTTGCGACGAGACGAAAATCGATCCACGTGGTTTGAGAGGTGCCCCTGACATCGTAATAGAGATCCTTTCCCCGACAAGTGCATCACGGGACCATATTCTGAAACGGCGGATCTATGAACGACATGGGGTGAAAGAATACTGGCTGATCGACCCGGTCAACAGAATCGTGTCGGTGTATCATGCCACCACAGACGGCAGCTTTGGAAATCATGAAGTGTATAACGACGAGGCAAAGATCAATGCGACGGTTTTGCCAGGTTTGACGATAGACATGTCCGAGGTGTTCCCCCGTCTGCCGAAGAAGATCGTCCAGGAAAGCCCGAGGAAGTATCAGGCATGACGCATGCGGAGCGGTTGCCTTTCGACTCACTCTATGCGCATGGGTTCGCGCGCGGGGCCGTGGCCGTGCCGACGGTGCATCTGGCCGATCCGGCGGCGAATCTGGTCGAAACACTCCGGCTTGCCCGACGCGCCCACGACGAGTTCGCGGCGGTCGTCGCGTTTCCCGAGCTGGGTCTGACCGGCTACAGCTGCGACGATCTGTTTCACCAGGCGACGCTGCTCGATGCAGCCGAAGCGGCCGTTGCCAGTCTTTGTGGCGCGTCACGAGGACTGATGCCGGTTTTGATCGTCGGTGCTCCGGTGCGTGCCGAGGGAGGGCTTTTCAACGCCGCGATCGTGATTCACGACGGCAGCATCCTCGGGGTCGTGCCGAAAAGCTATCTGCCAAATTATAGAGAGTTCTATGAAAAGCGGCAGTTCCGGGCCGCCCGTCATGCTATACGCAATGAAGTCATTCTGTGCGGCGAACGGGTGCCGTTCGGCGTCGATCTGCTTTTCGAAGCCCGTTCGGGTTCCGGTTCCCCGCCTGCCTGCGGCACGGCATTCACACTGGCCGTCGAGATCTGCGAGGATCTCTGGTCACCCATTCCGCCAGGCACTTTTGCAGCACTCGCGGGCGCGACGATCATCGCCAATCTCTCGGCCAGCAATGCGACGATCGGCAAAGGCGAGTACCGCAAGCTTCTGGCTGCCTCCCAGTCGGGCCGGTGCCTCGCGGCGTATCTTTACGCCGCTGCCGGGCCGGGCGAATCGACCACGGACCTGGCCTGGGACGGCCACGGCATGATCTGGGAAAACAGCCGGCTTCTCGCCGAAACCCCGCGGTTCACTCGGGGCGGGGAACTCGCCGTCGCCGACATCGATATCGAACGGCTTCTGCTTGAGCGGCAGCGCGTCACAACCTTCGCCGACACGGCCGCTGACCACAAGAGCCAGCTCAATATGCGCCGCATCGGCTTTTCCTTCGCCGCGCCCGAATCACCCGTTCCACTGCGCCGCGGGATCGAGCGGTTCCCGTTTGTTCCCGGCAATCCGGCCGACCGTGACCGGCGATGCGAAGAGGCCTATGCTATCCAGGCGCAGGGTCTCGAACAACGCCTCTGCAGCAGCGGTATAACTAAAATAGTCATTGGCATATCAGGCGGCCTCGACTCGACACAGGCACTGATCGTCGCTGCCCACACGGCGGACAAACTCGGCCTGCCGCGAACAAATATTATGGCATATACCATGCCGGGATTCGCCACAAGTGACCGAACGCTTGCGAACGCACGCGAACTGATGCACGTCATGGGCGTGACGGCGGGCGAGATTGATATCAGGCCGTCGTGCATGCAGATGCTGCGGGACCTCGGCCACCCGGCTGCCGATGGCAAACCCGTGTATGACGTGACATTCGAGAACGTCCAGGCCGGCGAGCGCACGTCCCACCTGTTCAGGCTGGCCAACATACACGGGGCACTTGTTCTGGGCACCGGCGACCTGAGCGAGCTGGCGCTGGGATGGTGCACATATGGAGTCGGCGATCACATGTCGCATTACAATGTGAACGCCTCGGTTCCCAAGACCCTGATCAGGCACCTGATCGACTGGGTCGCCTCGGGCGGCGGCTTCGGCCCGGACGCAAGCAGAATACTCAAAGATATATCAACGACGGAAATATCACCCGAGCTCATCCCTGCACCGGACAATGCCGTCGATCACGAAAGGCCGCACCAGCGCACCGAAGATGCGATCGGCCCCTATGAGCTCCAGGATTTCACCCTCTACTACGTGACCCGGTTCGGCTTCAACCCCGGCAAGGTTGCCTGGCTGGCCTGGAATGCCTGGCATGACGCCGCCACCGGCACATGGCCGCCGGGCATTCCCGAAGCGGAACGGCACGCGTATTCCCTCGATGAAATCAGGCATTGGCTGGCCGTCTTTCTGCGTCGTTTCTTCGGCGGTTCCCAGTTCAAGCGCAGCTGCGTCCCGAACGGCCCCAAAGTAGGCTCCGGCGGCTCCCTCTCACCCCGTGGCGACTGGCGCGCTCCCAGCGACTCCCCGCCCACCGTCTGGCTTGCCGCCCTGGCGCGCTTCTTCCCCGAATAGGAATATCCCAACCCATGCGGGATGACGATGATCGACAAAATTTCACTGGAAACCCGCAGCACGGCAGCCCCGTTCGAATCAGCCAGCGCAGAATCAACCTGCGATTCGACCTTTTGGGCAGAGAATTGAATTGATGATCAAGCACCTCCAGCCCCCATTGCCGGTGAAAATATGGATAACCGGTTGTAACGGCATGCTTGGCCATGAATTCGCTGATGCGTGCAGCCGCTCAAATATCACCTGGGTCGGATCGGACCGTGAAATCGACATAACCGATCGTGACTCCATCAGTCATTTTGCCAGCCTGCACCAACCGCAATGGATCATCAACTGCGCCGCCTATACCGCCGTGGACAAGGCGGAATCCGAACATGATCTGGCACGACTTCTGAATGTCGAAGGCCCCGGCAATCTTGCCGAACTTGCCAATCGCCTCGGAATACCGCTCATTCATTTTTCGACGGATTATGTCTTCGACGGGTTTCGGGAACGTCCATGGTGCGAAGATGATGCGACAAACCCTCTTTCCTTTTATGGCCTCACCAAACGAGATGGCGAAAAGCGTATTTTCGCGGCAACGGATCGATTCTTTCTGTTTCGGATCAGCTGGCTTTACGGACAATTCGGTTCGAACTTCGTCCGTAAGATCCTTCGGCTTCTCCGCGAGCAGGATGTCTTGCGCGTCATATCCGACCAGCGTGGAGCTCCGACCTGGGCGCAAACACTGGTAGAAAATATAGTGTCTATTATAGTCAGGAATGAAGCCCGATATGGGATTTACCACTACGCGGATGACGGAATCATTTCATGGCATGAATTCGCAACGGCTATCCGGGATATTTCGCTGGATCTGGGATTAATCACGAACACTGTTCCCATCGAAGCGATTCCGACCGAGGCTTATCCCTTGCCGGCACAGCGCCCCAGGAACTCAGCCTTCGACAAATCGCGTGTCCGGGATATGTTAAATTTCAAGCTGCACCACTGGCGTAAAAATCTGGCCACTTTTCTCGCCCAGGAGAGAGATGCCTCTCGCAAATCTTGATTTTTCCTGCTTCTTTTGTTAGAAATGGCTTCAGAATCTCGTCTGGGATGGCCACTGATATTCGAATCCCGGCATTGAACTTTCTCTTTGCCTGGAATATTCTTTTTGCCCTGAATTATGTTGTGTCTCTGTCACTGAACTTTTAATTTCACCAGGATCCGGAAGGGATGAAAATGCGAACGTATAAGAACATTCTCGTGACCGGCGGCTGCGGCTTCATCGGCGCAAACTTCATCCGTTATTTGTTCGGCAAGGCGGAGTTCACAGGAAGAGTCGTCAATCTTGACAAGCTGACCTACGCCGGTAATGCGGAAAGTCTTGCCGACATTGCCACAAAAGCCGGGGAGCGGTATGTTTTCATCCAGGGCGATATTTGCGATAAGGAACTGGTTGGCGATCTCATGACCCGCTTCGCCATCGACGGAATCATTCATTTCGCCGCCGAATCCCATGTCGATCGTTCGATTCTTGGGCCCGGCGAGTTCATTCAGACCAATATCATGGGCACCTTCGCCCTATTGGAGGCAGCCCGCAAAATCCATTCCGAAGGCCGGCCGATCCACTTCCATCACATCAGCACCGATGAAGTTTTCGGTTCCCTTGGTGAAGAAGGGTTCTTTTTCGAGACGACCCCGTATTCCCCACGCAGCCCGTATTCGGCATCCAAAGCATCTTCCGACCATCTGGTGATGGCCTATCATCATACGTATGGCTTGTCGGTCACGCTCTCGAATTGTTCAAACAACTACGGACCATATCAATTCCCGGAAAAACTCATCCCATTGATGATTCTGAACATGCTCGAAGGGAAGGCCCTGCCCATCTACGGCGACGGCCTCTACATCCGGGACTGGCTCTATGTAACCGATCATTGCGAGGGAATCTGGGCCATTGCCGGCAACGGAAAGAACGGTGCAACCTACAACATCGGCGGCGAGAACGAGCAAACAAATCTTGCGGTTCTCGATGCCCTGATCGAGGAAGTCGCAAAATGCACAGGTCGATCTCCCCAGACATTGCATGCCCTGAAGAAGACCGTCCCTGATCGGCCGGGACACGACAGGAGATATGCCATCAACTGCGACAAGATCAGGAACGAACTGGGCTGGAAACCGAGAACCGGTTTCGCTGATGGAATATCCAAAACCGTGAACTGGTATCTCCAGACCTCGACGTGGGTTCAACATGTCAGGTCAGGCGAATACAGGCATTGGCTCGAGAAAAACTATGGTGATCGGCAGGCTATTGCTGCCGGAAAGGCTGGCGCGCAATGAAAGGGATCATTCTTGCAGGTGGTTCAGGAACCCGGTTGTATCCGATAACCCGCTGCGTCAGCAAACAGCTGTTGCCGGTGTACGACAAGCCGATGATCTACTACCCGCTTTCGACCCTGATGCTGGCGGCAATCCGGGAAGTGCTGATCATCTCGACTCCCGAAGACCTGCCTCTCTTCAAGCGGTTACTGGGAACCGGTGAAGAGCTTGGAATGAAATTCTCTTATGCGGAACAACCGAAACCCGAGGGCCTCGCCCAGGCTTTCATCATCGGGCGTGATTTCATTGCCGGCGAACCTTCGTGTTTGATTCTTGGCGATAATATTTTCCATGGGGCTGGTTTAACCAGCCTGCTTCTACAGGCGGCTCGGGTAACCAGCGGCGCCACGGTTTTTGCCTATCAGGTAAAAGATCCCGAGCGTTACGGGGTCGTTGCTTTCGATGATCAGGGAAAAGCGACAAGTCTCGAGGAAAAACCCAAACAACCCAAAT
>Ga0079303_10000159_pt1 | contig 14892 bp, 13 predicted proteins | sample Methanogen_OWC_FD_77073 | JGI IMG/M metagenome (GOLD analysis project Ga0079303, IMG submission 77073) | Enriched soil microbial communities from Old Woman Creek wetland in Ohio, USA - Methanogen_OWC | ecosystem: Environmental > Terrestrial > Soil > Wetlands | place: USA: Ohio | collected...
GCCTCGGTGGCCTGCTCGGCATTCTCATGATGATTCCGCTGCGCCGCGGCCTCATTGTCGCCCAGCACGGAAAACTGACCTACCCGGAAGGAACCGCCTGCGCCGAAGTGCTCATCGTGGGCGAACAGGGTGGGACGAACGCGAAAACCGTTTTCACCGGTTTTGGCGTTGGCTTCATCTACAAACTCCTGATGGCCGGCCTCAAACTGTGGAAAGATATCCCTGCGTATATTATTCGCTGGTATAAAGGTGTTGAAATTTCCGGCGAGTTTTCTCCCGAGTTGATGGGTGTCGGTTACATCATCGGGCCAGCGACCGGCTGCATCATGTTGGCTGGGGGCATCCTGGCGACCCTCGTCTTGACGCCTCTGATCAAGATGTTTGGCGAACAACTCAATGACCCGATTTTTCCTGGTACATTGCCGATCTCGGCGATGACCACTTCCGACATCCGAAGTGCTTACGTCCTCTATATCGGTGCAGGCGCGGTGGCTACGGGTGGTATCATCAGCATGATTACCTCACTCCCGCTGATTTTCAGTTCCTTCAGGTCCGGTATACAAGATATCTTTTCAGGCTCGAAAAACGGCAACGGCAAAGAAGCACAGAAACGAACCGATCGCGACATGCCGATGAGCGCCGTCGTTATCGGCTCTCTGGCCCTTGTTGTCGCGATCTGGGCCTCCCCGTCCCTCCAGGTGAACCTGCTGGGAGCGTTTCTCATCATCATGTTCGGCTTCCTGTTCGTGACTGTCAGTTCGCGGCTTACCGGGGAAATCGGCTCATCTTCGAACCCGATCTCGGGCATGACCGTCTCGACCCTGCTCCTGACATGCCTTATTTTCCTGGCCATGGGCTGGACCGGCGCGGGATACCGGCTGACGGCCCTCTCGATCGCCGCCGTGGTCTGCATTGCTGCTTCAAACGGGGGCACGACTTCGCAGGATCTGAAAACTGGCTGGCTTGTCGGCGCAACGCCGTATTACCAGCAGATTGCGATTCTCGTGGGCGCTCTCTCATCCGCCGTCGTCATCGGCGTCATCCTTCTTGCCCTCGATTCGGCTTCGACCGTCTATGCGAGGCCCCCGGTTCCATTCAAGTATCACATTGCCGCTGAAGAGGTGACGAAGCTCGAACCGGCCGCCCTGCCCGAGGCGGAACGTCGAACGGATACTGGCGAATACAAAATGCTGCGCGTCCATGAGGCCGTTGAAGACGTGTTGCCGGGTCGCTATCTTGTCGATGCCAAGGGTGAAATAGCTTATATTATAGATCCTGGAATCAACGGGACGATCGCGCACCGCGATTCCGATATTGCCTATGAAGATATTTCGGCGAAGGGGATAAAGGTCGACGTCTCCAGGCTGACCGCCCGCGAACGCCGTCGTGGCCCGATGGCGGGGACTGATGCGGCGCTCTACCTGGTACTGCAGCTCGATCAGGAAAACGAAGGGCTCCCGGAAGGCCGCTACATGGTTCTCGACGACGGAACGGTGAAATATAAAGTGAACTACACCGGTTCTGTTCCCAAATACGGCGCACCACAGGCAAAGCTGATGTCGGTCATCATCGACGGTATTTTGACTCAGAAACTGCCCTGGATACTGGTGTTTATCGGCGCATTTATAGCTCTGATCATGGAACTGTGCCAGGTTTCGGCGCTACCGTTCGCGGTCGGCGTCTATCTGCCATTGTCCTCTTCCATGCCGATTTTCGTGGGCGGTGCGATCAGGTGGCTCGTCGACCGCTCGACGAAGAACCAGTCGATTGCCGAAACCGAATCAAGCCCCGGGATGCTGCTTTCTTCCGGCCTGATCGCAGGTGGCGCGATTGCGGGTATCTTCATCGCGTTCCTTGGCGCCAGTGAAGAGATGTCCAAGGCGCTTGACATGCACGAAAAAGTCGGCGCTCTCGCGACATCCGACCTGTATCCGACCCTGATCTTCCTCGGTCTCGGTGCCTTCCTGTTCGCTGTCGGCCGCCAGTGGCTCCTCAAACCCGCCGCCACCTCGAAAGAGTAAAGGCGCTCTCCCTGCAAAATAACGACGGGCAGGAAGAATCCCTCGATTCCTCCTGCCCGTTCTGCATAAAAAATATTTTTTATTGCCCCTTCCTTCCTTGTATGCCATTCTGAACAGACAAATGAAAGTCAAATTGAGAGCAGAGAAGAGCGGATTCGTGCTGGGTGTGGTCATTCTCTCGGCCATGATTCTGGCAATCTTTCTGTTCAGTTACAACACCATGGTCAGACGCCAGAACATCCGGGCTCACCATGAACAGATAGGCGAAGTGGCCGGCATGCTTGCTCTTGCCGGCGCAAACCTTCTTGCCGACCAGATTCAGGCCGCTGGAGATTCCTTCATCGATGAGGCAGCAGATTCACTGAAAAAGACTTCCGATACAACTCCCTTCGTGGCTCCCGATCGGACTGGCCTGTTGTCGAAGGCGGCTGAAGATTACAATGAATATCTTCAGATGCTGACCGAGCTTTCCCCCCTCCCAACCTGCCGTCGCATGGAAATCTCGTTCGATGAAATCCAGCAGATTACCCCCCTCGGCACGACTCCTGAACAGATGCAGCAGGGACGCGACCCGGTCGAAAAATGCGGCTTTCTGAACATCACCTGCGCCGTCGAGTATCAGGGACTTGCTAGAAAAGCCCGCGTTCGGCGCCAGTTCAGGATCGTCAGCATGGTGCCCGGGCCGTTCGCCCGGTTCACGCTGTTCGTGCCCTATACACCGTCGATTAACTCCTATAACGGCCTTGGTGTCGTCTATAACGGCAAAATCGACCTGGCGTATACGCACCCGTTTCCGCCAACCGGTCTCCGGCTGCGCGCCCCTTTGAAAATCATCAACGGAATCGATTCGCTTTCCGAAACTTCGCCTGCTACGAGCGAAGATCTCGGACGCAGAGGATGGATTTTTCTCGGTCCCAGTCACGACACCACCACTGCAGGCCCGGTCATCCTGCGGATTCCGTCGGGCTACAGCGACGAGGCCGGCGGCCATTTCATGATCGCGCAGGCGGTCTCCAATGCTGCCGGAAAACTGATACTGCCCCCCGAAAACATCATCGACCCCACGGCCTTCGCCTTGCCCACGCAGCTCGGGGTTCCGGCGGCAATTCACGGCATCTATCAGGGCTTTTTCACGGCCGAGGAAACCGCCCCTGGCGTCATAGACCCGTCGCCTGTTGCGGGTAAAGGTTTCTGGCCTCTGCCGAATCCCGGTGACTCCGCTGCCTCCTGGTTGATGCCGTTCGGTGAAAATGCCGAACCATCCCGAACCCTCATGGTAGGCCCGGTTCTGGCCGGATTTTTGAAGTTTTACGTGCTGAAAGATTCTGCACTCCCCTCGAACGATCCGGCATATTGGTCGGTATATATCAAACAGAAGCTTGATTCTAGCACTGATCCTGCGCTCGTCTATGATAAGACCGCCCAGGTGAACGCGCCTGATACCGTTCCCCCGGGCGTGCCGGCCTATCAGCACGTATTCCTGAGCCGTTCGGATGACCCGGACGGCAAAGATGGTCTGACGAATCTTTCGCGGGTTGTGCCAGCTTCATTCCTGCCCGGAGTGAGCTTTGCGGGCGTTGCCTTCAATGCCCTGTTCGATTTCATGGCCTATGCGCCATCATATCCCGACTTTTTTAGGGGAAGCGCGATTCTCGGCGGCGAGGAAATGCGCAGCCGGGTTCCGGCCGCGAAGAATCTGAATAACACGGCCCCGCCGGGCCTGCATCCCTGGGAATCCTTCGAAATCCGGTTCCGTGAAGGAAATACTCCGGATGACCTCTTTTTTTCTGGAAATCTTCTCAATCTGGCGCTGACGAAGAAGAATCTGCCCGGACGCGTTTCCCATGTCGTTGATCTCTCCTTCTGCAAGACCCAGGAAGAGGAGAATCAGCTGTTCACAAATACCCTGTTTGCGAAAGTGACAAAAAACGAGGATGACATCCATGCCGGCTGGTGGAAACCCCGTCGCAAAGGTATTTTCTTCATCCGTCGCAGGCCGTCTCCGGATGAGCCGCTTTCGCTGCCGGGCAACGACGCTCGTGGCATTCTGCTCAACCAGAACATGGTGATCGCTGTCGGGCAAGGTGATCTGACGATTCGCGGTACGATTCAGGCGCCTCTCGACAGTGGTGGTGCTCCCAAAAAGTTGCTGACTCTCGCTGCGCTCGACGGCAACATCATTCTCGATACATCCAGGGAAATACATGCCTATCTGACGGCGTTGAAAAAAGGCGCGGGTGGCGGCTCTGGCGGTGGCAAACTACTTTGCGGAAGCGCGAACACCGGGAAAAGTATGAATATATTCGGAGGCCTCGCCGTCTGGGAGATGGGCATGTATCCGAACGGCGGAGTGACACATACCACCATGACAGATTTCACCGGTGGCGGAAAGATTCGATACAATCCCCGATTCAATCCGACGTCTTCCACTTATGCCGAATCCCGGGAGTTTTTGCCGGAAGATAAGCCCAGCTCTCTCGAAATATCTGGAGATGACTGAAATGCGTCGTGCCGGTTTTTCCCTCGTAGAAATCATGATTGCCTGCGTTGTCATCGGGCTGGCTGCCGCTCCCATGCTTGGAATTCTCTCCTCCTCAAATCGGACGAGCAAAGCATCGGTGTTCGAAATCATGGCGGTTCAGTATGCCGAAGAACTCGGAGAACAACTTCTTCGGCTTTCACAACGGTTAAAGTCGATCCGCGATGCGACAGGGGTCGATATCAAGACGCTCCTCGAAGACCCTCTCGTTGTGAACGCGCTCAACCCGCAGAATCCTCCAGCGTTCGCGCCTTCGATCATCCACATTCCCGGCACCAACATCATCCTGCTGTGCTCTCCCTTGAGCCCGAATTTCACGGCGCGCGTCATGAAAGTCGATCAACTCGATACATCAGGAAAACAGGTGTTGAAAAACGGTATTTTCTGGAAAGTCACGATCGGGCTTGCTTGGCACCTGCACAGCACAGATCCTGTCGTTCATAATGCTTCGTTTTCACTCGTCCTGAGGGAGGATATATGAACGGAACCCGTGCCGTGGGCGTCTCTTCCCGGGGCTTCACCTTTGTGGAAATGTTGGTGGCGGTTCTGTTGTGTGGCTTGGTGCTTGGTTCCGCGCATTCCATATTTTCCCAGGGGGTTCGAAGCTCCGTCAAAGGAATGGACCTTCTGGAATCGATTCGCGCCGCGAATGAGGTGTTTTCCCAGATCCGCAAAGATCTGCGGGCCTCAATCAAGGCGGATACCTCCAGCCCAAAACTTGTCATTCCGATGGGAGAATTGAATTTTCCCGATCTGACCCCTGTGCTTTCCGATACCCTGGTCTTTCAGCAGACGAGCGGAACCGCGACGTATTCGCTGGTTTCCGGCTCTGACGGCCAGTTCATTCGCCGGGAGGAAGTCATCGGTGGAGCCGTAACTTCAGTCCGAAAATTCGCCGTGCCTCGGATCAAGAGTTTCAAAACGACCAAAATCGGCCAGAAGCAGCGCGTTGCGGAAGGCTATGATGTTTTCATCCAGGATCAGCTGTTTGTGCAGATCTCGGTCGAGTCGAACGATCCGAGATTCCCGGGAGAGAAAGTGGATCTATCGAATTTTTTCGTTACCGGGCAGCTGGTTCAAACTGCTTGGTGGAATAATTTTTATGATTCTCTATAATGTGATATCCTCGCAATCTGGGATTGTGAGAATTTTGGGAAAAATATATTAAATTGGAGTGTTAGGGCTATGAGGAAAAAGATTGTCACTGGGTGTCTCGTTTTGGCGTCCTGTATCGGTGTAACTCAGGCAGCGTTCTGCGCAGATGAGGCCGCCCTCGTTCCGGTGGCTCAAGACGAAAAGGTCATAGTGGAAAGTGCGGGCAGCCCCGGAACCAGTGCAGCGGACAAGGAAATGCTTGACAAGGTTGCCGGGTTGTCACCCAAATTGCAGGCAGAGGAATGGGTGAAGCGCCTTGCCGTTTTGGAGAGCCAAAAGGATTATGCTGGTCTCCGAAGTTCGGTGTCTAATTTCTATCTGTGGCTTCAGCTTAACAAATCCAAAGATGGCGATGTGTACAAGAACAATATCGTCCAGGTATACAAATTTAATGCTGCCGGGCTTTGCGGACAGGGTTACTATGCGACTGCCGCTACTGCGGTCAGAAATGGGTATCAGACCGCAAAAGCGGCGAACGCCAAGGTAGATGGGCTGTTGGAGCTGGCCATCCAGTGTGATGCACAGAAAGTTACCCGGGATGAATATTACAGGACGATTCGCACGTATCAGAACGCCAAAGCGGAAATGAATAAAGCCCTTCTCGATCTGATGACGCAAAAACAGAAGATTATTGATGAACTTCTGCAGAGTGGCAGGAAGCTCACTTCCGATACACTGAAGGCACTTCAGGACAAAATCAAGGAATTGAATACGAAAATCACCAGTAAGCGCCTGGAGATAGCCAAGGCGGACGTTGCTCACACGGCGATACTCGATGATAAAAAATACGCCGGAATCATTCTTAACCCGCAGCTGACGGCAAACATCGAAGCTGCTGAAAAAGCTCATCAGGAAATGGAATCCCGCATCACTTCGATCGAAGTGTCAGTTCAAAAGGGTTTGCTCACCCTGGCTGAAAAGGCTGCTCACTCCTGGGAAGGCCTGGAAGGCCGAATGAGCGAACTTTCCAAACTCCAGAAAGAAATCAATGACTTGCAGAAAGAATTGCTTGCCCTTCTCGCGAAGAAACCGTATTCCGACGACGCTAAAGCCAGCATCAGAAAGCTCAACGCTCGTCTCGGAAAGCTGAGCGCTGAGTTCGCGAAGAATATGGTTGGAATCGAAGATGATTTCATGAATGCCAAGACGTTCAACGCTCTTGCCGCCAAAGAGATGCTTGCATTCAAGGAACAGCTTGTGGTTTTGATGAAGGCTGGCGACGAAATTGAGCAGACGAATGCACAGATTGAAAAGCTGATTGTTGCCATGGAAAAAGAGACCGCCAAGCTCGGTGATCTCAACGGCGACGGCAAAATCGATGTGAAAGACCTGTTGGTACTGGTTCGGAATCTTGGCAAGAATGCCAGCGTCATGCCCAGTGCCGATCTCGACGGCGACGGCAAAATCAGCATCACCGATTACCTGTTCATCCGGGAAGCTGTTTTGAGTGGCCGCACGGTGTTCCCGGCTGACAAAAACTATCAGCAGGGCGATCTGAATGGTGACGGGCGGATCGACTGGGCCGATCTGCTCAAACTGGCTCAGGTCACTCACCAGGCCGGAAAGAATGGTATTCATTTCGTCTCCTCTCCTTGGCTTGACCAGTATGACATCAACGGAGACAAGGTTATAAACACCGAAGACTTCCAGGCACTGGTCGGAACCATGACGGCTTCACAGTCTGGTATCATCCAGACGTCAGATACAACGGCTTCCTCAACGGTCATTTCGTCGGCTACCGAACCTGTGGCAAATCCCGCAAGCGCGGCTGTTGGCACGCCGGTTCGTGATGATCACACACCCATACTCCATATCCCGGAACACCCACGCCACAGGAATGCGCAGCCTGCTGGAACCATGGGCGACAACTGATATGAAAATGCCGGGCGGCGGCACGTGCCGCCGCCCGGCTGTTCATATACCGCCTGAGCTGTGATGAATGCTGTGAAACGAGGAATTCGGAAATGATATCTCATAAATTGGTTTTCTGCTTGGTGGCAGTCGGGTGTTTGTTCAGCGCTCCGCATGCTGCGGCAGCCCCGATGCCCGGTTCAATGGAAGAGAGCGCCAGCGCTGCGGCTGATCTCAAGCCTGATCAGATCAAAGCGGGGGTGCTGGCTACCTGTACGCCGAAAATCGAAATGCGTGCCGTCGAAACGCGGGTTGTGATCAATGGCGAAATGCGGACCATTATTCATTATGTTCCCTGCGTCTCTGACTTCAAGACAGGGCAAAAGCCGGGCATGAATGTCTCCGAGCCCTCTCAGCCGCAGTCGGAGGCGTTGCCGAAAACAAAACGGGAGACTGCCCTCGATACGATTATCTCGACGACTCCAGCGCCTGCGCCTGTGACGCGCGATAAGCCGAAAAGCACTGAGGGCCACTAAGAGAAGGAAATCAGTCCGGAAAAGAGCGAAGCTGTTTTTTCACCCGGGCGGCGCGGGCTTTGGAGATGTCACCGACGAGTGTGACTCCAAGGTTCCTGCGGCGTATGAGACGTGCAGCCATCGCGTGAATATCCGCTGGGCCAAGCTTCTGGGTTGCCGCAAACTCCTCGGCGAAACTGATCGGTGATGGATACAGTGCTCTGAATGCATATCTGCCGCAAAAATCCCAGACGTCGGTCGAAGCGAACCGCTTGGCTTTCACATACTGATACAGCATGTGATCGACCACACCGGGTTCCAGTGGCTTTTTCGCCACGCGGGACATGATGCGGAGACACTCTCCCACTGCATCCTCGAGAACATCGGGTTGTACTGAAAAATCGATGTGAATTGCGCCTGCGTTCTCATACGAATCGGTGCCGACGCTCAGCGAGTAGCAGAAACCCTTGGAATCCTGCATCGCCTGCCGGAGAGGCGAACCTGAGCCTGCGTCGAGAATTCGGACGAGAGATTTCTGAATGTGAAAGTCAACGTCATTGAATGCCAGGGCTCTGAATGAAATCCTGACCTGGACCTGGCTCCGTGGCGAGTCAATGGAGAGAAGCTGTGGGCCGTTCAGTTCCGCGACTGGCCCGGGACGCACCGGCTCTTTGCATGAAGATCCCGGCTTCCATTTTCCGAAAACCTTTTCAGCGGCGGCTCTGGCTTTGCGTGGATCGAATCCGCCCGCTAGGGCGATAACGGTCGAGTCTGGCCTGTAATGGCTGTGCAGATGCGCTTCCAGGTGCCGGCGTTGAATGCCCCTTACCGTCTCGGGCGTTCCCAGAATTGGGAGGGCATAGGGGTGGTCTCCGTAAATCAGCTGTGAGGAAAGCTGGTCGATCGCCGTCAGCTGGCCTTCTTCATCCTCGTCTTCGCGGCACTCTTCGAGAATGATATGCCGCTCCGCCGTAAGCCCGCTGAAGATAGGTTCTGTCAGCATGCGATGAATCAAACACATGGCGTCTTCCAATGATTCGGGGAGGACCTTGCATGAAACGATGGTCATATCTGAAAATGTGGCGGCATTCGATTCTGAACCGACGCGATCGAGTGCACAGCTCAGTTCCGAGCAGGTCGGGTATTCAGGGGTGCCGCGAAACAGCATGTGCTCGAGAAAATGCGAGATGCCGTTGTGCTTTGCGGTTTCGAAAATCGGACCGCATCTGACCAGGCTGGCAAACCCGATGGCGGGCGATTGGAACTGATGCAGCACCAGCTGCAGGCCATTCTGAAGACGAATGGTTTCAATTGGTGTGGAAAGACGGCTGAACGGGAAGATCATTCAGGCATGGACGCGTTCAATCATCTTCATGAGCTGATTCAGTTGCCACTGAACCAGCTTCTGGATCATCAATTACGGTGGACGCTTGGGGCAGGGCATTCTCTTTGCGCTCACCGAACGGAGGAAAGTATTTCGGCTTGCCATCCTTCCGGGGGTCGAGCTTTCCCCCAGAGCGTGCCCATACAGTATACCACATGAGTACAATGTTATTCACCGCCCGTGAATAGCAGGAGGCTACGACTGCCCGGCCCTTCCGCACGTTCAGATTGCCGGGGGTGTAATACTCGATCATGGCGTCGTAATACTTATTGGCCCAGAGCGACCAGTACACCATGAGCGCGCTGATTCGATCGACGGTGCGGCAGCCTTCAAATGCGACTCCGAACAGATGAACGTGCTCGTTGATGTCTCGCTCGCTGGCCGCGTGATATGGTTTCTCTTCAAGGCCGTCAATGACGACAATACCGGTATGGAGTGGCTGGACGAGGTCCGCCACATAATGACTCACCCATCCGAGCTTCTGGGCTATCGTTGCATGCGACTTTTTTGCTTTGATATCGGCAACGATCTCATCCACCAGCGATTCGACCTTGAATGGGCCATTTCCCATGTCGCTTCCGTGAATGTGAAAAACATGGTTCCGGAAGTCTTTCAGCGTTGTATCTGGCTCTATGGCACCCTCGAGCAAGGCTTTGAGCGCTGGATTTTTTGCCGGTGTGCTTTCCTTGGTGGCGCCTAAAAATGCCCTGAAAGCTGCCGGCATGATGAAATAGGCGTCGGAGGTGATCTTTTTGTGAGTGAAACCGCCCCATGCCTGCAGAACATCAGCTGAAAAAAGCATGGCAGTCAGAAGGCATAAAGCGAATGCAGTATTTCGTGTGCGCATTTGTGGTCCTTTTACGCAAGCCAATTATCATCTAACTATACGTACCGCTTCCAAGGGTGTCAAGAACACGAATCAGGCCAACTGACATCTTGTTATGGGAATAACGCATCGAGGTATTTCCGGGCTCTCACAGGAGAGAAAACACGCCAGAGGAGTGGCTCCTAAAAAACCGTGCTGGCAGCTGAAGAACGTGAGAAACAAAAAATCCCCCGACTAAGCGGGGGATCGTGGATGTACCTGTTCATGAAATACGCTTTTCAGGCGCCTTCTCAGTCTCGACAGCAGGTTCTTCGCCGCCACCGATGTTGACTTCGCTGAAATCGACTTCCTCAGAGTTTTCGGATTCGATCCCGACTTCGGAATCAGCGGGGGCCTGGCGTTTGATCGATTTCTTTTTCCTGTTTCCAATTTGCCGGTCTTTTTCTGCCAGCGGCGGGTTACTCCGTGCAAACTCGGCAAAATCAACGACAACCTTCTTTTCGAACTGGCCGGAAAGATCTTTCAGTTTGTCTGAAAGGACGGTGAAGCGGTCCATGACGAACTTTCGTTGATGCTTCGATTCTTCTTTGAGGATGGATATTTCATCCTGAAGCTCGAGAAGAACGATCAATATTGGAAGAATGATAAGAGCCACAACCATGTAGGTATCGATCTTCCATTTCAGGAGCATCGAAAGAACCATGGCTCCCCAGAGTGCCCAGAGCCAGTGATGGATCTTCATGGTTTCTCCTTCCCGGGCTTTCCTTCCGGAACAAGCTTTTTGAGAACGGCTTCAACGGATTCAGGTGTGACGCCCGCGAGCAGAAAGGTCTTCTGCTTGCCCTGAGCACCATGCTCAAGGCTTACCTGGCGCTTGGTCAGACCGAACGTTTTGGCGATGAAAGTGATCAGAGCTGCGTTTGCCTCGCCCTCGACAGGCGCTGCCTTTACTCTCATTCTACAACGATCCCCGCTGATGTCAACAATCTCTGAACGCGACGCCCGCGGCACGGCTTGAACACTCAGCATTGTGCCGCGAGCATGTGGTCGAACACTGGCAAGAGCCATCGGGATTCCTCGTCAGGCTGCTTCCGCAAAAGGCCCCTTGGCTGCTACTGGAACGGCTTTAAGCGTCACCGGGCCATCATCATTCATCATTGCCATGTAAGACTCGAGAACCGTTTTCAACTCGACCTTCAGCATGCGCTTTTGTCGTTTGAGCTCGCGAATTTCTTTGCCGACCATTTCTGATTCCGACCGTGCCTCGTCGAGAATACGTTCGGCCTGAATCTCGGCTTCCTTCACGATCAGCTCGGCTTCTTTTTCTGCATTGTTCTTCAGATCACCGGAGGCTTTCTGTGCTGAAATCAGTGTCTGTTTCAGAGTCTTTTCGAGTTCCAGATAATCTTTCATCTGGGCCGTCAGCCGCTCGACCTGATCTCTCAGGTCTTTGCACTCGCCGTAGACAGCCTCATATTCTCGCCCGACCTTTTTCAGGAAGTCGTAGACCTCGGTCTCGTCGATGCCGCCGATCTTCTTGCGTGAAAACTCCCGCTGGTAGATATCAAGTGGCGTAATTCTCATCTGTTTTGCCTCCTAGATGTTTTCCATCAGAACGATGCGATTCGAGTTTGTCCCAAGAAGATTGTTGGTTACCTTGAAACAGTTGGCCAGCTTGGTAAACTCTTGGCTTTGGACGTAAACCTCTACAACCTTGAACTGGCCAGCGTTGTATCGCTTACTGCATGTAAGATTCACAACGGCTTCATCAAGATTGAGCAGCTCGCCCTGATACCGCACTTCTCCGACTTCCATCGCAACCATACCGCCCTTCTTGACCACGCGATGAAGCTCTGCGAGAGTATCCGAGATGAACTGCATCCACTCCTCAAGATCAGGGGTCTGAACGACGGCTTTTTCAAGCTTCTGCGAGTCGATGCCGCAAAACCAGGTTTCGAGCCATGTATCCTGAACATAATCGACGGTGTTGAGAAACGGTGGCGATGTCACGATCAGATCAACACTGTGATCCGCCCACCCCTTCAGCTTTCGCGAATCGCCCGTCGTGATGACCGTGTTTTTCCCGTGTTGGGCTATTTCTTCCAGCTGCCCGTCTTTGAGCGCGGTCTTCGCCTTTTTGACGATACGGGAAGCGATGTCGCGATAATCAGGATCAGCACCGCGTGTATGGTTGATCTTGACCTGGTTTGCCTTCGGAATTGAAATCTGCGGGAAGGAGTATGCCGAGAAGAAGCCCGGGGAGTGGCCATGAAGCCGTGAAAGCGCGAGCATTTCGATGAACCGGTCGACGGGATCGCGATGTTTCTTCAGATAATCACGCAGATTCAATAGCTCGACATATGTCTGCGGATGATAGAACATGCTCAGATCCTCCTCGCGTGAAAGATCACGCGGGGCATCGAGCTTGATGTCCTTCAGACGCTGTTCAACCGATTCGACAGGGACCGGATTGACTTTCGGGTAGGCAATCCGCTCTGAAAGAGGATTTACGTCGTTGCTGTATCCGCGCCGGCCGAGCAGGTTTGCCTGCAGAAGCGTGGTGCCGCGGCCGCCAAACGGGTCACCGACCGTACCTCCCGCTTTGGTGAATCGTCGGATGAAATAATCGGGCAGTTCGGGTTTGAAAGAAGCCCTGTAGGAAAGCGCGTAATGCAAGGAGTGCATCTGACGCTGTTTTGCCGTCCAGAACTCATCGTAAATGCGGGGAACCGTTCCTGAAGGAGTCTCGATGAATCCGGCATTGCCTGGGAGTGAGCGGACGGTCTCTGCTGACGCGGAAAGGGGTAGGGCGCTCATGATGCCTCCGAATACGATTTCTACTGTTCAGGGAAACTATCGGCGTGCCGGAGGTTTTTCTTGACTGGGCAGTGAAAATACGCGTGATTTTTTTTGGCTGTTCCCTCCTTCATGGTTTGGGCTCGAGTAGGCCTGAGATCATGATCCGTGGTGATGCTTATATAAATATGAATACAATACAAAAATATAATATCGGTTATAATTCCCAGAAAACAGTGGCCGAGCTCGTCTTCTCCGCGCTTCGCCGCTTGGTGCTTTTCACCCCGACTGAAACCTTCATGAGGTGCAAAAGGCAGAAAGGATAAGGCAGTCGTGAGCCCGTTGCGCCTTTGCTCTTTGGTGTCCGAAATGTTGGATTCAAACTTTTTACCCGCGGCAAAGTCTCGGATTATTCCGGATGAAGGATGGTTCGACCCCGCTTCCTGATTTATTCAACGGAACATTCGTGAAATACGGGTTGCCTATCCTCTGAAACTCGGCTTGGTATCTCTCTGGTTCGTCAGCTCGTTTCTGGGATTTTCAACGGAATGTATCAGTGATGAAATTGATACAGAGTGCCTAAAATGCTGGTAAAGAGGCATCGCACCGGTTACAATTCGGGCTGTAAAATTGTGACACGCCGAAAGGAACACGTGCATGGCGACCGAACTGTTTAACGAACTGCAGGAGGCTTTCAATAGCCGAAAACCCTTCGTTCTCTGCACTGTTGTCGAAGTCGATGGCAGTAGCCCTGGAAAGGCCGGTCAGCGCATGATTGTCTTCGAAGATGGCCGGACGAACGGAACGATCGGCGGTGGAGTGAACGAGGAGCGAACCCGTCAGGCCGCTCTGGCGCTTTTCGCCGAACGCGGCGGGACGCAACTCCTTTCATACAATCTTGCGAATGATATTGAAAGCGGCGAGCCTGTTTGTGGTGGGAATGTCAAAGTATTCATCGAATACATGGCCGATCGAACCCGCATCGCAATTTTTGGCGGCGGTCACATCGGCTGCGCTCTCGCCAGGCTTGCTTCCCAGATGCGGTTTCATGTGACCCTTGTCGATGATAGGCCTGAGTATGCGGACCAGTCGAAATATCCCGAAATCGAACATGTCATCTGCAGGTCGTATCCCGGAAGCGTTTCAGCGATCGGTGTCGAGACTTCGGATGCCATTGTTATTGTCACGCCGGGGCATCTGCACGATCTCGAAGTTCTTGAGCAGGCGGTTGCGTCGCCGGCTGAATACGTCGGAATGATTGGTTCTGCCCGCAAAGTTGTCGAGATGAAAAAAAACCTTATCAACTCGGGTGCTGATCCGAAAAGAGTCGAAAACATTTTCGCCCCGATCGGTATCCACCTTGGGAGCAACACGCCCGAAGAAATTGCCCTTGAAATTCTTGCTCAGATCGTCGCTTATCGCAATGGAATAACCCTTCGTTACACGAGAATGCCTGGCAGATAAAAATGGAGCTGGTTGCCGGATTTAGAGAAATTTCTGCCGGGATGTATTTGGTTCGTTTTTGCGATTGAAAGAAGGGTGGCTGCTCTCAGTTGGGACAGACGTTTCTTTATCACTGTGCGGAAGGTGTATCGGTACAGCGCGAGATGGCTTTCGCAGGCCGAAAATAATTAAAAAGAGTGTTGACTCTGGAAGCGAAGGCTGGTAATATAGGCAAATCAACGAGGCCAAACACCCCGTAGGTACCGATCGAAAGACCGGAGTTCATTGAGAATAAGATCGAGGGACCAAGGAAGACGCCAAGTGGGCTTCCGATTGCCATCGCAAGGTGGCGTAGGAAGCGA
>Ga0079303_10000160_pt1 | contig 14839 bp, 10 predicted proteins | sample Methanogen_OWC_FD_77073 | JGI IMG/M metagenome (GOLD analysis project Ga0079303, IMG submission 77073) | Enriched soil microbial communities from Old Woman Creek wetland in Ohio, USA - Methanogen_OWC | ecosystem: Environmental > Terrestrial > Soil > Wetlands | place: USA: Ohio | collected...
GAACCAGGCAGTTGCCCGCTCATAATAATATATCGTATTATATCTTATCTTGTTCGAAAAATAAATATATTGCGGGAAAATAAAAATGGGTCGCCGAAACAGGCAGCACGCTTAGTTGGATATCGTGAGAAAGAATATAACGTAAATCAGTTAAATATTGAAACTGCATAAAAATAAAATGTTCGTGTTTCATGAAAATTCACGCGTTCAATTCCACAACAATGAATAGGAGCGAAACATAAGGCCTATGATGATCGCTCGCAAGAACTCGTACTGCAACAGAAGCAAAAAAATACGCAATATTCAAATATATTTAAGACCTTCGCCTACAAAAAAAGACCATATACAATTCGTACTGGATTATTTAATAAATGATTTGAATCGCGGCAATTTTCAAAAAATAAATAAAATCACAGCCTGATTTTACTTCATATAGCAAACTACCTCCAGTTGACGAAATTTTTCAACTGGAGGTAGTTTTGATTTATATGTAATTATTTATTTTTCGGCATTATTTCAGCCCTTTTGCCTTCGCCTCGAATTCTTCTTTCGCCTTCAAATACATCTTGTGGAACATGATACGCGAGATACCCTTATATTTCATATATTTTTCACGGCTGTCGAGCAGACCGCCAAGCCATTTAGCTTCGGACGGATAACCGTTCGTGCAATCTATATTCAGATCGGATTCGGGAACAATGGGTATTTCACCCGTCAGTTCGTTTTCATTCGAAGCGCCAAAGGAAAACGCATTCGGATCGTTGTTATAATTCTTGCCGGTTATGACGGCTTCGACGGTTTCGGCTGCGGGAGCGTTTTCGCCAGCCACGACGGCCGGATTGCCCTGCGTCACGACTTCAGAAGTCGCCTCGATTTCAGGTTTGTCGGATATTCTATGCGGATGGCGGCCCGGAACTTCAACCAGGGATTTTCCACCGACATTTTCCGGGGTAAATTCCCTGACCGGAACATCGCCTTCGATTAACCTGGCGCTGTTTTTATCGATCTTCATCTTCTGGCCCGCAAACATTTTCACCGAAAGAGGAATCTTTGCGTTTTTGAAGGAAACGGCGATCTTGCCTTCGACGAGGCTGATATTGTCGCCGGCGCCCGTCGAAACTTCCAGTTCGGTACCAAGGATGAACACCGTCGCCATTTCGGTTTCGATCGCGAACGGGTTGGACGCCGGGAAACTGTTTCTGGCGAATTTGAACGCGACCGTTCCCCTGAGCACATCGACGCCGTTTTTATTGATTTTTAAGGCCGATGACGGTTTGAGGGAATAGCCGCCCTTTGCCATGGCAAGTTCGCATGAAGCGCCGGCCGAGGTTTCGATTAAATCGCCTTCCGCTATGGCGGCTGCGGCGCCGGTCAGCTTGCCGCCGGATAAATCGCGAGTCGTGCCGGCGCCTGAAATCCTGACGGCGCCATTCGAATTTTTGATGGAAATTTCAGAACCAGCATATTTTATAGGTTCGATGTCACCGATATCGACGACGCGCGCGCTTTTTCCGCCGTTGCCGTTTTCAGGGCCGTTTCCGGCGATGCCGGTGAAAATCACGATAAGCACGACGGCCGCGACCGCTGAAAGGCCATATTCCCAGGACGACCTGCGAAACGCGGCTAAAATTTTCGCGGCGGCTTGACCGACAAATGACTTGCTGGGCGATTCATCGGTCCGGGGAAAAGCGTCGTCCATGATCTTGCCGACGTTGCGCTCGACGACGACGAAAGAAAGATACTCGCTGTTTAACGCCCTCTTCAGTCCGGATTCGATCGCGCGGGCTTCCTTGAGGCCGGCCGAGCAATCGGGGCATGAACGAACGTGACCGTCGAATTCGGTCGTCTGGCCGAGAAGCATCTTCTCATAAGCCTGAGGGCTGCCCGACCTGATTTCTTCAATTTTGCGGCATTTTTTAATGTTATTCATGGCAACCTCTCGTTTCGTTCACTCGTTTTATTGGCCTTTTCGGACCATCCACTTATTTATATCAAAAAGGTCATTAAAAGGTTTGAAAAAATTTTTTTATTTTGAAAGTTCGGCTATATTCGAAAGCGCCTTTGCCTTTTTTTCCGGATCGGGGCCTAACGAAACGCACTTTTGAAACGCCTCCAGCGATTCCTTTTTCATATCGCGCGTCTTGTAAAGAAGCCCCAATTGATAATATATTCCAGGGTCCTGCGGAATTTTATTCCGGGCGTCGCTCAGAGTCTGAAGCGCCTTATCGTTGTCGTTGGACAAAAGATAGAGCTTGCTAAGGCTTATATACGCCGAGGCGCTATCGGGCTTCGCATTTATGGCTTTGTGAAACATTTCCGCGGCTTCCTTTTCGCGGTTGATGAAGCCGAGGCACAGCCCGGCCTTTTCGTACGATTCGGCGAAGTCTTTTTTCATATCGGTTGCCGCGTTGTACTGATCGAGCGCCTGCTGAAAATTTCCGTTGTTGAAAAGCAATTCGCCGATCGAAAACGCCTCTTCCGGTTTCGCGGGCCGCAAGCCGAAGAAACCTGGATCGTCCTGATCGTCGTATTCGTAAAGCGCGCCGATGAATATACCGCTGGGGTAATTGACCATATTGAAAACCCTGTTGACGACGAGGGCGTTTTTGACTTCGGAGGCGGCTTCGGCCTTCATTCCCATCAATTCGTAGCTCACCGCGAGGTTGAGGTACAGTTCTGGATAGTGCGGGTTTATCTCGACCGCTTTTTTAAGCACTTCACAAGCTTCCTGATATCTCGACTGCCTGATGAGAATGAGACCTATATTAGAAATCGACTCGACATGGTCCGGCTTGATCTTAAGGACGGCCTCGAAATGATCCCGCGCCTCGTTGAAATTGTTTTCGCAATATTCAAGGACCCCGAAATTATATCTGGCCATATAATATTCCGGGTTCGACGCCCGGACGAGTTCGAGCATTTTACGTGCGTTGTCATATTTTTGCCTGTATATGTAAGCCGCGCCGATATTGCTGCGCGCGAGGTAATAACCGTTATTTTTCCCGATAGCGCTCAAAAACGCGGCGATCGACGAATCATAGCTTCTCTTGGAAATCAGGTGGCAACCCATATTGTTCGAGGCCCGCGCGGAATTCGGGTCGAGTTCTATCGCTTTTTTCAGGTTGTTCAATTCCTCGGTCCTTTCGTTTCTATACGAGCAAAGCAGGGCGTAATTTATGTACAAATTCGCGTTCGTGGAGTCCTTTTCCAGCACTTCCTTGAGGTATTTGTCGGCTTCGTCATAATAGGAATCCTTCATGTATGCGACCGCCAGTTTGAACGTAATTTCGTATTTATCCGGCGAGGTTTCGAGGACCTTGCGATACTCCTCCCTGGCCTTTGGATATTCCTTTATCCTCATCAGGCAGTCGCCGAATAACTCGTGATTTTCCTGAATTTTCATGGGTTTTGTGGCGGCAGGAGGCTTTCCTGAAACGGCGGGACGATCGGCCGGTTTTTTATTATCAGCCGCGGCAGATGTGGCCGGGGGCGTGGATGGCGTTTTGACCGCGGCGGAAACTTCGGTACCGGACTGGCGGACGACGGGTTTATCGCTATCGGTGGAACTGACGGCGGGCGGCGAAACCGAACGGGTGTTCGCGGCGGCTGGCGAAGAACTGCCGGATACGGAAGCATTCTGGGCAAGCGGGTTGCCGCACTGGGTGCAGAATTTACTTGTCGGCTCGTTCAGTGATTTGCATACCGAGCAGGGTGTCTTGGACGATTTCATCGGAGCGCCGCACTGGGTGCAGAATTTCGCGCCAGAGACGACGTCGGCGCTGCAGGTGGGACATTTAACGAACGATATTCTGATTATCTTGGCGCCGCATTCGACGCAGAATTTGCCATTCGGGCCGTTGAGATATCCGCAGCTGCCGCAGGAAGTCTGGCCGTTCTCGTCGGCGGTCAGAATCGTCGCGGATATGAAAAGAGCCAATAAGACAGGAACCAGTAAAAATATTATCGAGAATTTTCTCATCAGCCATCTCGTCCCGTTAAGTAAATAATGGTTAACTAATGTATTGTACCATTGAAAATTGATTTTACCATATTAGCATAGCCGAGTCAACACCAAATAAAGCGGTATTAACGCTTTATCACTACCTTATTGTCGTCGACAAGGCCGTCGGGCCTGGTCATAGTCTGATCGACCTTCACTCCCGAACCGGTCACATTCAAGGTGGAATTGGAGCCGACTGAAAGAACGATTTTTTCGGTATTGCACGTAATGGTCGATACCGGGGTAACGGGCTTTATTTTCCAGCAGGGCTGCCAGTATTTTTCCATGGGATCGAACTGCCTGTTCATGTATGTAGAGCATATATTGACCGTCAGATCGAGCCTTGCGTTGGTGACGTGGACGATCTTCAATTTCATGAATAACGGAGGTTTTCCGGGCTTTCTGGGAACACAGACCGGATTTCCGTCCACGTCCAGTAATTCGACCGTAAATTCCTTGATTTTATTGGGCTGCGACAGCGCCCTGGACACCGTCTGGCCGGGGGCGGTCTGCGAAAAATCCCAGTAATCCTTCATAAGCCTTCCGGCCCTGAAATAATATTTCACTCCCGAATAAAGAAGCACGCCGTTGTCGCTGACACCGTTGACGAGAGTGAAATTAAGCGTTTTTGACGCGGCGTTAAAACCCGCCAGAGTGGAAGGATCATTTTCGAATTCCACCATCGTTCTGACGTCGTTTCTCAGATTGTAGACTATGAACACCATTTCCTGAATGGCGGAAAGGTTCTTAGTCTCGAGTTCGTTGTGGGCGAGCCCGCGAATGAAGAAATTATAAATACCGGCCATTATAGCCGCAAAAATGGAGACCGAAATAATGATTTCGACCAGAGTGAACGCCTTTTTTTTCGCGGAATTCATAATCGCTTCACGCTCCGGACACGATCGTGGCCAATTTCAGGTCACGGGGCCTTTTGTTTTGAAAATACCTGACTGAAACTTTGATTGTCTTTATTTTCTTTAATTTCTTGACTTTTTCGGAAGAAAAAGGGCTCAAGTCATTGTTTATATTAAAAGGCAATTCCTGGGACGTAATTTCAACGAACCTTTTATATGCGGGTTTGGGTACGGACAGCCGCCGCAAAATTCCCTTCAAAAAATTATTGTCGGAAGCATCCAGCTCGGTTTCCTGAATGGACTGAGGTATAGAATCGTAGTCGCACGAAACTATCGCTTCGATCATTTCGTTGGCGTATGAAAGCGCCATTACTTCATCTATCGTATAACTGACGTCGGAAGTCGTGGATACGAAAAGCGAAAAAACCGGTATCAACCCGAGACCGATAAGCGCCACCGCGATAATAACCTCGGTGAGCGAAAACGCTCTGCTTGTAATTATTTTGTGTTCCATACGCATATTTTACTCAAGTTTTTTCAGTTCAACCCATCCGACTTATGGTCGATCATAACCGGCGGTTCGGTTTCAACACCGGTTTTTTCAGGCTGGCCTGCGGGAAGCGAATCGCCTTTTTTTATTTTTTCGGGGGTTCCTACTGGAATCCCCGAAGACACCTTTAAAAATTCGCCGGCTGTTATATCGCACGAGCCCCTGTTATCGTTCGACTCAAACCCGACGACGCCTTCCGTCACGCTCACGAGCGTTGCGCCTGTTTTTTCATCGACCCCGACCGAAAATCTGGTACCCTTGATACCGATCGTGCCGACGGGCGTCAGGACCTTGAATGTGAGCTTCCCTTCGGAATTTTTTTCAGGCTTGAAGTTCACCCATATGTCGCCTTTCTTTATCCTGATGTTGAAAATGCCTGTCTGAAGTTCGGTATTTTCGGAAAGATCCAGCCTGGCGCCATATACGAAACATATTTCGCCGGTGACGCCTTGAGGCATCAGTATCGTATCGCCGGGTTCAATACTCATCGCTAAAGCTTTCACTTTTTCGACTACCGCATATTCCCTGGCATTGGCCGCTTTATGTTTTATGTCGCCATTCAAAGACAGGAACTTCGCGGGAGCTTTTCCCGTGGAATTGTCCTGCGCGAAGGAATAACCGGTGGAAAATAATAAAAAAACGAGAGAAACCGTTAAAAAAGCCAGATTTTTTTTCATATTACCTCCGTCAACTTCAATAATATATGGATGTCAATCATTTATTATACGCCAGTATGTCTGGCGCGAGGAAATATTATAGCAGTAATGATCGCTGTAGTTGTCGCTGTCGCAAGGATCGAGGGCGGGATCGTATACCACGCTTATTCGTTTATAACCTGACAGGCCGGCGCCGCCGAGAACGGGATGATTATTCCCGGCCGGATATGATCCTACCCTGAAAATATTGCCCTTATCCTCTATCGCGAAACTGATTTCCTTCATCGTCATATTGCCGAAAACCTGAAAATAATCCGTTTCCTTATAAAACGTTCCGTTCAGAGCGTTAAGCGACGCCTCGAATTCTTCGCCGCAAAGGGTGATATCGCCGTCGACGGAAACCAGCGTCAGCGTGGAACCATTCTTTTTCGCGGTCCGGCTCTTGTTGATCGAGGGTATCTTGACGCCCTTCTTGAATATGAACATCGTATTGTCATGAAAGACCATCCTGGAAATTTTCTTCGATTTCGTGATATCGACGGTCTGGTCTGAATCTATATAAAATACGCCGCCGAATTTAAATTCCAGCACTCCCACTTCCGACGTCTTCAAACAGGCGCTTTCAAATTCGGAATAAGAATTGAAAACGTAATCCGCCTTATATCTCAGGTCATATCCTTCCGGAATTACGGGCGTCTCAGACTTCATAGGATTCTGGTATTTTTTCGAAACAAGTTCGACCGCCTGAAGCGCGCCCCTGAAAATTCCGTCGGGATAAATGCCTGTAAAAAGATCGAACTTTCCGGCGGAAGAAGTTTTGTACTGGGAAATTTTTATCCTGTTGCCATAAAGGCAATTGCCGAAATTGTTTTCCTCACCGTAGAACATCTGATCGTCGCTGCGTGCATCGGGATAAGACGACAAAATTTTTACCTGATCCTGTTTGAGAAAATATTTATCGTTCATTTTGAAAATCCCAGCGGCCGGGCCAGAGTTGGCCGTTATCATATCGTAAGTCCTGTTGAACGGCTCTATGAGCGGCTTCGTCATGAAATATTTATAAGTTTTCAGATGATGGCTGTTTTCGCTTTTGAAAATGTCGTCTTTGACGCTGTATTTTTCCCTCATAAAATCTACGTTATCCGGAGTCGGAGTGACGAGGTCGCTCTGCACCGCATCGTCGACCGCGCTCAGACCTTTCCATTCGTCGCTTCCGGTAAGGTCTACCGCCGGGTTAGAAGTCGAATTGCCATCCCTGTCTATATTAAAAAATGGCAGCCATCTCATCTGGGGATGGGCGTGATCGGATTTCACGTAAGGCATTTCATGAAGGCCGTTGCTCTGCATTTCCTTGAAATAAGGCGAACCGGAAGGATGATTGCAGTTCTGGGCGATCTGGCCGATCTGCATGTACATCCGGAACACTTTTCCGAAAACTATCGTGGGCGAACGTCTGTCAAGGTATTCCGAGGGCTTTTTGTCGGAGTATCTTCTTACCTGCATGTCGCCTGCCATCTGCAGCAGGGAAGAATTCGGAGACATTTCCCTGTTTACCAGATAATAATTTCCCAGAACGTTGCCCATAGCGCTATCCTTGAAAATCCAATATATTCCGGTCTGGGTAGTCCTTAAAATGTAATCGACCTTCGGACGCATTGAAAAATCGCAAAACGAGAATTGATAGGGAATACCAAAGTTTTTGCACATCCCGATGGAGACGGGAAGACCGTATTCCCTCAACATGAAGGCGTTCCCATAAAAAAGCCTGTCCGTAGAAGGCGTCGGGTCCAAATTGTCGGCCGGATTGATTTTACCGGGAGAAACGTTGTGAATATACAAATGCTTGGGATCGTCGCTGCCAAGGTATATCCAGCCGCGGTTAATCATGGAAGGCCTGTAGTTTAAACCATTGCCCGCGCCAACCGGAGCTATGGTTTCATCCATCGGAAGGTATTCGCGAATTTCGGCGTGAGTTTTTCCGTAACCCGATACTGCCGACATATCTGCCGGATGATGGACGAGAACGAGCGGAACGCGCAAATCGGCGGTCTTATCGTCTATGACGCCGCGATTACCCTGAAGATACGTGGAAAGCTGCTTGAGCTGCGTGAGCCTTTCGTTGTTTTTTTCCCAGTTGCCGACGCCGCTTTTGACGATGGTCCCGCCGCCGGCTCTCTGGATCGAACCGCCGTCTCTTGCGTTTTTAAGAATAGACAGATCGCTGCCGGAAGTACCGCCGCCATTGTCATGATCTCCATTATAACCGGCCTGCCCTGAGCCATAACTTTCGTTGACCCATACGTTACCAGGATCGCCACTAATAATCGAGGGATTGCGGCTCGATGCGGCGGATGAGCCGGATTTTTTCGGAGCCCCTGGAGTGCCTGTTTTTTCAGGAATGGGGCAGGCCATTCTCAACTTGTTCTGGTCGCCGTCGACTTCGTTTTTCACGAAAAGAGTGAATTTGGAGATCACCGGAGCGAGAGTCTGGGATGTTTTAATTTCGTAACGGCAGCAGAAAATCCTTGAAGTCGATTTATAAGTCACCTTCGAAGAAATGATAAGACCGCCATACCTTTCAAGAGGGTCCGAAGGAACGAAACATGATTTTTCATAGCTCGATGGAACCGGAGGGTCGTTGAAATATTTGCGGAATTTTTCATATTTCATTTCAACCCAATCGATTTTGGCCCCGAGTTCCGAAGCTATTTCAAACGACTTCATTTCGTCCGGATTCATGTTATAGACTATGTTATCTATGTCGGGTTCGCTGACCGGAGCGAGCACGAACCTGTCAAGACCGTCCTTCCTGTCTAGTTTTTTAAAATTGACCGCCTTGAAATTGAAGATGCTTGCCGCTTCGAGCGTGACGGCCTGAGCCAGTTTTTCAGCGACCGAAGCGCACTGAAAACGCGCGATGAGGTTCTTTTCGAACGACGCGAAACGGTATATGCCGAACGCGAGAATGGCGAGAACGAAAATTACGGCGATAACGACCGGAATGGCCATTCCTCTGCTATCTGAAAACAATTTCATAATGTATTGTATTATACATATATTTTATACAAAGAGGAAGAAAAAATTTCATAAAATAATTATTCATAAAATTATAAAGTTTGCACAGGACAAGGCTTTTGTGAAATATTACGGATGCTTTCCTTCACGCGATGGAATATGCGCGATAACCGGAGCATTTCTATTCCAATCAAAGAAATATTGATTTATTTGCCTTTATAATGTAAAATATAATCGATTTCATATTTAATCCAGAGGTAAAAATGAAACATAAAATCATCTTTATAATCAATCGCGCTACGTTTTTATTTTTGCTTTTATTTGTTTTTTCCACATTGCCGACCGCAAATTCAATAGCCTCCCAGACCGAAAACATATTTCCCGACGACGGCATGATAAAAATAAAATTCGACAAAACCGGAAAAGCGGAAGCTTCGTTTCAAAAAAACGTGAAAACGGTAAATGAAATGAAAACTTTCTGGGAAAATTTCGCTTTTTCCTGTATTTCGTCTTACGCTTCAAAGCCCGGCGAAGCATTGATCCGCGTCGATACGACGAAAGCCTCCTTCGACAGATGGAGCGACGATTATAACAACACGGGCCTTTTCGCGGCGATAATGATCGAAACCGATAAGGCATCCGATAAAATCAGCCTCAACCTGCCTCCGTGCGTCCCCAGAAATGAATTTTCACAGTCGCTTGAAAAATCGATCGGAAAAAAGCTCGGCAAGCGTCATTTGCTGGCTATTTTTACCCCGGCCGGCCTTTCTTCTCCTTTTCCACCGAACAACGGCGCCATGATAGAAGTCGACGGCGACAGATGTCCCTGCGCCGTTAATTTTCCGGGACCATGTAAATTGGGCGCCGTCTGCATGAAAAATCCGGGTACCTCTATCGAACTGAACAAAGAACTGAAAAAAAACGGCGATTTCTGGTCTGAATTCGTCGCTCAGATAGCGAAAAAATCTCTTCCCGAATCGATCATCAACGTAAGATTGCTTGCCGAAAACGAACAGGCGGACGATAATATTTCGACTCTAGTCTTCCGTTCTTCCGGAATAAAAACTTCGAACCTTCCCGATTCCTTTAAAAACATCGACTGGAAAAATATCATGAAAAAGGAAATAGCCGGCATCAAGCCGATCACCGACAGGAAATACGCGGTCTGCGTTTCATTTTTCGCCGATGACGGTTCAAAAACCGAGCAGATTTTAAAAAAAGAAGAGGAAGAGCTCACGAAAAAAGGCGAGGCGCTTTTGAAAGCCGGCAAGGAAAACGAGGCGCTGGAATGCTTTGAAAACGCGCTGAAATTGAATCCGAAAAATTTCAAGGCGTGGAAGGGAAAAGGCGAGATACTTGAAAAAAGCCCGGATTACCTTCACGCTTATATCTGTTATAAAAAATGGCTGTCCACGAATTATGAAAACAACGGTAACATGAAGTTCGTGGCGAGCATGTACCTGGATGTAATGAAAAGAATGCCTGATGAAAAAGACCTCAGGGACGACCACTGGTATAAAATGCTTGAAACAAATAAAATGACGAAAAAACAAATACGAGACCGGTTCAAAAACAGCCCCGAAAAAAAGGTAATCGACTGCTTCCGAAAAAAACTCAACCGCATACCCCGCCCCTCGGAAAGAACGAAGTGGATTAAAGAACTCGAAAACGGGAAAACTCCCGAAGAAATTACCAAATTAATAGCTGAAGTAACCGAAGTCCAATCGAAGCCGGTAAACGAGGACCAGACGATAAATTCCGGAGCGAAACCCCCGGCCGGCAACGAAGGCAGCCCGTTCAGCTCTTCGACCGAAGATCAGTCCTCGTCTTCTCCCAGCGGAATAAAACTCAATCAGATAAATCCAGACAAATAAACCCCCGCCGCGGAAATGCGACAGGGATTTATGCGGGTATCTACCAAAACTTCGATACTACTTTAAAATATTGATAAGGCTGTCGTCCGTTTCGTTGATGTGCTGGATTTTCTTTTTCACATCTCCGTTCCCCGGGTCCTGATCCGTTTTTTCGTTATCCTTTCCGCCCTCCGGCACGGCCTGTTTCTGACCGCCGTTTTCACCGGTTCCGGTTTTATTTTCAATCGCATTTCCGGCCTCGAAAGGGTCCGGACCCGCTTGCAGAGTTTTTCCGAAATCCATGCCGCCTTTGCCGTCGACAATAACATTGCCGCCCGCCTTCAGATCGGCCGAATTTTTCCCGTCGGGTGTCGAAACGCTCACAACGCCTTCAATTACTTTCACGGAAAGTTCTTTACCGTCCTGAGAAACTTTTAAATAAAGCCTGGTGCCCTTTATCCCGATAGTGGCGACGGGCGAATCCATTTTAAACACGATTTTCCCGCCGGGGACCGTTTTCGCAGAATACTTTATCCACATCTCTCCCCGTTTGATCCTTAACCCGTTCATCATGATCTGGCATTCTGTTTTTTCGCTAATCTTGAGAGCGGCGCCTGACTTCATTTCGACTTCACAGCTTGATTTTTCGTCAGTGGTCAATCTGTCCTGATCGAACAGACAATATTTGTTCGTAGCGGAAAAAGGCATTCTCGACAATTTTTCGTCGTCCGGTTTCCCATGATATATTTTGCCTTCAAACCTGGTTATTCTGGCAATGCCATCCAAAAGTTCCGAAGCCTGAGACGATAGTGGAAAACAGCAAAAAATCAACGCTGCGACGAAAGCGGAAATGATTTTATTCTTCATGATACCCCTCCAGAAACGATAATTTTATAATCTGTTGAATTTAAACGATAAAACATTGGGAAGAAGCATATATTTATATCTGGCGCCCGCGAATTTTTCATTGGTGGGATCGAGATAATGCGAATACTCAACCGTTCCACCGGCGGCGAAAGACAGATGATCGAAATATTTGCACACGATATTACCCGTAAGGCTTAAAGCCGCGGGAGACATTGAAATATTCCTGACGAACCCCTCCGGCGCGTTAAGGCTCACGTACCTGCATTTTCTGCCTGCGTCTATGTTAATATTCCCTTTGACGGCGAAAAGCGACAATATTTTTCCCTCGGGCCTTCCATTGATTCCCCGGACTTCAAAATCTCCATTCTCCAGGACCAGGACTCCTCCCTCGGACACTTCGGTATTTTCAGGAAAAACGACGGGGCCGTTCCTGATTTTGACGACACACGGTTTTATAGTGAGCTTGCCGTCCTTCAAACACTCCTTGAAAAATTCCCGCTGATCGGCATATTCCTTCTGCACTTTATCCAGAAGCAGTTTTGATATATCCGCCTGGCCGGGGTCGCCGGAAAAAATGACTTTTTCCGAAGAGCCGGCGCCTTTCACGGACAATTTAAAATTCGTCGGATCAAGAAATTTCGACAATTCATCTTCACTTACAAGATTTATATTGCTTTTAGTGTCGGTAGACAGAAACCCTTTGTAAAGCATGTAATTATAGACATTATTATACGGTTCCTTAACGATGACTGACATGATTTTGGAATAATTATCGTAGGAGTTAGCGCAAAAATCAGCCCAGTTCTGGTGCGATTTGCCGCTTTTCATGATAAAATCGGCTGAAAATTTCGACAATTCGAGCGAATTGAAAAACCTGGGCCTGTTTTTCAGCGAGTTGGCCAGAACATGTTCGGATGGGGAAAAGTCCGTTTCACTGTTCTGATTAAGATCGTTCACGATAGATTTGTATATCGGATACGAATGAAACACTTTTCCGAAAACAGCCGTAGATGAAGGCTGGTCGAAATTTCCGTAAAGATGCAATACCGATGAAAAAGCGAGCATGCCGAAATATTTTTTAAATACGTAAGGGGCGGTCGGGTCCGCGAACATATTACGATAAAAACCCAGAGGAATATATTCGGCCATGTAACCCCCGGGCGGATTCGGCGGCGAAAACGGGACGCCATCCGAAGTGGAATAAAATTTCAGCACACCGATTTCTTTTTCGTCGAATTTCGCGAAATGAAAAAGTTCGGAGTATTCCCTTGATATTCCGGACGTTTTGTTCAAGATCGTTTCGCTTCCAAAATAAATATATCCGCGTTTCCTGTATGATTTTTCGCCATACAGCATGGTCGAACTTTCAGGGTCTTCCCTGACATTATGATTTAAAAACACTATGGGAAGAAATTTATTGTTTTTATCCGGCAGCCCGGCGATCGAGTTCAAGAACAGATTGTAAGCCCATTTGTTGATGTTGTTGCCTCTGATCATGAGCGTAAATTTCGAATACAGTGGGACGGAAGCCATCGCCCGAGCTAAAATACGCCTGACGCGGCATTCATATTTCAGGCCGTTAATAACCACCCGCGCCGAAAGCTCGACGACCCTCGTCCGTTCGAAAGGGTCGTCGTATCCATCGGAAGCCATCGCCGAAACGGCCCCTTCGCCATCTTTTTCAGTTGAAATCGTTATTTTTTCCACCACGGCCGGTTTGAAAACGTCGAACATATTGGCCAGAAGAGGGTCCCGGCCGACATCGAGCTCGAATTTTCTGCATTCGTCCGAATTGAAAAATTGCGCGATATCGGAAGCCGGCTCCGTCCTGCATTTGTAAGAAATATACGAAAAAATCGAATTGACCATCGAAATCGATATTTTTCTGACTTCCTCGATCGTGAGAGTATAATGGACCTTCGCCAGAGAGTTCATGGCGGAATTCTGCATGCCGAAAAAAGTGATGTAAACCAGGCTCACCAGCGCAAGCAGCACGTAAATAGTGAAACCTTTGATATTATATTTCTTTTGGGCTCGAAGTTTTTTTTCCATCGGTCAATTACTCGCGAATTTAATATTTTTCAGGTTCAGGTTCATTACATACGGAAAGATATTGAACGCCATGTTTCTTGTAACGGTTTCAAAGCCGTTTTTTCCCAGTTCCCTTGTTTTAAGATTCAGAAACAGTTTTATGCATAGCAGCACCGAATTATCGAATCTCACGATTTCATATTCGATCGAAGCACCTGAAATTTTATCGCGCGAAAGAACCGCCCTTGCGACGTTTTCATCGCGATCGTTTTTTACCGTCCTCATAAAATTTGCCCCGTCGATTTCGTATTCGATCCGGTTGATTTTTTCGCCGTCGCTGACTAAAAAACTGAACTTGTTTTTCGATTTGCTTATCGTCGTCGAAAGGATTTCATCTATTTTTTTCTTCGAAGTCTGTTTCCCGTTTTTTTCGGTGTCTATGGCGGAAGGGTCGAGCACCGCCGAACTCAGGTCGCTTTTAATGTAGTTCACCGATATTACGACGTCGCTTACGCTTTCCATTATTTCGCCGGTCAGGGTCTGTTTGATATACATGTATCTGTATATCGTAAAAAACAGCGAAATGACGACGCTGATAAGGGAAAGCGCCACCATCAGCTCGACAAAAGTAATGCCTTTTTTACCGCGATTTTTCATAGTTCATTCCATGGAAGATATTATCCCGCCGCTGGATACTTCGGATATTTTCGGTTTACCGGTAAGAGAATAAGTATCGTAGGACACGATCACCTTTATCTTGTAATAATTCAATGTATCGTCATACGAAATATCCAATTTTCGCTCGAACCCGGCCGGCATTTTCGTCAGATAAAGCCCTGGCCTGTCCTTCCCGAAAGGTTTTACGATATATGAATCATTGGGCGCGGCATTCGGGCTGTCGAGAACCCTGCCGGAATACGCGCCCGCCATTGCCGGGACAAGCTCGTTTTTGGGATAAACGAACAGTTGCGTGATAATTTCGTCGCCGAAATAAACCGCCTGTATTTCCTTCA
>Ga0079303_10000161_pt1 | contig 14832 bp, 12 predicted proteins | sample Methanogen_OWC_FD_77073 | JGI IMG/M metagenome (GOLD analysis project Ga0079303, IMG submission 77073) | Enriched soil microbial communities from Old Woman Creek wetland in Ohio, USA - Methanogen_OWC | ecosystem: Environmental > Terrestrial > Soil > Wetlands | place: USA: Ohio | collected...
TGCCTCGAAAATCCCCTGGACGATTTCCATGTTGTTCACATTGAATGCGCCGACAGCGTAACCACCCTTGAGTGCACGTGCGAACAGTTCCTTTGTTGTGACCAGCGGCATCTTGTTAAAGCCTCCTCGTCATTACTGGGGCAAAATGCCCCGGATTGGAAAAACAATCATCTGAAACAGGCTCAGACAGCGAAAAGACACGATCTGCCCGTATTCATGCAATCTAGCAAAGGGCCGGGAAAATGTCAAAGCATACCCCCTCTCAGATTCCCGGGATCGAAGGTTAGGAAATGAGAGGTGTTTCGGGTATCATGAAGGAAGAGGATAAATGGTGAAACGGAGTACGGAAACACCAACCTGCACCCATCGGCCAAGCGCCGGCGTGGCCGGCGTGCTCACGGCAATAGTCTTCTGCGCACTCGCTTTCCTGACGACACAGATTTCACCCTGTGACGCATCCCCTCAGGCGGTAAAGCAGTGGCTCGAAAAAGCACGATACTTTTATAGGGGCGGGAACATCAAGGCCGCGCAAACCCAGCTCGACCAGGCCAGGTCGCTCGCTCCCGACGATCCGGAGGTCCTCGAACTGCTCCGACTGATCGGCACCGCCAGGGAAAAGCGTGTCGAAACGGCGCTTCGGGCCGCCCAGTTTTATTATACAGCAAACAATATTCCTGAAGCCGAGAAATCCTACCGGGAAGTCCTGTCCGTCGACCCGGCAAACACAAGCGCGCAGCAGGCTCTGACGGACATACAGAAAAGGAAGGACACTGTCGAAAAATACAGGGAAAGCGGGGTCAGCATCGCCCCGTCCACCGGCCGCAGTTTCGATGTCGAGGCGTATTCGATCGCGGCCGCCTGGCTTCGCGCCCGGGCGGCTTTCAGTCGTGGCGATCTCGATACGTCGACAAAGTTCATCGATGAGATTCTTGAAAAGGACCGCACGAACGCGCAGGCCCTGGAACTTCGCGAAAAAATACATCAGATCCGCCGCATCAACTCGCTCCTCTCCTCCGTCGATACCGAGTTCGACACCGGCAATTACTTTTCGGCGGTTACCGCGCTCGACGGCCTTCTCAAGGAGTATCCAGGCCGGCCGGACCTCCTTCTGAAGCGAAGCAAGGCACTTCTTCGCGCGAACCGCCCGGAAGATGCGATCAGCGATCTCGAAGCGCTTCTTGCGACGGACACACCCGGCTCGGAACTCCTCCCCCTCCTCTCGGACGCGTATGCGGCGGCGGGGAAAAATCAGCAGGCAGCGGGAATAGCCGCGGGGTTGCCGAATGGCTCCCCGGTCAAACCCTTTCATCAGCGAATGCTGATGATATCGAAAGCCTTTCCCGTTTCTGCCGCCTTTCTTCTTCTCGGTTGTATCACAACTCTCGCGGCAGCAGGCTGGATGTTGGTTCAGATCGATCATCTTTTAGAAAGACACGCGCCAGGCCGGCTTGCAGCATTGGCGCGACTGCTGCTGGAGGCTTACACCACGGGTCTCGACGACCGCCGGACGGATTCCTGGAAGGCTCTTTCCTGGCAACTGCACCATCCCTGGCTGCATTACGTCACCGGCCTGCTGCTGCTTCGGCAGGGCGATCTCGAAACCGCGCAGGAACCGCTTCAAAAAGCACTTGAATCGCCCGCGCTCGTTCCCCGCGCATACTATTTCCTGGGAAATCTTCGCAAGAAACTCGGCCAGCCGATCGCCGCGCATGATCTCGAACAAAGTCTGCTTGCCACATTCCGGGGAACAGACACCCCCTATCTGCCGTCTTTCCTTGCCGACATCGAAAGCGAGCTGGTCACCCGATTTGCGCCGGCAGACTCGATGCGTCGGGACGATATCGAAAGTCTGGCCCACCGGGCCGCGCAGGAGTTCATCCCGAATCGGCCAGGCGCCTGATACCACCCGAAGGAGGTTTGCAATGATACGATCACTCCCTATTCAAGCAGGCCTGATACTGTTATTTATATATTTTGCAATATCTATACCTGCCCGGGCGCAGCTTGAAGACGCCCTTGTGGCAAAAGGCTTCATCACGATTACCTCCGATGCTGGCGACTCGCCCGTCGACACATTCGAGGATGTCGGTGCCATCAAAAATATCCGCATCGTCGTTCCTGATGCGAATACACTTTTCGTAAGCTGGTCGGAACTGATGAACCTCCTTTCAAATCACTTCGATCATAAAACGCTGGGCAGGCTCCAGTCGCTGCTCAATGTCCCTAAAGCCATCCTTGGCGGACCGGCCGGAGTAGAGGACGCCGTAAAATTTTATCAAAAGTATGCGTTCCTCGTGCGCGGCCCATGTCCCGGCTGCGATAAGCCGGGTCACGTTCATTTGGACGGGGCCTGGCACTACAACCAGCAGATGAGCTGGGGCGGCGGCTCTCTCGATGAACCGCCCCACAACAGCCCCGATTCGATCGAATATCTCGCCGCCCTCACCGGCGGCTGGCGATACGTCGATCCACCGAAGGCATGGCCGGGTCCGCATTTTACCTGTGACTGTCATAACCGCGGTTGCCCTTCCAACGTATGCACCGAAAACACCGTCCCGGATCCGAAGCCCGAAGACCCGACAAACACAAAGACAGAGACGGACCACAAGCGTGCGGCCGAAAATATCTGCTACGAGAACGCAAACCTCAAATCAACCCTGGAGACAGAGAAGGTAGGCAAAAAAAAAGAGCCCGAAGGAACCGAGACCTTCAAAATCACCTGGAAAGATCGTACGCCCCCCCGCATCACCGGAGCCAACGGAAACGACATCGGCCAGTTTCCCTTTCTCGGTCACAAGCCAGGAACAACATCAACAGCCAGGAGAGCCACGACAGGCGATTTTTTCAAGCCCTGCGACCTGACGGCGGAGGATAATGACGGGGGCATTCTCTCGTCGAGATTCGCCATCGGCCGCATGAACGGCCCGGTCGATGCGTCTTCGGTCTGGACCCCGGCCGAGGAGTGGCAGTGGATCGGTGATACAATCCCATCCATCAGCGGGAAGCCCCTCGCAAAGCATGTTTTTCTTCCGAATGACTGCCTCGGCGAAATGAAATACTCCGTTTTCGTCTGGGATAAAAACGGCATTCTCAACCCCGGCTGCCCGAATATTGTCGAAGACTCCCCCGAGACCACGTATGGCATGAACGAAGGCGATCTCGGCCGTGACCCGCAGAAGGCAAAACCGTTTCCATATGCCTACGATCCCACAAAGCCCCTCGACCCGGCTCAGCGCTTCAAAGACGGGGAAGGCAAAATCTGGATTGACGACAATGATCTGCCCAACCTGATGATCAGACTTGTTTCAAAGCGTGATGAAGGCAAACCGCGCAGCGTCCTGATCTTTCCGCCGCCGGCCCAGGGAATGTCGACCTTTGATCCTTCCTACAGTGATTTTATCCAGAATTCCTACATGAATTTCGAAGAAATCGCGGCCGCACCTGATGCCGGGCCCTCCTACGTGAAAATCCTGGATATCGATCTGGGCAACTGTGCTCCGCAGGAAAAATCCTGGAAATGGAAATTCAATGTCGGCCCCCAGCCTTCCGACGTCACCGGCCCGTTCCCGCTCAAATTCTGGTACCAGAATTTCAGACTCGAGGATTACAGCCAGTCCGATAACGACACGGACGCAGAGCCGATCGACAACACGGAAGCCACCTTCGGCAAGCGGAACGGATTCGGGAAATCAGCGGTTGTTCTGTGCACGGTTCCCGTCGTAGAGGATGTCCAGTATGACATCAGCCTGTGGGCTGAAGACAATGTGAAATGGCTGAATGACAAGGAAAACCTGCTCGGCCTGCCAGTCACATCGATTCCGGCGCCGTATACCGGCATCGTCAAAGCAAACCTCTCGTATTCACTCGAAAACGTGTATCCTCCCATGACGGGTTCTGTCGAGGTGAGTCCCGGTGCATTCTGTTCCAAACCGCTTTCGGTCATCTTCCGTGAGCCGACTCCCAGACAGAATCCGGGAAGCCTCAGCCATGATTCTCTCAGAACGGGGAAATACCCCTCTGTTGAGGCATCGGTTACGGATTATGCGGGGCTGACACGCACGCTCAAGGTATACTTCGTCGTAACGGATGAAAAAACAAAGATTCGCGTTCTCGAACAGAAACATCTGCATGACTGAGGGTTCACGCAGAGGATTATCGCTTGTAGAGCTGCTGGTGGCGTTTTTTCTGATCGCCATGATCATTCTTCCGATCATGAGATCGCTGCCGCAGTCATTCGGCCTCGCAGGCAGGCAGGCCGATCAGGAAATAGCCATCAAGATCGGCGAATCCGCCGTGAACACGCTCCTGGCGGTTCCTTTCGAGCGTGTCAGCGGTGCTCCCGGCTCCCAGAATATTTCTTTCGAAATAGAAACCGGCTCGGGCACACTGCCAGCGCAGCTCCTGATTGATGGGGCAAACGGAACCGGCAGTGTCCGCATTGGCCGGACGGATTTTCAGATCAGAATCGCCCTGAAACCCGAATTTTCGGGTCCGCCCCAGGCCCCGACGGCGCTCGTGTTCAGTTTCATGGATCCTGTGGCGCCAACGCCAAAACTCGCTTCGTATGCCTGCCCCGACCCCTTCATACGGATCCAGGTGGATGTTGAGTATGGCCAGCGGGGCGTTCCCGTGTCACTCGCGACGTTTCGCGCAGACCTGCGGCAGTGATGACAATCGCCAGAAAACGATCGGGAAGCGGTTTCGCGCTGTTCAGCGTTATAATAGTTAGTATTATTATTTTTATTCTCGCCGCGACGCTGTATTTCAACACGCGTTCGCAGACGGCCACGCATTCGCGCCTTGCCGAGCAGACCAAAGCGCTCCTGGCCGCCCGCGCGGCAATGCAGCTCGCTCAGTATAAATTCCGCATGCTGCCTTCCGAATTCTACGCGGTCGAGAACGCCCGCAGAACCGGCTTGCCGGCTGAAGTGGCGAGTTTTTCATCCGCCTGGATGCGTGATTTCGACCCGGCCGAGAAAACCTCGCCGGCGGCAAGGCTGTCAACCTCTCTTGGCGCCCGCGACGGCGGTACATATCAACTCGGCATCGCCTCGTTTTCCCTTGTAACCCGATTCGGGAAAGGGTATACACGCGACTTTCTGCGAATCGAAAGCTGGGGAAGCTATAATGGCATCAAGCGCTCGCTTGAAACCCTTCTGGAAGTCGAGATAACGCATTGAACCGTTTCGGCATGACCTTTGTCGAGTCCATGATCGTCCTGCTGATCGTGGGAGTATTCACGGGCAGCCTTTTTTACGCATACCGGCAGAGCATGAACGCCTACCAGGCCACATCATGGCGGCAGGAACGCACAAGGCAGGTTGAACTGTTCTGGAACATCCTTCGAAAGTCGCTTGAAGAGGCTACGAACACCCTGTCACGGTATGGAGCGGGCCCCGACTGGACGGTCAAATCCGACCCCCGACCGGTGCAGTGGCGCCAGGCCCGGTCCCCTGCAAACACGGTCGTTCTGTCCTGGATGACGGATCATCTCACCGCCACAGGCGATCTGGACTATCGATTGTCCTATCAGCTGAAAATCATCGACAGACGCCTCTGCATGAGCGCGTCAGCCGTCTCGGGCACTGCTCCGGCCGGCTTTCAGCCCATGAGCGACCGAACAATGGTCGACGACATCGATGTATTCGATATCAAGTCCACGTTGATCAAGGTTCGCGAGGGAAACGAATTTCGCGAGTATTTCGACGACGGAACCGGCTCGCCGTCAGACCTCGTCATCGGCAGCGTCGCAGAATTGTTCGTGGTTCTCGCCCCGCCGCCCGGATCCTCGATTCCGGCAGGCCGTCTGCCCCTCAACGGGAAGTTCAGACTCGCAATCGCGACACAAAGACTGCCCTGAACGAAGTTTAAGATTTTTTCCGAAACCGTTTAAGATATAATCACTCGATATTCCTATGCACCGTTTCAACGAGGTTCTCAGCCAATGACCGGCCTGATGCGCCATCTGCTTCCGGCAGTTTCGTTCATGGCGTTTCCGGCCGTGGCACGCGCAGCCGGCAGCGTCAAGTTTCTGCTACCCGCAAATCCACTTCCATGGACGCTTTTTTCCTTTTCGATCGCCATCCTATTCCTGATGATCGGCCTGTTCGTCATGGTCATCAGATTTGTTCTTGGAGACCGGCGCATCAGGTTGAAGGATGAAACCCGTCAACAGCTCGAAAAGGGTTATGCAGACCGCCTGCGGGACGATTACCAGAAGAAGAATGACGAACTCAAATCGCGGGTTCAGCAGGTGCGGCGCCAGGCCTCCATGCTTTTCAGCAAGGTGAAAAACCTGACCACGACGCTCGATCCGGCAAAAGTTTTTGACGCAATCACCGAAATGCTGGTCCAGGAGCTGGGTGTCGCGCGCTATATCCTCTTTTTATACGATCGGGAAAAAAACGAGCTGTACCCGTTCCGATGGTCGGGCTTCAGGGATGAAATACGCGACTCGCTCATCCTGCCGGCCGATAAGCCCGATCATTTCGTCACCTGGGCATTTGCCCGGCGACAGCTCGTCTACAGAGACTCAGCGCTGGAAGATCCCGAAACACGCGGCCTTGTCGACCGGAATCCTCTGCCTGACACGCTTGTGGCGCTTCCGATCAATATTCCAGGCGAGTCGTTCGGGGTGGTCCACATCGAGTCATTCGAGGACGGCCACCGGGAAGTCGACGAAGCGGACCTGCGCTTCATGTCCTCGCTCGGCTCCTTCATGGGCATGGCCATCGCAAATGCGAACATTTTCCTCCAGACCCGGACGGAACTGACATCCACGAAACAGCTGAGCGAGCGCGAAATCGCCGAAAAGAAGAAGCTGAAGGATATGTTCTCGAAATACACCTCGACCGAACTCGTGGAAACGCTGATTGCAAACCCTGGCTCGCTGCATCTGGGCGGTGTCGAAAAGAACGCGACGATTCTTTTTTCGGATATCGTCGGCTTCACTCATTTCAGTGCCGGCATGACTCCGGCCCAGGTCGTGTCATCGATGAACGAGTATCTTTCGGCAATGACGGATGTCGTTCTGGAGCACAACGGCGAAATCGACAAATTCATCGGCGACGCCGTCATGGCACGCTTCGGCGTCCTGGGCAATCTGCCCTCGTCGGGAATGGCCGCCATTGAAGCAGCCCTGGGCATGCTCGATCGTCTCAACCTTCTCCAGGCAAAATGGGCGCAGCAGAACAGGGAGTGTTTCAAAATCCGCATAGGCATCGCAACGGGGCCGGTTCTGGCCGGCAATATCGGCTCCGAACGCCGCCAGGAGTTCACGGTCATGGGCACGACCGTCAACCTGGCCTCACGCCTTGAATCTCTCAACAAGGAATTGAAAACGACGCTCCTCGTCGATGAGAATACATTTGAACAGATATCGAAACAAGTCCGCGCCACACCGCATGACAACATCTCGATTCGAGGCCTCGAAGGCCGATTACGCGTCTATGAGATCCAAGGACTGATCCGGGCGAAACAGACGGCGCCTGGCGCGGTCAGCATGCGAAGCCGGCTTTCACCACCGTCTCCCGAACAGCCCGCATCCGGAGGAACTGATGACAAACTCGCATGACCGCCTGCTTCTATTCGATATCGACGGAACGCTCCTTTCCGCCGACCGGAGCGGATATCACGCAATCGAGCGTTCGATGATCGAAGTTCTCGGAGCCGAACGCGGTCTTGAGGGAATCCGGCTCGATGGCAACACCGATCTGAATGCTATAAAACAGGTTTGCGAACGTGACGGAAGACCTTTTCCGGACCAGGAATCCATTGTAAAATTCAAAGATCATTACACTGGAATCCTGCGACGGGAAATCGCCGGAAAGGGCCATTTGAAACCGGGAGTCGAACCGCTTCTCGAAGCACTTTTCTCATCCGGCCGCGCCAGTCTCGGTCTTGTGACGGGAAACATCCGCGAGGGGGCGCATATCAAGCTCGAAAGATTCGGCATCGGCAGATATTTCCCGTTCGGGGCGTTCGGCTGCGAACACCCGGCGCGCGCCGAATTGGTCGGTCTTGCCATGCGGCGCGCCGCGGAGCGCGCAGGCCATCCGTTCAGCCCGAAATCCGTCATCGTCATAGGCGACACGATCCATGACGTCTCTTCCTGCCACCCGTGGGGAGTCAGATGTCTGGCCGTGGCGACGGGATCGGCGTCACGCGATGAGCTGGCAGCGGCTGGCGCGGCCTGGGCTCTCGACGACCTCTCGGATCTCAAGGCAGTTCTGAAGCTCCTCCTCGACTGATGAGTCCCGACAGTCAGACGATTTCCTACTACGACAGAAACGCCGGCATCTATGCCGATTCATCCTGGAATCAGGACCTGACGTTTCTGCTGACCCCGTTCTGCGACCGGCTGAAACCCGGATGCCGCGTGCTCGACCTGGGCTCGGGCGCCGGCCGGGACACGGAAGCCCTTTCCGGACGAGGGTTTGAAGCCGTTGCCCTCGACGCTTCGGCAGGTCTGCTTGCCGCTCACAAAGCACGCGGCGGTCGCCTTCTTCTTCGTGGCGATTTTTCGTCGCTGCCGTTCCGGCCAGCCTGTTTCGGCGGCGTCTGGGCATGCGCTTCGCTGCTACATGTGCCCGCGAGCCAGGCACATTTTGTATTGTCAGATATATATAGAGTCCTTGTCTCAGACGGTATTATTGCGGTATCCCTGAAACTCGGTTCCGGCGAAGACCGCGATGCAGGTGGCCGCCGCTGGACGTTTTACTCCCCCGAAACCGCCCGCCGCGCCCTCAAGGCCGCCGGTTTCAACGTGCTGGAAGAAACCCGCAACCTCGATACATCCGGCCGGCGCATCGAGTGGCTCAGCCTGATCGCCACCCCGCTCCGATAAATCACATCCGGCTGGGTTACCTGGTGCAGAAACTGTTGCTTTTTCAGCGCGCAGTTTTGGGCGAATGCCTACGGTGAAGTTCGCAACGGCATGCATCGCGCGGCTTCTGACTTGCACCAGATCCTCAACTCGATCTGAAAATAGATCTGAACGAACTTCGACGGGCGGCCCCCACGGGGGGATCGCCCGCTTTGCTGATTGAACCAGCGTCTGAAATTCGCATAGGAGCTTGCTTCGGTGAGCGAAAAGCCCAGGAGCCATCTCATGATCCGTAAAACCAATTCCGGATCTGGTTTCGGGATAATTTCACATTCGACAAAAGCGGGCTAATCAGATACATTTACACGGAAACAAGCAGATGGGGTGAGAGAAACGTGAGCATTCGCACATCAGGCGAGGTGGTCCAGGCCGCCCGCGAACTTTCTGAAACGACCGCGACGGAAATTGGCGAACTGAGCAAGCTGCGCAACGAGAACACGAACAGCCTGAATGAATCCACGCGGCTGCGTGACGAGGAAGCCCTGCGTCTGTCGCTGGCACTGCTTCCCGAATTATCTCCCGCGGCGCTCGCGAATGCCGCGCGACTGACCGGATGTCCTTCTCTCAGCCGCCAGAACCTGATCGCCGAACGGGATGAGGATCGCCGGGCCCGCACGGCCGAGCTGGCCGAAACAGAGACGGATTCGCGGTTCACGGACGCCGATCGGCTCCTGGCGCATCTCGCGGAACAGCGGCTCGAAGCCGTCGATCTTTCAGCCCCGGGTCGCGATGTCATGACCAGAGCCCAACACCAGCGTCTGAACCGGCTGATCGAGTCCGGATACGATACTCAAAACTATAAAACAGCCTTCTGGGAACTCGCATTTTACGACGACTGGAAAGCGGGAGACGAGATCCTCGAGAAGTTCCCCGACATCGATAGGTTCGCCTCATTACGCGAAAAACTCGTTCAGACGTGGAAGACGGTCGAGGAGTTCGACAGGAAAATTGCCGAACTCGATAGCCAGACTGCGGAGATCACGGCCGTACAACGACGTGGCGAGGAGCTTCGCTATTATCTGGAACACCTCGACGAGGCGCATCTCGAACGGGCGCACGACTGCATCAGGGCCTATCTTCTCGATGGCGACCTAGCGGCGATCGGACAGTGTCTTTCCGCCGAACCGGCGCTCGCAGAATCCTTCAAGAAGCTGCGCGGCCTGGCAGCGAAAACGCTGTATCTCGAACGCATCAACACGCAACTCGACGCCGAGCAAGCCCAACTCGAGGAGGTCAGGAGCAAGGCTGACCACGACATCATGAAGTGGCAGCGTCCGAAGCGGCTGTCGGAAACCCTCAACGACACGGATTACGACAAACGCTATTTCGCACCGCGCGAACGCATCAGGCGACGGCGCGAGCGATATGGCCGGATGACCGACACGATACGCGATTACGACGATTACGGGCGGGTGACCTTCACCGGGAATCTCCTCTGGTGGGACGTCTTCACGGATGGCCGTTTCGACGGCGATTTCATTCCCGAAGTCACTTCGTTCCACCAGAATCACCCCGATTATCATGGTCCGCATCACCTGCCCGACGCCGAGGGCACCGCCGCGGCGACGGAAGCAGGTTTGCTGCACGGCGACTCCGGCTCAGGCCGGCTCGTCGATCCTTCGTAACCGCCGGAATGGGCCAGACACTTCGGGTCGTCAACTATGCGGTCAACGGGGCCGGCGTCGGGCATCTCACGCGCCTGACCGCCATATCGCGCTGGCTTCGCCGGTATGCGAACGCACTCGACCTGAAACTCGAAATCTGGTTTCTCACCTCGTCTGAAGCTGATTCCCTGCTGTTTCACGAACGATTTGCCTCGTTCAAGCTGCCGTCAAAAACATCGGTTTCAGAGACGGAAATCGACAAAACCGCGTATCTCGCCCTCGCAAAGCAGTGGGTCTGGCACTCGCTCGGCCTGCTGCGCCCCGATCTTTTCGTCGTGGACTCTTTTCCACGCGGCAGCTTCGGGGAACTGCTGCCGGCACTCGATCTTTGCAAAAAGCGCGCCTTCATCTTCCGCCCCATGAAATCCTCTTTTGCCGAACGGGCCGAGTTCCAGGCCATGCTGCCTCTGTATGACCGCATCCTCGTTCCCGAAACCGACACACCCGTCCCGGTTCCGGATGCGGTTCGCACGCGCGTCTCGCATGTCGGCCCGGTGCTCGCCCGGGAGCGGGTCGAGCTGCTTCCACGCGAGACGGCCCGAAAACACCTCGGTGTATCCCCTGACAGGCTTGCCATCTACGTTTCAGCAGGAGGAGGAGGCGACCCAACGGCTGTTGCACAGCTTGAAGCGACTCTTGCAGCCCTTTCGGACGATCCTTCACTGCACCTCGTCGTCGGCGCCGGCCCGCTGTACCGCGGCCGCCAGATCCCCGGTGAACGGGTGACCTGGCTGTCGGGCCTCGGCGTGTCCGAGTTGATGTCCGGTCTCGATCTCGCCATCTGCGCCGCCGGGTACAACACATTCGGCGAGCTGATGCAGGCCGGCGTGCCGGCCGTGTTTCTGCCCCAGGAAAAGATCGCCGACGAGCAGGATGCGCGGGCCGGACGTGCCGTGGCAGCCGGCGCGGCCACATTCCTGCCGCAAGGCCCTGTTTCGCAAACCCTTCCCGCCCTTGTATCCGCCTGGCGGAACCCATCCGTCCGGGAAAAGGCATCGGCAGCGGCCCGGTCGCTCATGCCCCGCAACGGAGCCAGAGTCGCGGCGGCCGAGCTTCTCCGGCTGCTCATTCCGGGCTCACGGGTCGATGCCGCTGAAGCATTGATTGGCGATGACATGTTACGCGCCGCGTCGGAACGAGGGCTCCCCGAAGCGCTTTTTGTCAGCACGGCACAGGCACTCGCCCCCGAACACGGTCACGACCGGGGTTCTCCGGATATCGACCCAGCGGTTGCCGGCGAGGGCGCCGTAGAGCTGATTTCCGATGCCGCAAAACGTGGATTACCGGTGGAAGCGGCAATCCGGGCCGCAATCTTCCTTGCACGCAGGCTGCCCACCGCAAAAGCGCAGGAACGCATTGATGCAGCGCGCAGACTGCTGGATGCGGCCGCTCCTTTCAATGACTGGGCCGGACTGCTCGCTCTCCTGAAAACATTCGGAAATGAGCGCATGGATGTGACAGGATTTGTAACGGAGCTGTGCGCATTTCTTGCATCCCTTCTCCGCCGCAAAGAGGATCTGTATCGTGGAATCGCCCATCTGGTCGCAGGCCATGCATCCGACAGTGCAGCCGGCTCCAACCTCGAAATACTGCGGGCGGCCATGCGGAGAATGGTATGACGAAAGGGCCGGTCACTCTGCATCTGGATATCACAAACGGCTGCAACACCAACTGTGTGACATGCTGGGACCATTCCCCTCTTCTGGCGACGCCGCGCGAGCCGGCCTGGAAAGGGCTGAGGGCCGATACGGATGCATTGCTGGCGACTGTTTCGAATGCAGCTTCCCTGGGCCGCCTGTCGAATGTCATTGTTTCGGGAATGGGCGATCCGCTCACTCATCCGCGCGTGTTCGAGCTCCTTTCAGGGCTGAAAGCCATGAAGCTTAACGTCACGCTGATAACCAATCTTCTCGCCCCCGGTGCTGGGCAGCTTGCGGCAACCACCGTCGATACTCTCCTTATCGGAATACACGCCGCCGATGCCGACGGATATCAGGCTTTTCATCCGGCAAGCCCCGCCGGCTCCTGGGACAGGCTCATGGAGCGGCTGGCCGCCCGGCGCAGTGCCGGCTGCCGCGACAGGCACGTTCAGGTGATCTGCTCTCTGAACGCGAACAACCTTGTTTCCATGATCGAACTGGCCGCCGAATACCATGCCGGACGGGTGAACTTCAAGCTTGCGAGTCTCGGCAGAGGCACGGAAGCCGTTCGGGTTACCGACACACAGCGGAAACAGCTCCTGTCCACTGATATATTTAGCGCTATTGATCGCGCATCGACGCTGGGCGTCGCGCACAACCTGGAGACGTTTCGCACGCAGGTGGAGGCGGGAGGGGCTGCAACGGCACCGATCAGCGACGTTGGCTGCCACATGGGCGATCTGTACGCACGCATCGCCGTTGACGGAACCGTTTACTACTGCTGCAACACCGAAACCGCAATCGGAAGAATAGGAAGCGGAGTACATTTTTCAGATCTGTGGCTCAGCTCCGCCTGGAATGCCATGCGGGCCCGCCTGGCCCGGGGCGAGTTTTTTCCGGGCTGCGTGCGGTGCGGCAAGTTCGAACAGAACGCCAAGATCGCTGCGAAACGCCGGGCGTCAGGATGCGACGCATGAGGCGGCCGACCATCGAATGGCAGGTCATCGGCTCCTGCAATTATAATTGTAGCTATTGTATCCAAAGTCCCGCCCACCGGACCGGCATGCCGGATACCGCGACAATCGATGGTTTTCTGCGTTTCTTCGCCGGGCTTCCCGGCTGTTTCGAGATCAAGATGAGCGGCGGCGAACCATTCACCCATCCGGCTTTTCTGACCCGGGTCATTCCCGGCCTGATTCGTGAAACTCCCCACCGGGTATCGGTCCTGACGAATCTGTCGGCAGCAAAGCCGCATCTGAAAAATTTTGCGGAGCTGACCAGCGGCCGGCTCAATATCGTTTCCGCTTCGATGCATCTCGAGCGCGTCACCGCCGGAGATTTTATAAACCATGCTTTATATTTCCGCGATCTCCTTGCTCCGGACACCCGGTTTGTCGTGAACTCCGTGCTGGTGCCGGGCCGGCTTGAAACGATCGCGCGGGCAGCCGATGAGGTCAGGTCCGCGGGTCTGCAGTTCTTTCCGCAGGTCATGAAAACAAAAGCGGGAATCGTCACATATTCCGACAGGGAAAAACCGTTATTGAAGAGTCTCATCGGCGACTCACCCACCTCCCGGGCTGCGAATCTCGCCCCAAGTTATCGGGGACACAGGTGTCATGCGGGGATCGATTACTTCGTTCTCTCGCAGACCGGCGACGTCTGGAGCTGCCGGACGGCGCGGCGCAACAAGACCGGGCATCTCGGCAACGTCATCGCGGGAAATTTTCGCCCCGCGCCCGAACCCCGGGTGTGTCCATGGGATATCTGTCCCTGCACAGTCCCGGCCAACAGGGGAATGATCGATGGGCTCGATCCGGACGTGACTTCGCCATGAACGCAACGCCGTGCCCGGCCGAAGGCGTCGTCAGCTGGAACCTTACCACATCCTGCAATCTGCGCTGTTCATACTGCACTCAGCGCAACAAAGCCGGCCGGGGCCGGCCACCCCGCCCGGCGGACGGATTTCTCGCCGCCTTCGCGCAGCTGCCCGGCCGCTGGGAAATCAAGCTTTCGGGCGGCGAGCCGTTTTCACACCCCCAGTTCGATTATATAGTTAATAATATAGCAAATCTCGGCCATCGCATATCGGTGGTGACGAATTTCACGGCACCACCTGATCGCCTGTCCTCCTTCGCAGCCGCTGCGCGCGGTCATGTCGGAGTTTTTGCCTGTTCGCTGCATCTCGAGCAGGTGAATGACGAGACAAAACTCGCCGGATTCATCGACCGGGCCTGCCGGTTTGCGGACGAGCTCGTGGCAATGGCCGACCCGGCCCTGCCCCGGCCGAATCTGTGCGTGACATCCGTAGCCACGAAAACCGCCCTGCCCCGTCTTCCCGGCCTCGCCCGAAGGTTCGCGGAAAACGGACTCGCCTTCAAAATTCAGCCTGAAAAGCAGGATCGCGATGTCATCGCCTATTCTGACGCCGAACGCGCCACGATTCTCGCGCTTGGCGGCCATAATATGACAGGGAATATTGAACCATGTTTTCGCGACAGACCATGCTGGGCGGGTTCCCGGTATTTCATCCTTGACGATCTCGGCGGCGCCTGGCGCTGTTATCCGGCGCGCAGATACAAAACCGAATCGCTCGGCGACTTCACCGGCGACCGCTTCCACCTGAACAACGAACCACGGCCCTGCC
>Ga0079303_10000163_pt1 | contig 14751 bp, 10 predicted proteins | sample Methanogen_OWC_FD_77073 | JGI IMG/M metagenome (GOLD analysis project Ga0079303, IMG submission 77073) | Enriched soil microbial communities from Old Woman Creek wetland in Ohio, USA - Methanogen_OWC | ecosystem: Environmental > Terrestrial > Soil > Wetlands | place: USA: Ohio | collected...
GTAATATATTCGATCGAAAAGAAAAAATACGCCGTCGATCTCGAATTCTGCAAGGGCTGCGGCGTTTGCGCCGAAGAATGCCCCGTAAAAGACATCGATATGGTCCCCGAAGAAAAGTAATGATTTTCCAGCCGGGATCTTTCGCTCGTTTTTCCAGACTTTTTTAGGAGGATTCTATAAAATGAAAAAATATATCGAAGGTTCGATGGCCGTAGCCGACGCCGTAAATCTTTGCAGACCGGACGTCATCTCGGCATATCCGATAACCCCTCAGACGCACATCGTCGAAGACCTTTCCCAGCTGCACGCCGACGGAAAATTCAAGGGACAATTCGTCAACGTCGAGTCCGAATTCTCCGCCGCCTCCGTCTGCCTCGGAGCCGTCGCCACCGGCGCGCGTTCCTACACGGCCACTACCGCTCAGGGCCTTCTGCTCATGGCAGAGGTTCTTTTCAATATCGCCGGCATGAGGCTCCCGCTCGTTCTCACCTGCGCCAACCGCGCGATATCGGCTCCCATCAACATATGGACCGATCATTCAGACGCGATGGCCCTTCGCGATTGCGGATTCATCCAGCTTTTCGCCGAGAACAACCAGGAAGCGGCCGATCTTCATTACATGGCCTATAAGATCTCCGAAGACAACTCGGTCCGCCTCCCCGTCATGGTCAACATGGACGGATTCCTTCTCACGCACGCGTTCGAACCGATCGACATTCCCACACAAGAAGAAGTCGACGCATTCCTGCCTCCTTATAAGCCCGAATATTACCTGACCACCAAGCACCCCATCACCATGGGTTCGATGGTCGGCGAAGACGGTTATATGGAAGTCCGCCACTACCTCGAAGAAGCCATGAAAAACGCTTTCCCCGTAATCGAAAAAGTGACGAACGAATTCAAGCAGAAATTCGGGCGTTATTACGGCACATTCGTCGATTCCTATAAAATGGAAGACGCCGAAACCGTTATCGTCGCCATGGGTTCGGTCCTCGGAACGATAAAGGACGCGGTAGACCTCATGAGGAAAAACGGAGTAAAGGTTGGCGCTCTCAAAGTTCGCACCTTCAGGCCGTTCCCGGAAAAACACATCCGCGAAGCGCTTAACAACGTCACGAACGTGGCAATCACCGACCGCGCCTCCTCCGTCGGACTCGGCGGAATTCTCGCCAGCGAATTAAAGGGCGCCCTCTACGGCTACACCAGCGTTCCTAACGTGACAAGCTACATCGTCGGACTCGGCGGACGCGATATCACGGTAAAAACGATAACCGACATCGCCGGACAGGCCGGAGCTAAATTCGATTCTTCGAAATTCGTCGAACTCGACAAAGAATTCATGAAAAAGGGCGACGAGTACTTAAAGACGATATAGCGAAGCGATTTTTTTGAATTTTGAATTTGGAGGCATAATATAATGGAACAGAAGAAACACCTTTTGGCGCCCGGTCATACAGCCTGCGCCGGATGCGGTCTTTCGATGGGCGCGAGAATGGTAATCGACGCCGCGGGCCCCAACACGATAGTCACCAATTGCACGGGCTGCCTTGAAGTTTTCACGACCCGTTATCCGCAGTCGGCATGGGAAGTTCCCTGGATCCACTCGCTTTTTGAAAACAGCTCCGCCATCGCGGCCGGAGTCGAAGCAGCGCTGGTTGCTCTCAACCGCACCGGCGAAGCCAAGGTCATCGCCCAGGGCGGAGACGGCGGCACGGCCGATATCGGCCTTCAGTCGCTTTCCGGAATGTTCGAACGCGGACACGACGTTCTTTACATCTGCTACGACAATGAAGCTTACATGAATACCGGCATCCAGAGAAGCTCGCAGACGCCGACCTGGTCGAACACCACGACCTCGCCGACCGGAAAAGTGTCCTACGGAAATCCCACACGCAAAAAAGACATGTTCAAGATCGCCGTCGCGCACGACGTAGCTTACGCCGCCACCGCCACGGTAGGCTGGGACATGGATCTGAAGAAAAAAGTCCAGAAAGCCCTCAGCATAAAGGGACCCAAATATCTGCACGTTCTCGTTCCGTGCCCGCTCGGATGGCGCGTCGAGAACAAGATGACGATAAAGGTCTCCAAGAAAGCCGTTTCCACGGGCCTTTTCCCGTTGCTCGAGTACGAGAACGGAAAGATAACCGCCACGCGCAAAATCACGCCTGAGCCGGTCCTCGAATACCTCAAGATGCAGGGCCGCTTCAAGCACCTGATGGGCGACAGCCCCGAAGCCAAAGCCAAACTCGCCGAGATCCAGAAGATCGCCGACGAAAACATAGCCAGATACGAGCTGAAAGCCTAATGATAATAAAATCCCCCGCCTCACGGCGGGGGATTTTATTATTCAGAAGAACGGGCGCCGATTTTTCCAAACGGCGCCCGTTCTTCACTTTCCGGGCCCCGCCTCACGGCGGGGGATTTTATTATTCGAAAGATTTTTATCGCAATTATCTTCTCTTCTTAAAGGCGACGGCCTGGGCGAGTTGCCTTTTTATGACGCCTTCGGAGGAACGCATTATCGGAATAAGCGTTTTTGCGTTAGCCGCTTTGCCCAAAGCGGTGACAAGCCTGGTGGCCGTGTTATATTTTCTGCGCAGATGATTGATGGCCGGAATCGTCGTCGAGAAATGTTCCGCAAGCTGCCAATCAGTCATTTTACCGGTCATTTCAAGGAACGTCTTGATGTTGGCGTCGTTCCATTCGACGGGCGCGCTGGTTTTTTTGTGTTTTTTATCGCGATAGTCGTGCATCTTGAAACGTTTTTCGTTGCGTTCAAGACTGCCTTCGGATTTCATTTTTTTCCAGTAAGGGTTGCGGTTACGAGCGTACTCGATGTCCTTGACCGTATAACCGGTCTTATCGAGCCACAATCTTGTGATGTAACCTTTTTGAGGAACGGAAAGCTTTACGCTTAGAGATTTTTCGATATAATCGGCGGGATTTTTCGCGCTTATAAGTTTTTTCATTTGAGCGCGCAGCGCCGCTGTCGAGAACAATACCTCGTCGACGCTCTTCCTGGCCGGAGCTTTTTTAGCCCTGACCGGAGTTTTCTTCACGGGACGGTGCGCTTTCGGGTGACTGGAAGCGGCCTTTTTCTTCGCCGCGGGCTTTGCAGGTGACTTTGAAACGGCGACGGGCTTTTTCTTCAAATTTTTCTTTAATTTTTTCTGAGCCATCATCATCCCCCGTTAATTTCTTATTTAGTTATAAAATTTTCACTAACGTTTATATTTTAATACAAATCCGGATATTTTTCAACCCCTTTTAAATTTCGACCGCTGCAATACCCGAAAATTACTTTTAAAATCTGATTTTTCAGATACCGGTCATAATTTTCACGACCGGGCTAAATGAATATCGGGAGCGTATGCAGTCGGCGCCGTCCGAAGGACGAGAGTCACGTGCGCCTCCACGGCATATTTCTTATTTTTTATTTGGGCGCACCGTATAATTAAAGGTTTTTTTTTTCCGATAGCTATAATCGTGAAGAAATATTATTTCGTTATGGTGGTTTTATTATTCGCTTTCGCGACCACCGGCTGCAAGCCCGGCGGCGGAGGCGGCGCCGGTGGAACAGTCGAGATGATTTCCGTGGGATCGAATCCCACCATGCAGGAGCTGATCATCGACGAAACGCAGATAACGGTGTCGAATATCACCGACATGGGCTGTATCATCAAATGGAAGACCAACGTACCTTCCACCTCATGCGTAGAATACGGCCAATCGATGAAGTACGACAAAACTACGGTGGAAAATAAAAATCTGGTCATCGAGCACTCGGTCGAGCTTTACAGCCTGATCCCGCATACGAGATATTATTTCAGGGTAATTTCATCCGACGTTTACAAGCATCTGGCGCAATCTTCGATCGTGATCTATTTCGAAACCTTCGACCAGAATTTCGCGCCTGCGGCGGTCACGCTGAGCGCGCCCACGAACATCTCGACCAGCGCGATGACGCTGAACTGGACGCAATCTTACGACGACGATTTTCTATCTTATCAGCTCTACCGCGACACGACATCGGCGGTAACGTATAACTCAACTAAAATCGCCGACATTACCAGCAAACTCCTGACGCAATATAGCGATTCCAACCTCAAGCCAAACACGACTTATTATTACGTTCTATACACTCTCGACACGGCCGAGCTGGCGACGCCGTCAAATGTCGTCAGCGGCACGACATCGGTACTGTACAACACCATCTCCAGGATCAACTTCAACGACCCGCCCGAATATCGCACGACGGACTCGATGAAACTAACGTGGAAAGCCTGCACCGACTCGGACTTCGCGTCCTACAGGCTCTATTGGAGCAACAAGCCTGGCGTCGACACGCTTTCGTCCCTCGAAGTGGAAATCACCGACATCAGCTCGACGGCGGTCGAACTTAAAAATCTGAAAGAAAACACCACTTATTATTTCAGGCTCTACATAAAAAACAAGGGCAACGTCTTCACAGCGTCAGACGAAGCCGCCTTCCGCACCTACAAGAACGGTGAAAAATGGAAGACTGTGAGCGGTATATATTACGGCAACGATATGAAAGTATGCAAAAACAAACTCTACGTCGCGGCATACGACACTCTTTACAGGATAGAGCCGTCCAACCAGTATATTCTGGCCTATACCACGCAGATACCCGGCCAGAACGCCAGGATGAGAAAAAGCCCCGACGAGACAAGGCTTTACATAGTTAATACATCCTTCAAGGAGATCATCGTATACGATACGGTAAACGACAAGATTTTAAACAGGCTCCCCGCGGGAAACAGTCCCACCGACATAGCCGTTTCGATTTACAACGACTATTATTTCATCCCCGATTTCTACGAAGGGATGCTCAACAAGTACAGGATGTCAGACGGCGTCATGACCGCCCAGAAATACCTCGGGTCTTTCCTGACATCGGCTGTCGCGGGACGGAACAATAACGACATCTTCGTCTCGAAATTCAACGGAACGTCCAACGAGGTCGTCGTCGTTTCGCCCGATACCATGAACGTGAAAAATTCGATAACCGTAGCGCAAGAGCCCGTGTATCTTTACATGGACCCCGGCGCGCTATACGTTTACTGTTCGAATTACAAGAGCAAGAACGTATCTCGAATAAATTCGGTTTCCGGCACGTTCGCCGATTCGTTCGAAGTCGGCCTAAACCCTTCCGGAATAGTCCAGACTTCGTCAGGCGCCTACACGTTCGTTGCCAATTTCGGCAGCTCGAATATTTCAATGTATTCCAACACTCAAAACAGCGTGATAGAAACCATCGCGGACGGCGTCACGCCTAAAGCGCTCGAAGTTACTCCGTCGGGCCGCGAAATGCTCGTTCTCGACTATGAGGGCAACTCCGTCAACGTCTATGCGCTGAGAAAATGACCGCCCTTCTGCTTTTTTCCAGGACATTTTCCGGCGCGCGGCAGTTTTGCGGCCGGCAAAACTGCGGAAAAGTTATGCATTTACACAAGCGCGCGCCTCTTGACTTTGAACTTGTGATGCGGTAGAATAAGGCAATTCTATTGATGGAGTGGCCTAATGATTTATTTCAGCTCTCTTTTTCCGGCTTTTATGATCCCACATAGAACCTTACCAGTAATATTTATAATTCTTTTATTGTTCGCCTCCCGCGCATCGAACGCATACGCCCAGAACCAGAGCACGCTGGACGAATATTTCAAGCTCGGCAACGAATACGTCCAGGCCGGAAGATTCGAAGACGCGGAAAAAATGTACAAGAAGGTCATCGAATACGACCGCAATTACGCGGACGCTTACGTCAATCTCGGAAATATCTACATGCTGCGCAACAATTTCCAGGCCGCGCTCGACCAGTTCACGAAGGTCATCGCGATAGCGCCGAACAACGACTCGGCATTTTCCAATATCGGCCTGATATACATGAAGATCGGATCGCTCAGCAAGGCCATCGACACGTTCCAGAAAGCTTGCGAGATAAACCCGAAATCGCAGACCGCGTTTTACAACCTGTCGACATGCTATCTGCTTTTCAATTCCCCGCAAAACGCCGAAGCCGCCGCTAAAAAAGCACTGGAAATAAAGCCGGACGATCAGGACACCAAAATACTTCTCGGCAAAATTTACTCATCTGCGAAAAGATTCGACGAAGCGAAAAAGGCCTTCGACGAAATTATCGCGCAGGATCCGACAAATTTCGACGCGATAAACGAAACAGGACTTATTTATCTGGAAAAGAAGGAATACGAAAAAGCCATAGCGAGCTTCGAAAAAATCAGGTCGAACAAGAACCTGGAAAAATCATCGAAAGCATATTACAACATCGCCCTTTGCAACGAAAAGCTCTCCCGTACGGCCGAAGCGCGTGAAGCTTATACCGAGTCGATCAAGCGCAATCCGAATTACGCCGCCGTCAGGAACGACTATGGTTCGCTGCTTTTCAACCTCGGAAAGGTCGAGGAAGCCCAGTTCCAGTTCCGCGAAGCCATAATCATCGATCCTCTTTACTCCAACGCGGCCGTCAATCTGGCCAAAACCTATTATATCCAGCAGCGTTTCAATGAAGCTCAGGAAGTCCTCACGTTCTTCCTTTCCAAAAAGCCCAAGGACCCGCTCGTTTACGACCAGCTCGGACTGGTCTATTACGCCAGGAAGGAATTCAGCAAGGCCAAGACCGCCTTCGACATCGCCATCGAAAACGACCCGACTCTCGCATCGGCCCATTATAATCTGGGCGTTCTTTACGACGAAGGCAAAAAATACGATAACGCCATATCGGAATACAAACTCGCGCTTTTATTCGATAAAAACCACATCCTCGCGATGAACAACCTCGGCTACCTCTTCCTCAACCTCAGAAAATTCGGCGAATCGATAGAAATACTCAAGAAGGCGATCGAAATCAATCCGAAGTTCACATGGGCTCATTACAATCTCTCGCTGGCTTATTACAACAGCGGAAGGCGCGACGAAGCTCTGACGCACATGGAGAAGGTCATAGAGCTGGAGGAAGAAAGTTCCCCGCTCCACGAATCCGCCAAAAGAGCCATCAGTTCGATAAAAGGCATGAAAAAATAAATATGGACGATCTCCAGAAACAGGAAGCCGTCAAGGCGCTTATCCAGAAATTGAAAGACCCCTCGCCGGACGTCCGCCAGGAAGCCCTCAAGGAAGCGGTAAATCTGGCCGACACGCGGATACTCGAGGTCGTCAAGAATCTTCTTTCCGATTCGAACCCCGCAGTGCGCTATTACGCCAAGAAAACTTTCGCGTCGGTTTCGGCGCAGATATCTTCCCGCGCCATGATAGCGCTGGAGGAAAAAAAGGCTCGCGAGGCCCTCGAATCAACGCCGATGGATGCTCCTCCCGGAGCCGGTTCGGACTTCATGCCCACCGACGTGCGGGAAAAAATCAAGTATATCCAGTCTCTTCCCGACGACCCGGACGATACCCAGGTAAGCGCGCTTCTTTCGGAACTCACCATGGACGCCGATAAATACATTCTGGCGACGATAATAAAAAAACTCGGAAAGGTCGGCGGCAACGAGACCGTCGCGCGCCTCATCCCGTTTCTTTCTCACAGCGACACGCGCGTCATCGCCAACACGGTCGAAGCCATAGACGAAGCCGGCAGCGAAGAAGGCATCGCCGCGCTTCTAAACCTTCTTTCCCACGAGGACAACCGCGTAAAAGGCAATATCGCAAAAGCGCTTTACAAATACCTTGAAAACGACCGCGTCACCAAGTCGCTCATACTCGATAAACTTTCCACGATGCTCAATTCCCATGAGCCATGGACGCAGGACTCGGCGATATACGCTCTCGGCGTAATCGGCAACGAATCGGCTCTGAACATTCTCTCGTCTTACAAGGGACAGGCCGAGTCGGTCATCGGAACGAAAATCGCCGACACGATCCAGAAAATCAGGAAAAAACTGGACCCCAACTTCGAAGAAAAGGAAAAAAAAGCTAGGCAGGTCGCCCGAAGCGTGATCGAAGGCATCGATCAGAGCGTAAGAAACGGCGGCCGCGAGACCAAGAGCGAAATATCCGGACCGTCCGCGGCGGCGGATTTTTTCCAGCGCATAGTTTCGGCGATCTGGTCTCCAGACGACCCGACGGCGAAGAACGTCATGCGTTCGGCCGCGGCGGCGATAGCTTGCGTAATCGGTCTTTTCATCGTCACTGTTTTCTTTAATATTATTTATTTTCTCGTCGCCGGGCTTCCTCAGTCCGACGTCGCCGTTTCCTCCGGCTCCGCGAATAAGGTTTCCGCTGCAAGGGACGGTTACGCCGATGAAATATTCTTCGGCCTGCTGTCGTCCGGCAAGTTCGATTCCGCCATATCGGCGGTGCGCGCGGCGAAAAAAGGGCCTGTTTTCAATTCGGCCGAACGCGCCGCGCTCGATCTCGCATATTCGAAAAAAATCGAGTTCATGCTCGGCAGGAACGATCCGGCCGGGGCAATTTCAGCCGCGGGCGAATGGATGGCGGACAATTCTTCATCGACGCTCGCCTGCGTTCTCAAAGGGCAGGTTGAGCTTAAAAGCCTCGGCAAGGTCGACGATGCCTCTGCGTCCTTCACGATGGCTCTGGCACTCGACAAAGAATGCGTCGATGCCAGGATCGGCCTGGCTGATTGCGCATACTACTCCGGAAGGTTCGACGAAAGCCTCAAGCTTTACGAGAGTGCCGGAGCCAGGGGAACCCGGGCTGAATTTTCAGCCGTTTTCGGACTCGCCAACTCAAAAGCGGCGAAGGGCGACGCCGCGGGGGCGGAAGCGGCGTATAACGAGTGTCTCAGACTCAGGCCCGATTACTATATTTGTCGAATCGGCCTGGCGAAGGTTTCGAGGCTCCAGAAGAAATTCGACAGGGCCAGAGAAGAAATAACCAGAGTTTTATCGGCCGACCCGAACCTGCCGAGGGCGAATTTTGAAATGGGTGAAATAATGCGCGACCTGGGCTCAACATCCGAGGCGCTATTATATTACAAAAAAGCGATGAGCCTGGAGCCCGGCAATTCGATGTACAGGCTTCCTTACGCCAACATGATGTTCGGGCTCGGAATCTATCAGGGACTGGATGAATTGTTCAAGGCGGAGGCAGCGAGCGATCCGAAGAACCCCGACGTCCTGCTCAAGCTCGGAATGGTGCAATACAACCTCCATTATTCTTCCGCCGCCATGGAGACATTCGAAAAGCACGTCGCCAAATTCGGCGATTCAGCCTCGGCGCATTATTATATCGCGCTCGTCCGTGAGGAAATGGGAGATTTCGATGCCGCGATCGAAGAATATAAAAAGGCCATCGTCGCCGACGACCGTCATCTGCCTTCATTTCTCAATCTTTCCAATATATACCTGAACATGAAGAAAAATTACAATCAGGCCGAGATAACCGCCGATCTGGGAATAAGCAACTGCGGAAACAATCCGGCTCTTATTTTCAACAAGGCTCTGGCGCTTTACTTCCAGAACGAAACACTTCAGGCGCTCATGCTTCTGAAGGCGGTAGAAAATTCTCCGGACGCGTTCCTGGCGAAGGAAGCTAAGAAGCTTAGCGAGGACATCCGCTCGCGAGCGACTCCGAAAAGCCAGAAGCAGCCGCAGCAGCCCGCCGGCCCCAAACGCTGACGGCCGATCGGATAAACATACAACCTAAAAATAAACGTAAAAACTACAAGTGAAATCACTTCGGAGAAGTATATAGCGGGAAGAAGTTTCGTTAGGAACTTCTTCAGCGAAGCGACTTTTAACAAAATCTCAATACGTAGTTTCTTCGAAGAAGAAACTACAAGTGAAATCACTTCTTCGAAGTGATTTCACCCGTCATCGGCACGAACATAACGAGCGTGACAAGGCGTTTTTCATATTTATCAGCATTTCGCCTGACGTACATTAATTTCTGGGTGTCACCGGCGGGTCCTACAGGTATTACCATCCTGCCGCCGTTCGGATTCAATTGTTCAAGAAGAGGTTTGGGTATGTCGTCCGGGGCGCAGGTGACTATTATACCGTCAAAAGGGGCCTTTTCAGGCCAGCCGCGATAGCCGTCACCGGTCCTGACGAAAACGTTGCGATAACCCAGTTCGGAAAGTGTTTTTTCGGCTCGCTTTCCAAGGTTCTCGACGATCTCGATTGTGTACACTTCATATGAAAGCTCGCCGAGAACGGCCGCCTGATAACCCGAACCCGTACCGATCTCCAGTATTTTGAATCTGGAAAGCTCGGCGGGGACGGTGTCGTCACGCTTGAAACAGGATTCCGATGTATCGACAGTTTCTGGAAACAGAAGGCACTGAGTCATCAGCGCGACAATAAAAGGCTGCGAAATGGTCTGGCCTTCGCCGATGGGAAGAGGGCCGTCATGATAAGAAAGAGATTTTACCGCTTCGGGGACGAACCTGTGACGTTCGACCTTTTGCATCGCCGCGATTACGTGAGGCTCGGCGATTCCCCGGGACCTGATCTGGTATTCGACCATATCAATGCGGGCCTTTTCGAATTCAGTCCCAAACACGCACATCACTCCCGAAAAATTAAAATAGGCCACCACGGCGACCGCCAGAGCGACGGAAATAAGAAAGACTCTTTTCCCTTTCATATGAAAACCTCTTAAAAAAGTTATTGTATAAAAAACAAACCTCAGTTCAGGCCGACGCGTCAATGGTATCAAATGAAAATGAAAAAATCAAATGGACGGCGCGGAGCGCCGACCGGCCGTCGGTCGCGCCCACGGATTTGATTCAAATTTATTTTTGTGTTATCATAACGCACGTCCGTCAAATGAAAATATTCTCATTTATATTAAAAGCGGGGAGATAAAGGATATGTCCAGCAAAATTTCAGCAAAAAAAATACTGACGTGTCTCATGGCGGCGTTCATTTTCTCGGCGTTATTCGCGGGTCCCCTTCAGGCCGCTCCAGACGCGTTCAGGGTATGTCCCAAAGGGTCTGAAGCCATTATCTATCTTAACGTGAAAGCGCTCACCAAATTCCTCCAGTCCGAGGGACTTTCCTCCGGCATGAACGTCACGGCCGACAGGATTAAAACGCTCACCACCGTCGATATATTGAAGGACGTCAGCGGGTTCGCGACCGTCCTGAACGGCATGGTCAACTATAAATCCAACAAAAATCCTGACGGGGCGTTCATTTTTGAAGGATACTTCAGGACATCCGAAATCGAAAAAAAACTCATGGCACAGAAAATCAAATTCGAGGAGTTCCAGAAAACAAAGCTCTTCACTACCGACGACGACATCGTTCTTTGCGCGCCATCTGAAAAATATCTGTTATATGGAAATTCCGCGCAGGTTAAAAAGATACTCGCGCTTCTTTCGACCAAGGGCGACGACGTATTGAAGGATGAATTTTTCGCCGCCGAACTCGCGCTTCCGGAATTTTCAGATCAGAATTTCATCGCCTCGGTGAAACTTCCCGACGAACTCGTCAAAGCGGCGAATGTTCTGGCAAAAGCGAGTCCCGACCAGGCCCTTTTCGAAAACGTCAGGTGTTTTTCAGTCGCCGCCGGCAAGGGTATTTTCGTCATGAAATATAAATATGCCTCCAATGCCGACGCCGCCGGCGCGGTCAAAAAAGCGACGGATTTTTTCGAAAACGGTTTCACGCAGCTTGCCGCCAATAATAAAAAACTCGGCGAATCCGAAATCGATAAAACCAAGGTCACGATGGAACGCGTAAGCTTCGTAAGGAGCGGCCTGAAGCTTTTGCTTAAAATGCGGCCGAGCATGAAAATCGAGGCGAAAGGCGACTCCCTTTTCATACGCTTCTCTGTTGAGCAACTGGAAAAAGATATATCGGGGTTCTTCGCCGCCCTGCATACCGCCTTCATCGCCCCGATCGGAAATCGCGCGCTGTCTCCGGCCGACATCTGCGCCGATAACATGAAAGCGATAGACAACGCCGCGCTCGCCTACCTTGCGGCGAATAAAAACGCAATCAAAATAGCGCCGGCCGACCTGGTAAAAAACGGCTGCATCAAACAAATGCCCGCCTGCCCCGAAAACGGCGAATACAGGATCACCGTTAAAAATGGCAACGCCGGAATCGAGTGCACGAAGCACGGCGCGCTCAAGACAAAATCGCCGGCCGAAACCAATCAGTAAGACATTCGGATAAACCTGAACTAATTTATCTAATAAAAATGAGACTGGAGGAACACAATCCTCCGGTCTTATTTTTTTAAGACGCAATCCGGCCGGTTCAGGCACCGGCTGCGCTCCACTTCCAGGCGCGCTTCAATGCGCTTGATTTAATTTGCGTTTGAGCGCGCCGGAATCGTCTCTCGGACCGGCCGAAGGCCGAGCGTCGGGCGCGCGTCAATAACACTCGACTTGATTTACTTTGAGCGCGCCGGATTTTTTCTCCGGCACCGTCCCGCTGGACGAGCGTCTCGTGCACCACATGGCATATGTATTAAGCGGCATTTGGGTGCACGGCGTTTATTTTCGGCACCGGCCGAAGGCCGAGCGTCGGGCGCGCGTCAATAACACGCGACTTGATTTACTTTGAGCGCGCCAAGGTCACTGGTATTAATAAAAATAAAACTTTGCCGATATGAAAGATAATCAATAGCAAAATATATTTTTTATAGACTTTGGAGGATTTTTTATGTATCAGAGCACCAGGTCTTATGTTTTCACGGTTTTAATCCTTATTCTGACGGGAGGGCTTCTCGCTTTAGCATCCATCGGCTGCGGAAATTCCTACGGCTCTTCCTACAGCCTGTCCAACATAGTCGCACACGATTCCTCGATCGCCATCAAGGTAATCAACACTCAGGCCATCTCCGGAGGGCTGCACGCTCCTTCCAGGGAAACGGCCACCACCACCACAACCACGACCTCCACAGGAACGACCGCTTCGGGATCGCTGATCAAGATCCGCCCCGACGACGTATTCGTAAGCATTTCCGACATGTCGATCTATTCGACCGACGGAAAGGAATATGTGCTCTTCACCGAGCCCAAGGAAATCAACCTTCTTAACCTCATCAAGGACGGAGAGGTTGTGGCGCTGGCTTCCGATGTTCCCACCGGAGATTACAACAGGATGAAATTCAACATCAACTATATGAGGATAATCAACGAAGGCGAAAAACAGAGGATCGGCCTGGACCAGACAGTGTATCTTTCGACCAACGACGCGAACCTGACGCAGTTTTCACAGCAGTCCGGCATGAAGACGAGCGTCAAGCTCAATTTCGACATCTCGGACAAGGTCTTCAAGGACAGAAACGGGAATTACCAGGTTTTCCCGTCGCTCTTCCTGATTTACGAGGGCACGGAAACTATAAAGCAATATAATTAAGAACGACGATATTTTTTTAAAAAGCCGGGGGCGTGTGAAATGCATGCCCCCGGCTTGACATTACCGGCTTTCTGTGGTATATTAAAAATCAGGAATAAATATATAAGTAAAATATATTTAATTGATTTACAAAGCGAGGCCGGTATATGAAATTCAAGTTTATCTACGCTCCGGTCATGGGAGCCATAGTCGGCTACGCCATGAGCCTTGTCACCCAGTCGACGGGAAACACCTGAAGCCTTCTGTGCAATCCGGCGATCGCGGCCGTATTAGGCGCGATAATAGGATTGCTGCTCGTCTCAGGTTGAGACGCGGGCGCCATAATCCACGTTTTTTTACGCGGGCCTTCCCCGAAATTTGACAGAAAGGCCCGCGTATGTTATAATTTCCACGTGATTTCAGGCCGTTTCTCTACAATCAGAAAATATATAATGCTGTACAAATGGCGTATAATATCAGGGGCGGTGGCTCTGATAATCACCGACGCGTTCGGAATGGTCATTCCCTGGCTGATAAAGGACGCCATCGATTCCATCACGAAATACCATTCCACTGACGTTCTTTCGAAATACGCGATCCTGATAATCGGAGCCGCTCTGTTTCAGGGCGTCTTCAGATATTTCTGGAGAACCGGGCTCTTCGGCGTCGCCAGAAAAATCGAGTATCACCTCAGGAACGAATATTTCACGCATCTTCTGAAGCTCCCACAGGCTTTTTTTTACAAAAACCGCACCGGCGACATAATTTCCCGTGGCACGAACGACCTGAACGCCGTCCGAGACCTGGTCGGTCCGGGCGCGCTGATCTTCGTCGACACGATAACGCTCATAACCGTAAGCCTCCTGCTGATGCTGTATATCAACTGGAAACTGACGCTTGTCGCGCTCCTGCCGATGCCGCTTCTTTCGATCGTCATTTATTACGTGGGCGCCAGGATCGAGCGGACCTACGAAAAGATGCAGCAAAAACTCGCCGAACTCACCGCGCGGGTCCAGGAAAATATAGGCGGAATAAGGACTATCCAGTCGTTTCGTCAGGAGGAAAACGAAATCCGGCGTTTTTCGAAGCTGTCACGCGATTACGTAAAATACAATCTGCTAATGGCGAAGGTCAACGGCATCGAGGAACCGATTATTTTCTTCATAACCGGAACGTCGATGAACGTGCTTTTATACTTCGGAGGGCTCGGGGTGATGAAGGGAACGAATTCCATAGGCGAGCTCGTGGCGCTCACCGGATATCTCATGCTTCTTGCGTGGCCGCTTTTCGGCCTGGGCTGGCTGGTCAACATGTATACCCGCGGGATAGCGTCCATGGAGAGAATAGACGAGATACTCAGGGTCGAGCCCGAAATCTCGGACGGCGAAGGCACCGACGGATCGATAGATTCCATTAACGGCGATATCGAATTTCGCTCCGTCACCTTCACATA
>Ga0079303_10000164_pt1 | contig 14678 bp, 9 predicted proteins | sample Methanogen_OWC_FD_77073 | JGI IMG/M metagenome (GOLD analysis project Ga0079303, IMG submission 77073) | Enriched soil microbial communities from Old Woman Creek wetland in Ohio, USA - Methanogen_OWC | ecosystem: Environmental > Terrestrial > Soil > Wetlands | place: USA: Ohio | collected...
GGTCTTCCGCGGTGCCAAAATGCGCCTCCACGTATAGATTTCCGGCCAAGTCGGCGCCCGCGAAGGCGGTCTGACGGCATGAATATCCCTCCGCGCGCGGCAAAAGTTCCTTCATGAGAGGAAACCAGTCGATATCGCCGTTCTTCAGGTTCTGAACAACCATTTTCGCGGAAAGTTTTCCCGTCGAAATATCACCGGCAGACTCGGAGCCGTAAAAACCGGCTGCGTATACTATCGTCGGATCGATGCGCCGGCCGGCCGTAAATTTCCCGTTCATATAATAAAATGAAGAATTACCGCCCGCACGCGAGCTGTAATTGAGAACAAAAAGGCATCGGGAAGGGTCCGAAGCAGCGCACGGCCATATTTTCTGGATATAAACCTCCGCCGAAGCGCCCATTCCGAGAAGTTCGGCGGCAGAAGCCGAAGCGACCGGCTTCATGCCGACTCCCGCCGCAAAATCGGCGCTCGCCGCCGCGACCATTGGACGATCCTGAAATACGAAAATGACCGTTTTCGCCGCCGGAAACCAAGCGAAATCTATCGCGCGTCCCTGAAACGGAATTTTTTCGGCGCCAAGAAATACGCCTTTTGTGGAAAATTTGCATATTCTTTCGCGGGCCTGATCGAGAACCAGCAGAAAACCAAGTTTTTCGAAAGGAAGAAAAGAAGCCGGGTAGTGAAACCGGTCGTAATTTTCGATTTTTTCTTCGTCGATCCCGTCGCCCAGGCTTTCAGGGGCGCTACCGCCCGACGGTACCGAAAAGGCGGGCGCCATTTCTCCGGCAGGGGCCTGAACCGGAATCAGAAAAAGCAAAAGCGTGACGGCAAGTAGAAGCGCGGCTGAAGACGAATGACTTTTCGCCTTCACGAAAGTTATAACTGCCATTACGGTTTGACCACAATACCCCTGTTGTTGCGGGTACGCCACTGCGCGAGGAACTGCTGGGCCGAATAAGTCTTCTCTCCGCCTTTCCACGGGTCGTTCACGATGACGTTGCCGTTTGAAACGCCCTTTACGACCATATAATGGCCTGAGCCCCAGTAACCCTGCGTGTCGACATTGACGACGACGGGACTTCCCGAAGAAGTGACCTGTTTCAGCCATTCGATACTGCCGCCTTCCTTCATATAGCTGCCGGAAGCGCCTGATTCTTTCGCGGCGGTCAGAATATTGCCGGCGCTCGATCCCGCGGCGGTCGTGTGCACCAGACCGGCGACGTTTCTGGTCGATTTATCGATGCCGATGAAATCCAGGGCCATGGCAAGCGATGTGGGACCGCAATAACTCGTTCCGAGCCGGCCGTTCTCCGGCGCGCGCTGGGATCTTTCGGGAACGTCGAGTATCCCGCCCGAGGAACTACCCGGCCTGGCCGCTGCGGGAGTGGATTTTTCGGATGAATTCGCTACCGCCGTCGCCGGAGTCGCCGCGACGGTTTCATTCGAAGAAACAGACTGTTTTTCGACCGAAGCAGTCGTGGAAGAATTTTTAGCGGAAGCCGACGCATTGATATATGCCTTATAAACGTAACCCTCTTTTCCGTCGTAGCTGATCTTGTACCAGTCGCCATCCTCACCTATTATTGAAACGGCCGCGCCGTCAGCGAGATGGCCTATCTTGTCGCCCCAGGCGCCCGAGCGGACATTGAGGCCGAGCCTTCCGCAATTTGTAACAACGGCGCTTCTGACTTCGCCGTTTTTGAGGTCGGATTTGAAACCCCTATTAGTCTTGTCGATGGTGGACTTCAGGACATATCCCTTACGGCCGTTAAGTTCAATTATGTACCAGTCGCCTTCTTCGCCCTTGATATCGACGAATTTTCCGCCGTAAGTGCTGCCGACGACCTCGCCCCAGGCCGACGACCTTATATTCACGTTTCCAAGATCGGGCGAGATGACTCCCTTGAGTTCGCCGACCGTTGAATTTTCCGAGGTGGCGGCGGCGATATTAACCGGTTGAACCGGCGGCAGGTTGTTCAGGCTTTTCTGGACTTCGGCGACATCGTCGTCGGTGATGCGGGACGCGGGGGCCGGGACCTTGACTTCCGGCAGTTTCGGAGTTTCGGGCGTGCCCGGAGGAACGGACTGGGTGATTTCTTCGGAAGAAAGCTGGTTGCGCAGACTGGATACCTGGGAGAATGCCTGCGGAGCCGCGAAAAGCGCGGAACCGAAAGTAAAAACGAACGCAATGACCGATGCCTTTCCAAGGAATTCGAATCTTTTCATGGCCGTCCTCCAATGTTTATATTATCTGTTCAATCGTTTTGATTATCACAAAATAAAATGTAACGGTAAATTTTACCGTTACATCAATTATACTAAATTTTTATCCAATTTCCGGAGATTTTTTTCAGGCCGCCTGAAAAGGGAACCGGACCATTCACAATTCAAGATGGCTGGCGGCAAATCCCAGGAGGGACCTGACCCCTGCGTCATCGGCGCTTTCGGCGTATATTCGTAAAACCGGCTCGGTTCCTGAAAATCTGAAAAGTATCCAGGAACCGTCTTCGAGATAATATTTGTGGCCGTCTATTCCGTTATAATCCACGACTTTACGACCGGCCACGCAAGGCAGACGATTATTCATGGCTTTCCTGATCTTTTCGAATTTTTCGCCGCTCATCCTGTAATCATTCCTGTCATACGCTACTGCGCCGAATTCCTTGTAAATATCCGCGATGATTTCGTCGAGGTCCTTGCCTTCGAATGCCATGACTTCAAGAAGCATCAACGAAAGGTAGAGACCGTCGCGCTCGGGCATGTAAGTGGATATTCCGATTCCGCCGCTTTCCTCGCCGCCGATCGCGATATTTTTAGCCGGATCGAGCATTAGATCGGCGATATATTTGAAACCTATCGGGGTTTCGTGTATCGCAAGACCGAATTTCGCCGCTATGCGGGAGACGAGCGATGTCACCGAAACGGTCCTGGCGATGGCGCCTTTAGCGCCGCGATTTTTTGCCAGATGGTACAGAAGAACCGAATAAACGATTTGCGGCGATACGAAACCGCCGGAGGATGTCATGGCCGCGATCCTGTCACCGTCGCCGTCATAGCAGAAACCCGCCGCGAATCTATCGGCCGGCTTTTTCGACGCCATCGAAGCCGCCATAGCGCCGAGGTTGGGCATTATCGGCTCGGGGTTAATCCCCGGAAACAGAGGGTTATGTTCGGAGTTAATTTCCGTGAACTTTAAAGGCAGGCCGTTCTCTTTCGCGAACCGGCCAAAAAGCCCGGCCTGAGAGCCGAACATAGGATTGATGAGCAGTTTCGACCTGAGCCTGGATATCCCGGCGATATCGACCGATCCGCGAAGGTTTCGAAGATATCCCGGAATCGGGTCAAAATCGGTAATCGAGCCGGGTTTCGTAACGCCGAATTTCCCGTTGAAATCCGTCGCGGAAACGCCCGCTTCACAATATCCGTCGACTCGCTCCTGCACCTTCTCGACTATTTGCGAGGGCGCCGAGGCGCCGTCGCGGGTCTTGATTTTCATTCCGTTATATTCGTATGGATTATGCGAAGCGGTAATCATTATGCCCAGCGACGCTCGTCCGGACCTCATCCAGGCGGACAGCGCCGGAGTGGGAACAGGGGTTTTCGAGATTTCACATGATATTCCGAGCCCGGCGAATACCGAAGCGGAATGGCGCGCGAAAATGTCGGACATGAATCGCCTGTCGTAACAAATATAAACCAGGGGCTCGAGTTTTTCGGAATAAATATGGTCGGCTACCGCGAAGGCGACGATCGCCACCTCTTCGAAAGTGAATTCCTTCGCGATAACGCCGCGAAATCCGTCGGTACCGAACTTGACGCGCTTCGCCGCGGCGGCGCTGTTTTTTTCATTGGACATGTTATCACCCGTTCTATGTAAATTTCCTGATTTCACTAAAAAATAAAAAGACATGCCGGCAAACATGAATAAGCGCTTCCGGCAATCGCACATTACAAAAAACTTAACCTGAAAGATTCGTAAAATAATAACATATAGACTCCAAGCTGTCAATTAAAACGAGTTAAGCCGCCTGCTTGATATTACCCGCCGGGATAGTGTATAATTTTTCCGGTACGGGAAACTGTGCGCCAAAATGTCAATTCAGAAACTTGCACCGAAAGCGCACGAGACGCTCGTCCTTCGGACGGGGCCATTGGGAGGCCTGTGCGCCAAAATGTCAATTCAGAAACTTGCACCGAAAGCAGTTTTGCATAGCGAAACTGCCAAGCGACATAACGAAGGAATGTCGCCGCGCACAAGACGCTCGTCCTTCGGACGGGGCCAGGATAATCGTCCGCGATAAGGACTTGCAAAAAACCTGTTCTGCCTGATATGCTTGCGTTTTTCCGAACTGCCGGGCGCGCACGTTGCATCCGGATCGAAAGCATAGAGGCGCGCCCCGAAAAAACTATGAACGATAAATCAAGCGATTTGACCATTGTAGGTTATTCCATGCAGGCCGGAGCGCGGATCTTCATCCGCGACAAGCGCGACGAACGCATTTTCGTGGAACTCGGCGGCGAGCACGAATTCACGCGCGACAATTTTTTATCCTTCGCCGGGACCATAGCGGAAGCCGCGAAAAAACTCGAAGGCCCGGAAAAACAAGTAAAAGCCGGAACGCTGGCCGGAAACGGCGTCAGCCGCGACAGGTCCGTTTTTCTGGTGAGCAGCGGCGACGTCAAGTTGAACTACGGACCGATTTCGAAAGTTTTCAGCCTGAAAGCCTTCCTTTCCTTTTCAAAAGCGGCTGAAATGGCGTCCCGAAATATACTGACGTTCCGGCGAAAGCTGGAAAACTCCGAAAGGGCCCTCGCGCCCTGGAAAGAAAAACCGGAAGCCGGCTACGGAATAAAAGAACTTTCCTACAGGGCCGGCTTCATTCTCGTCATGGTCCTGGGATTCGCCGACTCGGTGCTCATATTCGCCGGAATATTCGATACGAAGCTTTTTATCGCGGCCGGAATAATAACGCCGATGATAGTGCTTTTCTATCTTCTTCTGCCCAGAGGCGACGCTGAAAATCTCAGGACCAATACGAAAAAATTTCTCGACGACGAATTTCTTTCACAGGTTTCACGAATGAACGTATCGAAAAAAACCGTTGAATTTTTCGTCGTACTTTTCCTTGTCATGTTCTTCATGACGATCTACTTCTCCAAAGCTTTTCCATTCGTTTACAATTTCTGGAAAAACACGTTCGGCATAAAGTGAGTTTAAGGCATTCTTAAAACAAAAACGATTCTTCCGGACGGACGGCGACCGGAAAATTTCCATGTTGACGAATGCGGACGCCGTTTGATTTTATGGATGCATTATGATATAATGCCTTCTTTGTATGAACCCGAATTCACTGCTCATAGGGTTTCGCGATACGCTGAAACTCACCATATATCTCGATTATCAGGACAACGAGGCTATTTATATATGCCATGGCGTCGAGTATAAGTTCACGCGCGCGAAGTTCGAGCAGTTCATGAACTTCCTGAGGGTTTCCAACCAGGTCATAACCGATGACAAGCTCAAAGGCCCGGCGGGTATCATATCGCCCAAAAGCATGACTAAACAGGGGTTTATCTGGCTTCAGGACAACGGTTACATCAAGATCGAATGGCAGGATTTCATAAAGGTCCTCACCCAGGAAAATTATTTTATCTTCGTCGAGGAAATGGAGATATCCACTCAAAACCTTGACAGATACGATAAAATCAAGTACATGACACCCGAGGCGCGCGCCGCGCTCGGCATCGACGAGGTCGGAAGACCTTTAAAAATCAAAGACAAGATATATACACTGCGGCTCATCGGATACGCGATCGTCTGCCTCATGGCTTTTCTCGACGCCGTGCTTCTGGTCGCCGGTATATTCAATCCGACGCTTCTTTTTCTGGTCGCGATAATCTTCCTTATGATAATTCTTTCGTATCTTCTTCTTCCCCAATCTGAAAAAGTCGCACTGAAACAGTTCCGGGCGAATTTCAGGCAATTCATGGAAGAGGATTTCCTGCGCATCGTGCAGGCGCTTCCGATATCGAGGAAATCGGTCGAGCTTTTCATAATCCTCATTATCGTTATGACTTTCATGACGGCTTACTTTTCCAAAGCCATACCGTCGATATTAAGCTGGGGTAAAAAACTCTTCGGCGAAGTCAAACCGGAACTTTCAGCCGGCGACGACGTGCTCAAGATGATGTCATACAACAAGAAAAATGGCGGGGCTTATTACGATCCTGACAAAAAATTCTCCGGCACCAGCCAGATGTTCAAACATTTCATCAACTGCCTGTACACTTCGAAAGTCACCCTGAAAAGGATGAACGCGAATATAAACATCCTGTTCAACTTCAATTATTATCTCGAAGGCGAGATCGCCACGCAGCTCGTATCATGCGCCCAGGACTTCAAGGGTAAACTGATGGGTTTCAGACAGTGCGTCGACGCCAAGGTCGAGCCTTTCGGAAACAATTACGCATTCAAGGCATACATTGAATTCCCGCTTTCCTCGCCCCAATTCTTCAAGCGTTTCAAACCCCCGAAATCAGTTGACAAGAAGGTCATCGACGAAATAGTGCGTCGCAATATTTATGTCATCCTCGGTAAAAACGCTTATATGCAGAGGGGAAGCTTCATACTCACCACAGTCAAGGAAAAGAAGGTCTTTGAAAAAGGCTTCATGGTCAATTTTCAGAACTTCGACCAGGTTTTGACATTTGTCACCCTCATGGAAGCCGACCATTCATGCCTCGAAGTGCTGGTGGACGAAATGATCCGCGACAACAACGGTTACTACGACGTGAAATTCCGCGTAATCCTCATCTCGATGAAATAAGCCCCACAATCCCTTTCTCTCTTTTCATTCCCTTTTAATAACGAATAAAAAGTTAAAATATTCAACCCGATTGCCGATATATTTTCGTGTCAAACGTTTAATTATTGCAAGGAGTACTTTATGGCAAGAAAAATCGGCTTCATAATGGCGATTATTTTGATCATGGCATCCGCATTCTCCACCGCTTCGGCGCGCGAAGACCTGAAGCTCGATGTCAAGGTCAAATCACTCGATGCAACACACTTTCCGGTCATACAGGCATACGTAACGGTCACCGACCGCGACGGGGCTTATTACAGAAACCTCACGGAACAGAACTTCGCGGTCGCCGAGAACCGCTTCAAACTGGATTCGTTCGTCATTGACTCGACGCTCAAGAACATGAACGTCGTACTGTGCCTGGATAATTCCGCGTCGATGAAAAAAAATATGGCCGAACTCCAGCGTTCGGCGTTCACTTTCATAAAAGGCCTCGACCCGACGGACAAATGCTCGGTGATCACTTTCAACAACAAGACCACCGTAATACAGGATTTCACCAACGACAAATACGCCCTTTCGAACGCGCTCTTCCAGATGAGAGCCCGCGGCGGCACGCTTCTTTACGACAGCATATTCCACGCAATAAATAAATGCGCCCTTGTCGAAGGAAAAAAAGCTATAGTCGTCCTTACCGACGGCAAAGACGAAAGCTATTCGGGCTCCAAACCTTTTTCGCGCCACACTCTCGAAGAAGTGATATCTCACGCCAAGCAGGTCGAGGTGCCGATATACGTGGTCGGAATCGGAAACGATTTCAACGAAAACGTTCTCGCCTCGATAGCCAATGAAACGGAAGGGACCTATTACTACGCGCCTTCACCTTATGAACTGTCCAGGCTCTTCAAACAGATCCTTCAGAGTTTCAAAACGTACTATAAAATAACGTTCGCAAGCCCCTGCCAGACACGCGACATGACCGCAAGGCTCGTGGAAATCGAAGCGACCATCGACGAAATGCTCGGACACGACAGCGTTCTTTACATGGCTCCCGCTCCTGGCACCGTCAGCGCGTCTTCCAGAACCACCCAGCAGGACCTCGACACTTTCGGACAGCCCTATGTGCCGATCAAATCCGACGACTGCATCGGCTGCGATATTCCAAGATCGAACTTCAAACATCTGCGTAGTCGGGATTAATTATGCGCTGATCGAATAAACGTACACCCGGACCGTACAATTATTGGCAAATAATTCTATCCTGATAAAAAAAGCCCGCTTACGCGGGCTTTTTTTATTTAGGAGAAATCCCCTCCGGGAATTTCTCCAGACCTTTGAAAACCCTTCATTACGCGGGCTTTTTTTATTTAGGAGGTGCGTCGGTTCTTCGAACCGACGCCTAAGAAGAAATCTCGCAGAGATTTCTTCGCCCTATTTTTCACAATTTCTTCAAATCTAGAAAATCTATTTAAATACTGGCTTTTTTTATTTTTTCTTGAGAAGGTCGAGTCTGTTTTTTATTACCTGCTTGAAGTCCGCGCCTTCCCATTTTTCCATTTCTTTCTCATCCGTCAGGGCGACTTCTTTAAGGACCCTCAGAGTCTCCGAGATGGCCGCCACATGCGACTCGCATTTGCGGACCATCTGTGGAAATTCACGTTTGAGGTCTTCCAGACGGTCCGTCTCAATAAACATTTCCACTTTGGACATGTTCAAAAGCAGTGGCGCCAGAAGATTGTTGACGTTATGAAGAACCGCCGCGGCCGAGTCCTGAATGGCCGCCAATATATTCGAGGCCACGAAACGATCGTCCTTTTGCATGCCGGAGCACCATCGCGGAAGGCCGCCGCGCAAAACCGCCGCGCAAATTATCCTCGACACCAGCAGATCGCCGAAGCTGTCATCCTTGAACAAAAAGTCGCAAGCTCCGTTTTTTATAGCGTAAGCGGCGGCTCTCGAATCAGGCGGCACCATAACGACTACGGGAATCGATGCAAAAGACGGAATTACCTTTTCGTAAAGCGATTCAGTACTATCGTCGATCAGGACGGCATCCCATTGGGCGTCGGAACACGGAACGGCCGAAACATTTCCCGTATTGTATTTTTCCGGGGCGCCATCGGCAAATTGACCGGATGACATACGAGCGCCCCTGTTTTCGAAAAATACTCTTTCGACAGCCGCGGAAGCGCTGCCAAAAAACTCGGCGCATATCCGCCCGCACGAGGAGAAAGCGGCCCTGACGGAACCGTTGACGACTTCGTCAGGGCAGATGACCGCTACGGATATAAGATCGCGATTCATTATTTCCATTTCAATCTCCGATCATTTGATTATCGAATCGAGCCTGTCGGCTTTTTCCTCTCCCGATTCCGATATTCTAACGAATTTGCCATTGATGTCGAAGAGCACTTTATTGCCCAGCGCGCAATATTTTCCGGCCTTCGGGACCGCCGCGAGAAGCTTGAAGAACAGTTCGGAGCCGAATTTGACGGCCGTCACGTTCTTCTCGTCCTTCGCCGAGTCATATGTGGAAACCTGCCACTCGCCTCCACGGTTAAAGAATGTTTTGTCCTCCACGTAGCGCATCGTTTCAGGGGCGACCTTGCTGAAATCGACGGCGATATTTCCCGACTGGGCTTTCTTCGCCACGCGGCTCATTCCGACGGCTCCGGCGCCCGATTCGTCCTTCATCGCGGCCGAAGACGTGGGGGCCATATAGACGCTGGCGTTATCAAGAGCTTCGCGCTCGGAAGCGCCCATTTTGCTTTCGCCGCTCATCCTCGATTTGAGGCGATTTTCAAAAAAGTCCTGGCGGCGCACTTCCAGATCACGGCCGGGAGCCGGCGACCCGCTGATAGTGGCGTTGTCCTCGAGAACGAGGAACGAAGTGTAGGGAGTCATGATACCGTGCCTTTTGGAAAGCTGGATGATCTCGTCCTTCAGCTCGGAATTTTCGCCATGGAGCCTTATTTCCTCGATAAGATATCCGATCCTGCGCTGGGCCCAGATCCTGGGAATGAAATTATTATCGTCGGATTTTTCGGCGAAGATCGCGTCGTCGACGAATTTTCGGGTCTTTTCGCCGACTTTTCCCGTGAGCGTCACCGCGACGTTTCCGCCTTCCCTGTATCTGCCGATAAGGATTATCTGGGAACCTCTGAAAAGATCCGGCATCTCTTTCGGATAGACGTTCTCGACCTTGACCTTGCCGTAATCGACGGAAATGTCGGTGAGAACGGGAGAGGCAATTTTGGTATAGAAATTTGAGATTTTCAGTTCCATATCTTCGTTTTCAGCCAGATATTCCGTGGCGCCGTGATTTTCGATAGAAAGTTTATCTAAAAGCGAAGTGTTGAGGTCGTTTCCAACTCCGAGGCTGAATATCTTGACCTTGCCGTCATTTTCTTTCTTGACGTTTTTGAGTATCTCGGGAACGTCGGTGACTTCCACAGTGGGGATGCCGTCGGTCAGAAAGACAATGAAGGCTGGTTTCTTTTTGTCGTAACTCATGCGAAGCGCCTTGGTAAGGGCTTCATTGATATTCGTCCCGCCTATGGCGCGCATTTCGTCGACATATTTGAGAGCCTTTTCAAGGCTTTCTTTGCTTGCCGTCATGAGATCTTTTTCAAAAAGCCTGGATTCGGTCGAGAAACTGATAATATTGAAATTGTCGCCCATTTCGAGATTATTGAGGCAGAATTTCAGCGCGTTCTGGACCTGCTGGATCTTCTTGCCGTTCATCGAGCCTGAAGTGTCGACGACGAAGCAGATGTTCTTGCCGATCTTCTCGGACTTGTCGGCTTCGACCCTGGGCGAAACCAGAAGCATGAAATATCCGTCTTCCTTCGGCTGCTTGTGAGATATCACGTTGATGCCCAGATCCTTGTCGGACACCGTGTAATAAAGCACGAAATCCTTGTCCGGCTTGACGTTGGAATCTTCGAAGGATACTTTTACCTCTTTATCGCTTATCTTCTTGACGTCTATCTTGTGCGAAGGGGAATAAACGTTTTTTATGTCGTTTTTTGATTTGACCGAAACGAGAACCGAAACGCTCTGCAGAGGCTTCGACGAGAATTTTTCGGTGTTGAGCGGATAGACGTATTTGACTATCCCCGCATCCGACTTCAGAACCTCGTTATATTCGAGCTGGATCCTTTTCTCGCCGTTAGCCGGTATCGGATATACCCTGGCCTTGAACATATTTGTGCCCATATATTCCAGAAGAGCAGGATCCTGTCGTTTCCTGACGATCTCCTCGTATATGTTCCTCGCTTTTTCCTTCTCCATCAGTTCGGCCGACTGGCGCTTGCCGTCGATGAACATCGCGAAATCGGATATCGCGGCGGTTTCAGGAATCGGAAACATGTAAGTACCCTCGAGCTCCTGGTTGAACTCGTTAACGAAAATCTGATCGACGGCGGTCTTGGATACCTGCTCGCCGATCTCGACGGTCACCTTGTGGAATTTAACCGAAGGAGGCGGAATTTCCCTTACCAGTCGTCTCTGAGGCGGAAAATCCGGCGGATAGTCGACGATGAGCATGCCATCCGCGAAGACCGGTGCTACGCCGACGATTAAAAGTAAAAGATAAAACAAAATGCCAGAAAAAACTTTTTTCACGATTACTCCTCCTTATTCCCGAAAACCATTTTTATTCAATGTACTTTTTTAAAACCTTCCACAAGTTTTTTATATCGACCGGTTTTGAAACGTAATCGTCCATTCCGGCTGCCATGAAACGCTCCCTGTCGTCGATCAGCGCGAAAGCAGTAAGGGCGATTATCGGAACGTGGCCGGAAGACCCGGCTTCTTTTTCGCGAATGAGCCTGGTGGCCGTAACCCCATCCATGACAGGCATCTGAATATCCATAAGGATCAGGTCGAATTTATTTTTTTCGAAAAGTTCTATGGCCGTCTCCCCGTTCGAAGCAATGCAGATGACGTGCCCGGAATTTCTGAATATTCCGGTAATGAGTTTCTGGCTGACAACGTCGTCTTCGACGACGAGGATCTTTTTGCCATGCCCGATTCTAACGATGCCCGCGCAGTCCTTTTTGAGCTGAACGGGACGTTCGCCGGCCACCGCTCTGGCGAAAGGTATTTCCAGTGAAAAAACAGATCCGGAACCTAACTTGCTTTCTACGCGGATGCGGCCATGCATCAATTCCACGAGGTTTTTCACGATCGAAAGCCCGAGGCCGGCTCCCGAATGTTTTTTCGTTGAAGATTCGTCGAGCTGATGAAAGATATCAAAAATCTCGTCTATATTCTCCGGGGGGATGCCGATCCCGGTATCTTTAACGTGAAATTCCAGACATACCGAATTATCATCGCCCGGGTCCTTTTCGGAAACGATGAGCTCGACGGACCCCTTTGTCGTAAATTTGAGAGCGTTACTTAAAAGGTTGGAAAGAATCTGCCTCAGGCGAAATCCGTCCCCGATAACTTCGACATCGAAATTTTCCGGTATTTGTAATTTCAGCGCCACTTCATCGTTGTCCCTGGAAAATACGAAGGACTCGAATGTTTTTTCAAGCAGCTCCCTGACATTGAAATGACGTTTCTCGATCTTAAGTTTTCCTGATTCCATTTTGGAAAGATCCAGTATGTCGTTTATAATTTCCAGAAGATGGTCCGCAGATATCTTGATGATATCGAGAAATTCACGTTGAATCTTGTTCAGGGAAGTCGTTTCGAGCAGACCCACGAAACCGAGGATCCCGTTCATCGGAGTCCTGACTTCATGGCTCATGTTGGCCATGAAAATGCTTTTCGCGCGGCTGGCCGTTTCCGCCCTGTCGCGTTCGCGGGTAAGCTCCGCTTCAAATATTTTTCGGCTGGTTATATCAGGAAAGATTTCAAAGACGCCTATCAGCTCGCCCGCCGGATTATAAATCGGCGCGGCGCTTGCAAGCAACGTTCTTTCCGTCCCGTCCTTTCTGATGACCCTGCGCTCCTGGTCCCTGGAAACGATTCCGGAAAGCGCCTTGAAAAGCGGAACTTCTTCCAGCGGGATCGGCTTCCCGAGACTGTCTAAATATTTCCAGGTAGGATGGCATTCGAGGATGCTCCGGCCCGTTATATCTTCTTCGTCGCTTATACCGAGCACTTCGCGCGCGGCGGGATTAATTATTCTCAAAACCATATCTGGAAAACTTATAAGGATCATCGGAATGGCCGACTGAATGAAAGATGTTTCAAGCAGGGCCTTAAGATTGGTCAGCTCGCGGGCCGTTTTCTTTTTTTCAGTAATATCGCGCACAACGCCGACGGCGTTCCAGAGGCCGCCTATCATGACCGAGGAGAGGGAAAGCTCGATCGTGATCTCCTCGCCGCCATTTTTTATCGCGGCCAGTTCAAGGGTTTTTCCTATGGCGCCGCCTTCACCCGTCATCTTCCACTTCGGAAACGCCCTGTTATAATCGTCAATAAACCTGGACGGCGCCAGGAATTCATGGATCTTTTTCCCGGTCATATCACCCGCGCCGTATCCAAAAATGCCTTCGGCCGCGGAATTACAGAATGAAATATTACCGTCGTTGTCCATAATTAATATGCCGTCTCTGGCCGCCTGAGCTATCATGAAAAGTTTTTCCTCGTTTTCACGAAACTTTTCAAAGACAATCTTTTTGCCCTCTTCTTTGCCGATGGCGTCAGCTACATGTTTGATAAGCATTTCGTCACGGGGAGATGCTTCTCTAATTGCGGTATAATAAATACTTAACACGCCTATGATTTTTTTGTCTAAAAAAACCGCATGGCCAAAAAAAGTCACAAGACCGTATCTGGCGACGTTCGGATTTACATCGTTGAATCTCGTCGTACGAAGGTCCTTTATGACGAACAAGCCATCGCTTTTCGCTCTGACCGGCTCATGACAGATGAAATCCTCGATATTGGCGACAGGCGCGATCTCAGGAACGTTCCAGCTTCCGATGGTCTTTAAAACGCCGTTGTCCAACCTGTTATATAAAGCGAAAGAAGCGCCGAAAAGTTCGCCGCACAGTGAAACGAGCCTGGATATATTCGATGAATAATCAGAGCCGAGCGAAAGAAGGCATTCGTTTGCCCGGCCTAAAATGAATTCGGATTTCAGGAGGCCGTCAAGGTCGGCTGCGGATGGTTTATTTTTATCAATAGAATCGGGCATACGTTTCTCCAAGCCAGTAAGAAAAAAATCCAACGCCAAAGAGGCGAATGAACATTACTTGAACCGTTAAAAAGTACACCCGGATTAAATATTTTACATTAAATTGAATAATAATTCAAGTATTTATGTTAAACTCATGAAATAATAAACGGATATTGCATTATTTTTTTATTTTTTTGGCGCGCCCGTAGAAAATAAATTAAATTGGCGGCTGGCATTTATGCCAGCCGTCGCGCGCCGGAAAATCGCGACCGCATTACGCGGCAATCCCAAAAAGGTCTAAAATTATTGACTTAAAAGCAGATTCTATGATAAAATAACATGAAAATTTCAATGCGGAAGGTGATTTAAGTGGGTAAACCGATGATGGGCGGCATGCAGATGAATAACCTGGTCAAACAGGCCCAGGCGATGCAGAACAAGATCGCCAAAATGCAGGAAGAACTCGAAAAATATGAAGTGACCGGAACGGCCGGCGGCGGCATGGTAACCGCGAAAGTCAACGGAAAACAGGAACTCATGTCCATCGAAATAAAAAAAGAAGTCGTCAATCCCGACGACGTCGAAATGCTGCAGGACCTGGTGGTCGCGGCGGTTCGCGAAGCCATAAAAAAAGCCGGCGAACACTCGCAGCACGAAATGAACAAGATCACCGGCGGCCTTGCCATCCCTGGATTGTTCTAGAGGGCGCCCCTACGGAAAGGTTCGACGATGTC
>Ga0079303_10000165_pt1 | contig 14666 bp, 11 predicted proteins | sample Methanogen_OWC_FD_77073 | JGI IMG/M metagenome (GOLD analysis project Ga0079303, IMG submission 77073) | Enriched soil microbial communities from Old Woman Creek wetland in Ohio, USA - Methanogen_OWC | ecosystem: Environmental > Terrestrial > Soil > Wetlands | place: USA: Ohio | collected...
ACCCATATCATCGCCACGACCGCCGTCGGGTCGCTTCGCGAGGAAATCGGTCGCGCCCACCTGGTCATGCTCGACCAGTTCATCGACTTCACCAGGCACCGCCACGTAACTTTTTACGACAGATTCGCGCCTCACACTCCGACGCACGCGCCGATGGCCGAGCCGTTCGACAAAAATCTCCGGGCCGCTCTGATCGCCGTCTCGAAAAAGCTTGGTATCGTCCATCACGAAAAAGGCACGGTCGTAACGATCGAAGGCCCGCGCTTTTCGACGAAAGCCGAGTCGAAGATGTTCCGCCTGTGGGGCGCCGACGTGATCAACATGTCGATCGCTCCCGAATGCGCGCTGGCCAACGAAGCTGGAATTCCTTACGCCGCCGTCGCGATGAGCACGGACTACGACTGCTGGAAGGAAGACGAGGCTCCCGTAACCTGGGAAGCCGTTCTCGAGGTCTTCAAGAAGAACGTCAAGACGGTCACCGACCTTCTCGTTCACGCGATAGCCGAAATCAAATAAGTGTAATAAAAAAGCCCGTGGTCCGAATCGAGGACCATGGGCTTTTTTTAAAATATGCCATCCCGGCGGGTTTTCCGGCGCGCCCCGGTGCGGATGATTCGATTCGCGTCTGCGCGCGCCGCCTCTATTTTTTCCCTTTTATGTAACTGGCCCTTATATAGTCGATCAGCGATGAATAGGGTACCTTGACCAGGTAATATTTATCGGCGGCAGGAAGCCCGAGATAGAGCGTCCCGTTGGCGCCCACGCACGCCGACGTCTCGAAGTACCTGTAATACTGTGGAATCGTTATTTTGAGCTCGCAGAATTTATCTCCGGTCATCGAGTGGACGGCGATTTTCTGATCGGTCCCGTCGAAGAAGGTGACGAAGAAGTTGGAGTATTCGTCGACGCCGATGACGTGCGCGGAGGACGCGGGGCAGTTCAGTTTTTCCGACGGCGGATTATCGAAACGCTTGAGCCGGTTGCGATAGAAATCGGAATAGTCGATATTTATTTCTCCCTTCGACGCCCCCGGAATCAGCGAGAGAATGTCGGAATTGGGCATGACGAAGAACGAATAGGCCGAAGGCACTTCGACGGTGTTTTTGAGCTGGTCTTTTATCATGTAATACGACTCGTTCGAAACGGTCGAGTAAAGAATGACTTCGCCGAGTGAATTGGCGAATATCCTGTCTATATGGCCTTTTATGGTCCTGGAAAAATCGACTTTTTTCGCCTCGAGGGCGGCGTTTTTTTCCCTGCCCGCCGTTATCTGGTAATAACATTGATTTTTCGAGTCGAGAAGGTAAATTTCGGTGCTGGACACGACGTAGGCGTCGGCGATATCCTGCGTTTTACCGTTGATCTGACCGGTGATTTCTATCGTTTTAAGAGAGGTGAATTCCTGCTGGATGCGGATGATCTTTCCGCCGAGCCTGTCGATGATGTAGAAATAACCGAATCTGTCCGCGCGCAGAAGCGGCGGGCAGTTGGTGACGCTTCCGAGGCTGCCGACGATCTTGGCCGCTCCCGAGCCGTATTCGACGTCGGTGATATTTTTTTTCAGTTCCATCATTTCCGACGGGTTGATTTTCAACGATTTGGCTGACCAGTCGAGGGCGGGCGCGATCCTGGCGATTTTATATTTTCCGGCCGGGGCGCGGTCGGCGTTGTAATCCTGATAGTAAAGCGCGTTGTCCTTCTTGTCGAAGAAGAACTGATTTCCTCCGGGTGTCGTTACGGGAACGTCGAAGCGGTCCCTGATCTGTCCGGCAGGCGATATGAAGGCGACCGTGAAAAAACCGTTGCACGATCTGTCGCTGTTTTCGGCCGCCAGTTTTTCCTGGACCGAATCGTCGAAGAAAGCGGCAATGATATTGCCCCGGCCGTCCACTCCGATGATTTTAGCCAGGCGCCACGCGGGGTTGAAAACGTTCGCCATGACTTCCCGGGCGCCGCCGGATATGTCGCTTCGCACGACGGCGATCTCTCCGCTTCTTACGTTTTCGAGCGAGTAATAATATTTGTCGTCCATCGCGAAACCGTTCAGGTTCCAGGGCATCTCGCGAAGCCCGATTCCGGCGTCGGAAAATACGGCGATCTTGTTTTTGGCGAAGTCGCCGGCGAGGATATTGCCGCCGGGCGATACGGCGAGCATTTCAGGCTGGGCGAATTCGAACTGCCTGTCTCCGGCGGAGCCGAAAGCCCTGCCGAGTTTGCCCGCGGAGATTTCGAATACTTTGCCGTTGACGATGTCGGAAACGTAAAAGACGTTCTCGCCCTTGGCGTTTTTAGTGTGCGCTATCGCCGAGAGGAAGACTTCGTTCGTCTTCAATTCGCCCCTGGCGATTTTCAAAATATCTATATTTTCAAGAAGCTTGCCTGAGTCGTCGAAGATCTTCAGGGCGTGGTTGAACGTGTCGGCGACGGCGATTTTGTTATCGTCGAAGACGCAGAAACCGGCGGGGCCCAGCGGATAAATTTCCTCGAAGCCAGGGATTTTGTGGTTATAGTACATTACTTCGTTTTCGGCGGAGCCGAAATTCAGTGAGAAGGAATCCGCGTTGAAAGCCAGCGCCGGCGAGGCGGCGAATATCATCGCAGCGACCGCCGAAATCAGTAAGAGCCTTTTCATTTGACCACCCTTTCGTTGAATAAAAAAATGGGGCACAGCGTTTATAATCGCGGTGCCCGTGATTTATGTTTAATATATTTCCGTTTTTTCGCTAGAATTATTCAAAAACATTCCTTTTACGATTAGCTTTTTCTCATGACCCTTGTGATGGGGGCATAGTAAATATCGTTTCTGCGGGGCATTTTAAGCGACGATGAATTCGATATGGCTTTTCCGGTATCGTCGATGATGCCGATATGCGTGTCGGGGTCTTTGGCTCCGTCGTGGTTGCGGTCGTAAGTTTTCCATGTGATGACGTCGCCCGGCTTGAACGGAGGCGCGCTGACGTCTTTCCAGCCCTTGGCGCGAAGGTCGGACACGGCCGCGAGCACGCCGAGCTGAACGCGGTCGAGGGCGCCGGCTTTTTTCAACGCTGTCGTGACGAACTGCGCGCAGGCGAGGTTGCCGCCATCGACTTCGGGGCCTCTGAAGGAGGTTGAGCCGATGTAGCTTTCAGCGGCGCTTACTATGCGCTTTTGCAGATCGCCGGACGGGGCGGAATTGTTGTTGTTGTCATCCGCCGCCGGTTTTTTATCGGAAGTTTTTTCGCCTTTGGATACATAATCGGCGTATACATAGGAGGTCTTTCCGTTATATTTTATCTTGTACCAGTTTCCGGACTTCCCGATGATGTCGACTTTGTCGCCGTCGTGAAGCGAGCCTTCTATATTGCCCCAGGGAGACTGTCTTACGTTCAGGGAGGTGTTTACGTGAACGACGCCGGTGTCATTGACGGCCGTTTCCTTGTCCTCGCCTTTCGCGACGGATGTGTCGATATATTTGCCGCTGACGAAGCCTTCGCCTGAATGGTATTTGATCTTCCACCAGGTCGTGCCTTCCGTGGAGGTTTCCTTGCCTGTGATGGTTATTCCGGCGCCGGACGTGAGTCCGCCGATGACCGGGTGTTCGGTTCCGGGGCCGCTTCTGACATTGAGAGCCCAGCAATTAACAACTATTCCGCCAGGCGGAAGGCCGGATGTCGTTTTCTGGCCTTCGGACGTTCCGCCTATGCCGACTTCCTTGAGGCTGTCGCGCGTGTCGTCGATGCTCGAAGCCATTGTCGGGGTCGCCGCCGCGAATATTAACGCGAGGGCGAATAACGCCAGAAAGAGCGAATTATAACGCCAGCCGGTCCTCGTTTTTTCTTTCATACATACCACCCTTTCTTTATTCAATCATATTTTACATTAAAACGTGATAAAATCAACAAAAAAATGCCGGATTCGCAAAAAATCGAACTTTGTATTAATATACTATGAATTTCAGGAAGAAGTTCCCGAATTTTTCCTGAATCGCTCATGACTTCAAACAACTTATTATTCGACGATTTTTACGCATTCCGGCTGGTAAAATGTAAATGAAGGGTTAGAATTTGGAAATGAACGTCAATGAATGGTTCCTTCCGGGCGCGGGAAAATTTCCGTCGTCGTAAGAGCCGCCGAAGACGCGGGCGTATTTTTCATTGAAAACGTTGTTCACGCTCAGCAGTAACGTGGAAGAACCATTGATCTTCTTACTCGCCTGAATGTCGAAGACCGTATTGGCGCCTATCATTTTCTCTCTCATCGAAACGGCTGGCGCAGCTGAGTAATCGGAATAATAAAATACCATCTTCGACGTTCTTATCGCTTTCAGCCTGATATTTCCTCCGCGCCCGAAGGCCGGCGCCGAGAGAGTCAACACCATTTTTCGCGAGGGCATCTGGCGGGCGTCGCGCTCCACCGCCGCCGTCTTTCTGATGCCGGTCATAAAATCGTTGTATGTTTCTTCGACGTTGATCTGCCGGTATCTTGCGGTCTGGACGAAAAGCTTCGCCGTTATTTTATTTTTAAAGCGTTTTTCGATCCCGGCCTGGAGCCCTCTGGCGCTGAAAGAATTGATGTTTTGCGGTATCCACGAAAAACCCGACGGGTCTTTCGGGTCGGGATACCATTCGATCAGGTCTTCGGTTTTTCTGGTGAAGACGCCGGTGAAGAGGCGAGTGCCGTAATTCATTTTTTTTGAATATTCAAAATTTCTGAAAATCGACCGTTCGGGCGAGAGGTGCGTGTTGCCTGAGCCGGGATAATACTGCTCGTTGAGCGTCGGCGCCCTGTAGCCTTTTCCCTGGTAGAAGGCGAACGTCGAATTTTTCCCTGACTCCTTTTTCAAGCCGAATCCGTAAGAGTCGGCGGTCTCGAAGGAATCGGGATTGTCCCTGCTGAGCCCGGCCGTCAGGGTAAGGCCTTCCGTCATTCCGGCGCTTGCCGATACCCATTGCGAATTTATCGCCGAGGACGGCGCGTAAGTCACGCTCGTCGATTTCGAGCTTCCGGCGTCGTATGTGCCGTTGCTCCCGAAAAGGCGGTTTTCGATCCTCGATACGCCGGCGCCGAAGGAATTTCTTCCGCGCGCGGCGGAAAAATTCAAGGACGACCCGTCGGAAACGGTCTGATAATCGCCTGAAAACGCTATGGCCGATTTCGTGAAAAAATCGTCGTAATAAGACCTGAAGTAATTGTGATGCGTGTCCCTGTAACGCTTCAGCGAAATTTTCGATCTCGCGGAAACGTCGTATATCAGGTCGGCGTTGCAAAGCGCGAGCGTGTCCGACTGCCTGTCGTAAAGCGACGCGCTTTCGTCGCATGAATATTTGCCGGCCGTTCCGGGCGCCGGCCGGACTCCCGGAACGCCGTTTTCGGTCGCGGCGAAATAGGATGAAATATAAAAAGTGAACCTGTCGTTCAGTTTTATTCTGTCTGAAAATGCGGCGTGATCGCCTGTGAAATCCGAATTCGGCCTCGATCCGCGCGAATTTTCCTTCTTGAAAAACAGTCTGTAATCGGCTCTGCCGGTTCCATCGCCGGAGCAGGTAATCGCCTTCGAGAATTCGTGGAGGCTCGAACGCGTCGCTGCGAATTCAATTTCGTGACGGCGGCTTTCGTCACGATCCTGCCCCTGTTCCAGGTTTATCGTCCCCGCCAGGCCGTAAGGCCCGTTCGCGGGCGCCGCCGGGCCTCTCACTATTTCCGCGCCCGAAAACGCACCGCGGTCGATTATCCCGATATTGAACGTTCCGAGCGAGGGCGAATTGACGGGCCGGCCGTCGATCAAAAAAAGCGTCTGCGCGGACGTTCCGCCGTCAACCGTGACCGAGGCCGCCGAGCCTCTGTCGCCTCCAGTCTGCACGAATATCGAAGGCTGGTCTTCGAATATTTTTTCAAGCCCGGCGCCGCCGGTTTTAAGAGCGTCTCCGAATCCGATCTTATTGACAGGCTGCGAGGTTTTCCCTATGTCGGCGTTTTTCAGCGCGCCTACCGTGACGGCCGGCAGTTCGAGCACGACCTCGTACGGATCGGTTTTCGGCAAAGGACTACCCGTCGATTGGCCGGCGTAAGCGACTTCAAACGTGACGATTGGAGAAACGATGATCATCGTGGCGGACAGTAAAACGAGAATTGTATGTTTTGACATACAAAAACCCCTCCTTCTGAGAATTTTTGTAACGTTACGCGCTATCCAGGTTTTCGGGCTCGAGATCATCCGCCTCGCGCGCCTTCTCCGGAAAAATTCCGAATGGCGTAATGCGCGATTTGTCACTCTTACCGCAGCAGAGGCTGCGACAGATTCGCACTGTCTTCCCTTGAAATAATGCGTTTATATGAAATTGCGGCGAAGTTTATAATATTTCGCGAGGAATGTCAATAAAAAATTTTATGCCGGCCCCATGTCTTTAATAACTGTTTTAATTTTTTTTGAAATTATTGTATAATTAAAATGCTGAATTCACATTATGGCAATGGAGCTTTTGATTTGAAGTCTATTTTTATACTATTGCTCGTTTCTGTATCAATTTTGCTTTTGGCTTCAAGTAGCGTTAATGCCGATTTGATCAGAGTAGCAATAGAGCATCCAATAAATAATTATGTTATTTTATTAACCCTTTTTTCTATTGTATTGATATCCTTAATTTTGTGGGCTTGCTTTTCACTATTAAAAAAAACCGATGACAAATCCGATCCGGCAGCTAACGATAGCGACGAAGATAAGAATGAGAAGGATTAACGATGAACGGAGCCTTTGATTTCAAAACAATTTCAAGGATACTGCTGTTACTGGTAATTACCTTTTCAATATTACTTTTCATTCCGAGTAATGCATATGCGGATCTTGGAGGAGGTTATGTATACATACGCCAAGTGGAAATCAGCAGAATAAAATATCAACTCTCGGAGCTGGAAAAAACTCACGCAAAAAACACATTCATATTATATTTTGCGCTGTCTTCGCTCGTGCTTCTGTCATTGATGCTGTGGGCATACATTCTTTTGATGAACCAAAATAAGCAGCCGGAAAACGAATCCGGAAAAGACAACAAGAATTCGGAAACCGGATCGGGGAAAAAAGATGGCTAATCTCGTTATAATAGTTTTTCTTTGTTTCGCAATGACGGTCGTCATCGAGTCCGGCGTGGCGTTCGCGCTCGGTTACCGGAGCCATCGCGACTTGAAATGCGTCTTTCTGGTGAATGTCATAACGAACCCGGCCCTGAATTTTATATTGATTGCGCATAACATTTTCATGGGAAAGAGTCCTTCGGAACTTCTGATTTTTGTTCTCGAGGCGTTGATAGTAATTATCGAATGGCGGCTTCTGGCAAAAGCGACGAACCATGGAAGCAAAAAAATGTTTCTGCTGTCGCTTGCGATGAATTCCGCGTCATACCTGATCGGGCTGCTCCTGGAATCGAGTCTTTTCTGGAGCATTTTTTGATGGAGCGAAACGTAAAAAGAAGCGAAATATATTCAAATCTCATCATTTTGGGAACAGCCCACGCCCTCGTCGATACCGCGGGCATCGCGCTGTCCTTCATAATAAGTGAAAAAGCCGGGTTCGACCACTCGTTTTCGCTGCTGGTCATACTTGCATATAACATAATAGCTTTCGGGTTTCAGCCGGTCGTCGGAAGTTTGATCGACCGTATGGAATCACCTAAATCGGCGGCTATTTCCGGCTGCGTCATCACCGCGCTTGCACTTGTTTTAGGCGGTTTAAGCCCCGTTTTCATTATTCCGTTTGTCGCCCTGGGAAACGCCATTTTTCATACCGGTGCAGGCTCGATATGCCTGAATTTAACTCAAGGTAAGGCCTCGCCTGTAGGGATTTTTGTGGCTCCGGGCGCGCTCGGCGTTTACTTCGGGACTGCGTTCGGAATAAGCGGAAATTTTCCAGTCCATGCTTTCGCCGCCATGCTTGCAATTATATGTATCGCGATAGGTTTGTTAAAAAAGATAGAAATCGATTATTCGAGAAAAATCATCATGGAAAAAAACAGTCCTTTCATGTTGTTTTTCGCTCTGATCTTATTTACGGTCGCGCTAAGATCGCTCGTCGGTTTTTGTACGGCGTTTCCCTGGAAATCAGACCCCGCGCTTGCGTTTTTACTCACGCTTGCCATAGTTTTTGGAAAGGGGGCCGGCGGGATACTCGCCGATAGATTCGGCTGGATGCCGGTAACCGTTTCGTCTCTTGCGATATCGGCCCCGTTGATTTCGTATTTTGCATACAATCCTTATACGGCCATATTCGGAATATTTCTTTTTAATTTTTCAATGCCGGTCACGCTCGCCGCGACTTCCAATATTTTGCCCGGCCGGCCCGCGTTCGCATTCGGTCTGACCTGTCTGGCGCTCGTCGCCGGGGCGCTTCCGACATTTTTTTATTTCAGCGAATCGATCAAAACTCAGCACTTCGTTTCCGTTATGGCATTAATATCGGCGATTACCGTATATCTGGGACTCAAAAATTACGACAAAATATTCGACTGCGGATTTCGGGCCGCTCAGACGCGAATTTAATTCGATTGCAGAGGTGCGGCCCTGAAAAAGCGAGTAAAAAACCGAATTAATATTTTTGTTGATTATCAGGCAAATTAATTGTGCCGCCTCCGGCGCATCCACTACCAGCGCCGCCTCCGGCGCATCCACTACCAGCGCCGCCGCCGGCGCATCCATTACCAGTGCCGCCTTTGCCTTTGAGCGCTTCAAAAAACCGCCCGTATTGATTCGATCATGATCCGAACTTGACACGGGCCCGTTTTTTCAATAAAATTGATGTACACACGTATTTATTTCACATTTTAATGATAATCCGCTTCGCTAAAAGGGAGAAATAAACATGAAAAGCTTCAGAAATTCAAAGGTTTCAATATTTATAACCGTACTTGTTTTTGCGATATCTTTCGCTGCGACGGCATTTGCCGATAACGCGGGGGCGAAAAAATATTACGACGAATACGTCAAGTGCTACACCGAGTTCAAAAGCGCCGTCGACCGCAATCTCGACCAGGCGACGATCGGAGCGCTGGGCGAAAAATACAAGGCGGCTTACGAAAAATATCAAAAAGCTGTCGACCCGAAGCAGGCCGGGGCAATAACCGGCGCCGACACTGCGAACGGCACCGCCGCCGGCACATCCGCTACCAGTGCCGCCGCCGGTGCGTCCGAACAAAACACCGCCGCTTCCGCAGTTTCATTCGACTCCGTCGTCAAACTGCTCCACTCTCCCGGTGCCGTCTACAAAGCCGACGAGCTTATCGCGAAACTCACCAAAATAGCGAACGATTCGCGGGACGCCGTTGAAAAGATGAACGCCAGGGTCGAACTCGCCAACGCGTATTCAAAATTCAAAAAAGACAACGACAGGGCGGCCTCCATCCTCGAACAGGCCATAAAAGAATTCAAGGCCGGCGGTTCCGGCCCCGCCGCCGAAGGCGCACAGAAAGCCCTGGCGCGGGCGAAGTTCGAACAGTACAAGACCGCTCTCGCCGGCATGATCGCCGTATACAGAAAAGACGCGGCCGAAATGAAAAAAGCCTGTGACCAGATCTCCTGGACAAAGCCCTTAACGAAGCTCAAAGCGATGGCGGCTTACACCGGGAAGCTTTTCGATTACAGAAAGGCGATTACGATCTACAAATCATACAAAGAAAACGGCGAGAAAAAAGAAGGCTACGTTTCCTACCAGTTCCTGACCGACCTCATAGGCCAGCGTCCGGCGTTCGGCGTAGTCGACACCTACGACAACGCCGTTCTCGACACCGACGACGACAACGCCCGGATCAGGCTCATTACCGACAACGTCGAGTCCTGGTATGCGCGCTGGTGGGCGATTTCCAACGCCAGAAGTTCGATCGACATCACCTACTTCATCATAAAGGACGACGCCTTCGGAAAATCGCTCTTCGGACTTCTGATCAAAAAAGCCCGCGAAGGCGTCAAGATCAGGCTCATGATCGACGACCGCGGCGACATGAAATCGACCGTCCTTCCCGTCGGGCTGGACTATCTTCAGGAACTTGCCCGCGAACCGAACATCGACGTGAGGCTCTTCAACTCGTTTTTAGACTCCGCCATTCCCTCGATCCTGCGCGGCGTCAAAAACGTCGTCGCCTCCAACCACCAGAAGATAATCGTCGTCGACGGAGTGATCTGCATAACAGGAGGCCGCAATATCGCGGTCGAATACCTCGCCTCACCTCTCGACGAGCCGCCGACGATTTTCCGCGACACCGACGTTCTGATCAAAAGCGCCCGCGTCGCCGAAGAATTGCGCGCCTCGTTCGAATACGAGTTCGAGGGCGTCGAGGTCTGTAAAAAGGTCCAAAAGGACGCATTCGGAAACTGGGTCAGCCGCGAGCGCGAATTATTGAAAAGCGCCGAATCGATGGAAAGCTGGATATCGGGCAGGGGCCCGGTCGCCGACAAATCGCTCAAGGCGGTCAACAAGGAACTCGCGACATATAAACACATGACCGGTTACGAAAGCTACGAGCCCTTCGCCGGTTCGTCCGGCGCTCCCGTCAAAATATTCAGTAAGAGCGGCTACCAGCAGGAGAAGGACGAGGTCACCGACAACATCATCGCCTTCATCGAAGCCTCGAGCGACGAAGTTATCATCCAGAATCCGTACGTCGTCCTCACCGAAAAAGCCAAAGCCGCCATCAAAAGGGCCAGCGCGCGCGGCGTCAGGGTCATCATCCACACCAACAGCCCCGCCAGCGACAACCAGATCATGAGCCAGGCGTTCTTCCTCGACGAGGACTGGATGCAGTTCATGAAGGACGCGCCTAACGCGAGAATTTACGTTTTCACCGATAAAATGACGCTGCACGCAAAGGTCTTCGTTTTCGACCGCGCCGTTTCCGTCGTCGGGACATACAACATGGATTACCTCAGCGAACAGATAAACTGCGAGAACGTCTGCGCGGTCAATTCCGTCGCGTTCTCCAGGGACTGCCGCGAAAGGATAATGCAGGACATAGCGATATCGAAGGAATACAGGATCGGCCTCGACAGTGACGGAAAGCCCTACGAAATATTCGGCCCCGGAAATTTCCTCAAGGGCACAAAAAAGACGATGATCGAATATATCCAGAAATTGAAGATGCTAAGGCCTCTTATCTAGGGTGAATACAATTTTTTAAAACTGAAAGTTAAAACCTCTACGCTTATTCAGGGCCGCTCCGATGCATGTGATGTCGATTCACGCGGGGCGGCCCTGAAATTTCAATTACGGTATTCTCTATAGATTTTATTGCATTTTATTGCATTATTGTGATATAGTTATCCCGGAAAAATCCGGTTAACTTTCCGGTTAATTAATAAAAGGGGTGTTTTTTTTGAGTACTCTTAAAAAAAGCTTCAATGGTAAAATCTGGCGCGTGGCGTTCATTCTGATGTCGTGCCTGGCCGTCGCTTCGATAATCACGACGGGCTGCGACATGTTTGGCGGAGATTCGTCTTCGGATAACGCGGTCACGACGCAATACACGATAAGCGGAACCATCGTGAGCCCTGTCACCAACGCTCCGGTGCCAGGCGTCACCTGCACCCTCGCTCCCGACAGCTCGGTCGGAGTGTCAGCATTCGCCGACCAGACTTTGAAAACCACCGTTACCGACTCGAACGGCGCCTATTCGTTTTCGGGCGTTCAGTCCGGTAAATATAAAATTACAAGCGCCGGAAACGACCTCGTCCCCACCACCACGAAATTCAACGTCAATTCGGATACGAAACATTCGATCAAGCAGGTTTCGAAAAGCGAGTGGGCGAAGCTTGTCGGAAACGACAACCCGTACGACCCCGCGAAAGCCTATATCACGGTCCACACCGACGCTTATCCTCCGCTTTCCGCCGGCACCGAGGACAGCGGCGTCACCGTCGACCTCAAAAGAAGCGTGTCCACGACCGAAAATCAGCTCGCCGCATACGAAGCTAAAGGTCATTTAACTTCGAACGGCACCATCGACTGGTCGGCCACGAAAACATACGACAACGGCACGACCTTCTTCAGGGGCGTCGCCGCCAACCAGCCCCACACCATTACGGCTCAGAAAGATAGATACACGTTCGAGACGATCGCGGACGCGGCCGCCGCTCCCGGCGAGATCACGCATGTCATCTTGAAAGGGACTCCAGTTGCCGAAGGTTTCCCGGTTACCATCGTCAATAATTCCGGTTACAAAACTGAAGAAGTTTATATCGCCATCACCGGGCAGGATCGTTCCGGAAATTATTATTACTTCGATCCTACGGTGAAGGATATGGTTATCGGCACGACTGACTCCGGCGGCACTAAATGGTGCTTCAATTTCAGCAAGCTCGATTCGACGGTCGAGAACCAATTTTCTTATACTCACCCGTTTAATAACATGATCGGCGGAAGGGTATGGGTATTCATTGGCAAATCCGGCGTTTTCGGAGTAAATAAAAACGATAAAAAGGAATATGACGCAAAATTAATGGTCCAGCCGAGCTACCAGAGTTCTGATTACAAGAACGTAATATTCGACAAGATCGAGCTCACCTGCGACGGCACGAACGTTACGTCGAACACGACTATCGTGGATTATCTGAGTATCCCTTTCAATCTCAAAACCGCTGTCGGCACCGAAAAAGGGTTCAAGCTGACCGGGGTCCTCACGGAAATGGAAACGGCATTAACAAATGCCGGTGGCAATTGGTCCAAATGCGTTTATAAAAACGGTAACTCTATTGTCAGAATCACGAGCCCTATAGCCATGTCTGAGTTTTCGAGCTTTTTTGACAGCGCGGTCAAAAAGGGCTGGGAATTTTACATGACCAACAAGATCACATTCAAGTACAGCGACTGGACTTATGAAAGTTTAACTACCCAGGAGAACAAACTGGCCTTCAGGGTCATCAAGGATTGGGGCGCGGTCAAAGCCAGCGGCGAAGTATATGTCATCGATTCCATGCCCTCGTCCGATGTCGTATGGAGATGCGACGGCGCGCCGCTTGCCAACAGCGGAACCGCCGCTCAGAAAAATCTTCACGCCTGCATCAGCGCGGCCCTCAACAGGGGCGTCTTCTGCGACAATTCTTACACGTCGGAAGTGGAAATGGGATGGGGCGAGACCAAGAATTTTTATAAGACTACGACCCAGAACGATGGCAAATATAATGTTTATGCTCAGGTCCTCCATGAAAAAGCCATAAATAATCTTGTTTACGGTTTCCCTTACGACGACCATTTCGGAAAAGACCCGACGATGGTAATAAGTTATGCTAATGCTAAAAAAGGAGTAACGCTGACAATTCCGAAGCTTAAATAGAATGTAGGATAAAAAATATTAAGGTGATTTTAATATTAACGGGGGCCCGTGAACGCGGGTCTCCGTTATTTTTTGGGGCGAGTTTCACGGTTGAGAAAAATGAATGAAAATGATAGAATCGGTTCCGGATAAGAGAATAATTCATGAAATTTTGCCGGGACGCTTCATGGCGATTGAATTCATTGCGATCAGGGCGTCCCGGAAATTCAGAAGGAGCCACAAATGAGCGATTTCAATCGTTATGGATTATTACCGGCGTTGATTATCGTAATATCTTTTGTGTTGTTTATTTCGTCCGATACTTCCGCCGTGCTTTCCGCCGCCGCGTTCGCGGCTGAAAAACCTTACGACCCTCTCGATACCGCGGGCGCGCCGAAGGGCGGGAAGCTCGAACTGACGGTCAGGGACGAGAAAAGGCGGAGGGATATCCCGGTTCTGATCTATCTTCCAGAAGGAAAGACGGCGTCGCCTGTGGTGATGTTCAGCCACGGCCTGGGCGGCTCGCGCGAAGGGAACGCCTATCTGGGTGAGCACTGGTCGGCTCGCGGTTACGCGGCGGTATTCATCCAGCATCCAGGCAGCGATTCGTCGGTCTGGAAGGACAAACAGGCCTCGCAGCGGCTGGCGCTTTTGAAAGACGCCGCCGATTTCGAAAATTACCGGCTGCGCGTGAAGGACGTTCCGGCCGTTATCGACCAGCTCGAGAAATGGAACAAGACCGCAGGAAACGCGCTTTGCGGCAGGCTCGATATTTCGCGCCTGGGCATGTCGGGGCATTCGTTCGGCGCGATAACCACTCAGGCGGTCAGCGGCCAGAGCTACGGGCGCAGGCAGCTTCTGACGGACGAGCGCATTAAGGCGGCGATAGCCTTCAGCCCGAGCGTGCCGAAAACGGGAGACCCGAAAAGGTCGTTTGGTTCGGTCAAAATTCCGTGGATGCTTATGACCGGAACGAAGGACGGCGGAGGAGCGATCAGCGATACCGACCCGAAATCGAGGCTCGGAGTGTATCCCGCGCTTCCGCCGGGCGGCAAATACGAACTGGTTTTATTCGACGCCGAGCACCTGGCCTTTTCAGACAGCGCCATCAGGAAGGAGAACAGGAAACGCAACCCGAACCATCATCGCGTGATAATAGCCCTGAGCACGGCGTTCTGGGACGCCTATCTTCGCGGCGACTCGGCGGCGAAGGCATGGCTCGACGGAGCGGGGCCGGCATCGGTCATGGAGAAGGGCGACCGCTGGCAGAAGAAGTGAAGGGCCCTTTATCGGTCTTCGGTTTTTTCGCGTCTTACGTTCCTGACGTAAAGGACGGCGTCGGCGGCGACCATTACCATGTTCAGGGCGTATAAGAAGATCACGTTGTCGTAATGGTAAAAA
>Ga0079303_10000166_pt1 | contig 14627 bp, 10 predicted proteins | sample Methanogen_OWC_FD_77073 | JGI IMG/M metagenome (GOLD analysis project Ga0079303, IMG submission 77073) | Enriched soil microbial communities from Old Woman Creek wetland in Ohio, USA - Methanogen_OWC | ecosystem: Environmental > Terrestrial > Soil > Wetlands | place: USA: Ohio | collected...
TTAATGAAATATATGAAATAAGGAAATATAGAAATATAGTTGTTATTCATGGAAATGAATACGATTCCGAAAAAAGCTATGCCAGCTTCATCAATATCGTAAAGAAGTCAGGAAAGCCTGATCCCTTACAATTCAATATTGGAGATTATGTTGAGAAGACAGATACTCTGGCTGACAAAATAAGCAATTCAGGAGCGGATTGTCTTATACTTTTTTGCGAGCCTCCGGTTTCATTAAAATTAGTCAGGCAAATAAAAAAGAAAAATCATCCCATTCCGGTTTTTGGTCCAATTACCTTGTTAAATGAAAATATACTTTCATTCCAGGAATTGAAGGATTTCGACAGTATTATTTCAGTTCCTGCAGGCAAATGGCCGGAAGCAGAAAACCAGAAATTCAGTATGGAATTCGAGAAAAAATATGGATATGTGCCAGGGATGGTTGCTTTATATTCATATGACTGCATGGGAGTACTTATTGAAGCTTTAAGACAAACAGGAAATTCAGATCGCGGGATGATACAGAATTCTCTGAAGAATATCCGCTTTAATGGTATAACCGGACCAATTCAGTTTGATAATAAAGGCAACAGACTGGGAAAATTCGAAATAATGAAAACGAAAAATGGTGTGCCGGTCACTTTTAAAAATGAGATTCACCGCTGACGCAAGCGAAAAAAGACTCATTAAGTTTTTTTGCTAATTTTGGTGGAATGAAAAATATATATCTTTTCTCTCTGATTGTTTTTTGCCTTTCGATATCGTCAGGTTGCAGCAACAAAGATGATAAGGCCAATCAGAAATCGACAGATCTTATTACCGCAAAAACACTGGGACTGGCTTATCTTGAAGAGTTTAAGCTGGAAGAAGCCGAAAAACAGTTTTTAAAGTTTATTGACCTGGCACCAAAAGAAAAACTGGGTTATGCAAACCTGGGATTGGTATATTTAAGAATGAACAGATATCCTGAAGCAGAAAAACAATTGTTAAAAGCAATTAAAATTGATCCGAAAGATCCGGATATCAGGTTAATACTGGCAACAGTTTATAAAATGGAGGACAATCCTGACGCTGCAATCCTGCAACTCAAAAAAGCATTGCAGTCTGCTCCTGATCATGTTAAAGTACTATATGAACTCACTGAGATATATGCCACCAGGTCGGATGAGGAGTCTCAGAAGATGCGGGAGGAGTATATGGTTAAACTGACAGAAAAAGCACCTGGCAATATCGTTCCCCGGCTGAACCTGACTGACATATATATCCGGAAAGGTAATTTTGATGCGGCATTGGAGCAACTTGAGATCATTCAGAGACAATTCCCCGAATTTCCAAAGGAAGCCGTTGACTATTATGATAAAACAGTATCATTATTAATGAAAAATGATTTACAGAATGCCATTATCCAGTTTACTATCTTCCATAATTATTTAAAAGTCACCCCGCCTTACCAGGCAGGTATCATGGATTTGAAAGGTCCGGGAGGGTCTCTGATCGGTTTTCCTCTGATTACTTTCGACCAGAAAACTTCACAAAAAACAACAGACAGCGGAACTCAGGCTGAAGTTATTCAGTTCGTGAATGTAACCTCATCGGCAGGATTGGATATTGTTCCGGTAAACAAGGGTGGAGAAAATGCTGCTGACCGGAATTATTCACATGTTGAAGAAAGTGATTTCGATGGTGATGGAGACGTGGATCTTTATGCGGGAAGCTACGATCAGGCATCTTCAACCTATAAGCACTACCTCCTCAGGAATGACATGGGAAGGTTTACCGATATTACGAAAGAAGCCGGGTTGAATCATTCCGGAAGAGAATACGATGCTGCATTTGCCGATTATGACAACGACGGATTCCTAGACCTGTATATTGTGAAGGAGGGCGGTGATATTTTATACCGGAATACAGCAAAAGATGTTTTTGAAGATGTCACTAAAAAAGCAAAAGTCGGGAATAAAGCAGGCGGGATAAAACCCTTGTTTTTTGATCTGGATCATGACGGAGATCTTGATTTGTTCATACTAAGATCAAGTACGAATCTTCTGTACCGGAACAATGGTGACGGTACATTTCTGGAGCAAGCTGAAAAAATGCGAATATCAGGTGGCGATGTTATCAGTAACGATGCAGCCTTTGGGGATTTTGATGAAGATGACGACATTGATCTTTTTGTTGCGAATGAAAATGGCAGCAATGTTTTATTCTCTAATCAAAGACAGGGCATTTTTAAGGATATTACAGAGAGCGCCGGTCTGAAAAGTGATGGGGGCTCAGGAGCAGTGGCGGTCGGAGACTACAATAATGATGGATTTTTGGATTTATTCATTACTTCTGATAACGGAGGTGATTATAAATTATTCCGTAATCTGAATAATGGAAGTTTTGAACTCGAAGAGAACACAGCCAAAATGTTTATCTCACTTAGGCCTGTTAAAGGTTATGATGCCAGGTTCCTCGATTATGACAATGATGGTTTTCTCGATCTTGTAGTGGCAGGAGAATCGACGGAAAAAGACGGCCGCGGGCTTTTCCTGTATCGTAACAATGGAAATGGAAGTTTCACTGAAAACAGTAATATTTTGCCTGTAGAACCAAAATCAGGCAAACAGATAGCTGTATTTGATTACAACGATGACGGTGATCTGGATTTGGTGATTGCCGGTTTAAACGGCGGCATATCCCTGTTGCGAAATGATGGCGGGAATAATAACCATTTTATAAATATGAAGCTGGTTGGGCTAAAAGCAGGCAGCTCAAAGAATAATCATTTTGGTATCGGCGCAAAGGTAGAAATACGTTCAGGAGACCTTTACCAGACTACGGTTGTCACTGATCCTAATATCCACTTTGGCATTGGAAACCACTTACAAGCCGATGTAATACGAATTACATGGACAAATGGTGTACCACAGAACATTTTTTTCCCTGGATCCGATCAGTCGCTCATTGAGGCGCAGACGCTGAAGGGATCTTGTCCTTTCCTTTATACATGGAATGGTGATGAATATGTTTTTGTGAAAGATATCTTGTGGAGAAGTGCACTCGGTATGCCTCTGGGTATTATGGGAGGCAATACAGCGTATGCTTTCCCTGACGCATCAGATGATTATATAAAAATTCCGGGTGAATTTTTAAAACCAAAAAACGAAATCTATTCTTTTCAGGTGACTTCAGAATTATGGGAAGCTATCTATTTTGATAAGCTGGAATTGGTTGCTGTTGATCATCCTGACTCAGTCGATATTTTTGTTCCCGAACAGTTTTCGCCCCCACCTTTCCCCGGATGCAAGGTTTACCCGGTTGCGAAAAAATATTTGCCCATTTCAGCAACAGACTCACAAGGGAATGATGTACTGTCATTTATTTCTGAAAAGGATGACAGGTACCTGTCTGGCTTTAAACCTGATAAATATCAGGGAGTAACAGAGATGCATGACCTGATTCTTGATCCGGGAGAATTGGATCAAACCGGAAATCTGTTCCTTTTCCTGAGCGGATGGATATTTCCGACAGATGCCAGTATTAATGTCGCAATATCACAATCAGACAAACTGAAAGTTACCCCTCCTTTTATTCAGGTTATTAACAAGAATGGTAAATGGGAAACAGTGATTGATAATCTCGGCTTTCCAATGGGGAAGGATAAAACGGTAATTGCAGATCTTTCAGGTAAAATCCTCTCTGACGATCATCGTATAAGGATAAGAACAAATATGGATATTTACTGGGATCAAATCTTCTTTTCTGATTGTCTTTCAAACGCTCCGGTCATTTCAACCGTATTGAATCCTGTCTCTGCTGATCTTCATTACAGGGGTTTTTCCCGCAGCTTTAGAAAGGGGGGGCGCTATGGACCCCATTGGTTTGACTACAATGATGTGGATAAAGATCCGAAATGGCGGGATTTGACAGGTAATTATACACGTTATGGAGATGTATTATCGCTCCTCACTGAATCCGATAATAAATATATTATTTCCAACGCGGGTGATGAAACCTCGGTTGAGTTTAATGCCAATGGATTACCGGAATTAAAAAAGGGTTGGAGGAGAGATTTTCTTATCCATTGTGTAGGCTGGGTGAAAGACGGGGATATAAACACCGCACTTGGAAATACTGTATTACCTCTTCCTTTTCATGGCATGAAAAGTTACCCTCCCGGTGATCAGGATAATTATCCTTCTGACCCGGAGCTTCAAAAGTACATCCGTGAATATAATACAAGAAGTGTATCATCGGAGCCTTACCTGAATGCCATAAGGGAAATGAGTTTAAAATGAGATTAGCTGAACAATTCCAGGATAATTGGTCAATGCCGAAATCAGCCGTTTTTTTCTGTTTGCTTATTCTGATTTTCATTCCAGCCTTGTTACCGGCACAGAAAAAGAACGTCATTTTTACTGATGTAACAAAGCAGGCCGGTATTAATTTCAAATATACATTCGGCGATTACCACTATGAGAATATTCTTGAAAGCAGCGGGTCGGGAATTACCATTTTCGATTATAATAATGACAACTTAATGGATGTGTTTATGATGAATGGTACTTATATCGAAGGGATTTCCGATTCCGGAGGTACAGGATTCAAAAATACATCCGACAGGCTCTATAAAAATAACGGAAATGGTACGTTTACCGATGTGACCGAAAAGGCTGGATTGAAGGATCTGAACTGGAGCATGGCCGCTGCTGCAATCGATTATGACAATGATGGTGATCAGGATCTGTATTTGCTTAATTATGGACCGAATGTTTTCTATCTGAATAATGGCAATGGAACCTTTACTGACATTACACGTTCTTTGGGCCTGACCGGTCCGGATAAGTTAAATGGTTTTACCAAATGGAGCATAGGTGCCTCCTTCTGGGATTATAACCGCGATGGCAGAATGGACGTCATGGTAGGTAATTTTCTGGCTTTTGATCCTGATTATATCTCCTCCCAGACACCGGGTATGATGCCGCATCCATCTGAATACAAGGGACAGGCATCGATGCTGTATGAACAACAACCAGATGGGAAATTTCTTGATGTTACCACGGGGAAAGGTCTTTTTTATCCTGACTCAAAGTGTATGGGCCTGACGGTCTATGATTATGATGATGATGGGGACCTTGACATATTTCAGGCTAATGATCATCAGTTGAATTTCTTGTTCAGGAATGACAATGGGATCTATAAGGAAGTTGCCGTGGCAAGCGGGGTAGCTGCAAACAGCCAGGGTAAGGGAACCGGTTCCATGCACGGGACAATCGGCGATGTGGATGGGGATGGATTAATTGACATTCTGGTAGTCGATCTTGAGCATGGGGCGCTATACCGCAATGCTGGCAATGGCTTGTTCGAAGACATTACCGAGGAAAGTGGTGTTGCAGGGCCCCTGGCAGGTAAAGGCAGCTGGGGCGCTGCTTTTATTGATTTTGACAATGACGGTGACCTTGATATAGTTGCCGCAAACGGAACGGCAGAAGAACTTATACTTCAGTATCCCGTGCTGCTGGAAAATGACGGAAAAGGACATTTTAAAAACACGGGGCAACAGCATGGCGCCTATTTTTTAACCAAACGTTCAGGCAGAGGATTAGCTGTTTGGGACTATGATAATGACGGTGATATGGATATCATTGTCTCACATGTCGACATGCAGGCAACGGCAGCATTACTTAGAAATGACGGAGGGAACAGCAATCATTGGCTGGGATTGACTTTGATGGGTAAAGATGGCCCTGCTTCAGCAATAGCCGCCAAAGTGGTCGCGACAGCCGGAGGAAAGAGGCAGGTACTTGTCAATCAATGGACAACAAGCTATCTGAGCAATAATGATCCCAGGATGCATATAGGTTTGGGCAATGCAAAATCAATCGATACTCTTGAAATATTCTGGACAGGAGGCAAGAAAGAAGTTTTTAATAATGTACCTGCAGACAGATATATTACAATAATGGAAGGGAAAGGAATTACAGAAAAGTGACTGGAGTATGGAGTGACCAGAGTACTTAGAGTTACTTCAACTTTAGGCACTCCAGGCACTTTAGGCACTCCAGGCACTTAAGGCACTTCTTAATAGATCACAATAATTAAACTAATATAATATGAACAACCAATACATAAGCAAAGTGGTGGATCTGACCAATCCCGCAAAGAATACTATTTATAATATGACCCATGAAGAAGCTGTTGAAGCTGTTCGGTCAGGAAACGTCGAAGCTGTCAGGAAGATAGATGGTCAGTTTTCACTTGTTTCTGTCGATGGAAAAACTATTCGGATGGCAAGGTCTATTGGCCGTCCGATCCGTTATTTCATTGCAAAAGTACCGGCCGGACCACAACTGGTAATTGCGGAGCGTATTGATGTCATTTATGACTATCTTAAGAAGGAAGGTCTGGATCACCAGTTCCATCCATCTTATACAAGAATGGCCCCGGCACATTATATTACAAAAATAGAACTGTTGGGCTGTCCTGATCCAAATCCGAAATATGAGCGCTTTTTCAAACCGGAACGCAATAAATTCTCGTCTGACGACCCGGCAAAAATAGGAGCGCATTATATCGGAGTATTATACAGCGAAATCAAAAAATGGCTGCAACTCCGCGCAAAAACAGGTCCTGTCGGAGTTACTTTTTCTGCCGGGATTGATAGTGGTGCGATATTCCTTCTCACTTATCATGCATTAAGAGAACTAGGCCAAAGTCCTTCAAGACTGAAGGCTTTCACACTCAGTATTGAAGAAGGCGGAGAGGATCTGGTTCAAGCCAGAAAGTTTCTGAAAGCACTTGACCTCGAGCTATTTCTGGAACCCATTGAAGTGGATTATTCAGCGCTTGATTGGAAGAAGACAGTAAAAATAGTTGAAGATTATAAGCCCCTCGATATACAGTCCGCTACTATGAATTTATCCCTCTTACAGGGAATCCGGTCCCGTTATCCGGATTGGAAATACATTATCAGCGGGGAGGGAGGGGACGAAAACCTGAAGGATTACCCCATCGAAGAGAATCCTGAACTTACCATACGAAGCGTTTTGAATAATCTTATGCTCTACCACGAAGGATGGGGAGTTGATTCAATCAAACATTCCCTGACATATTCAGGAGGATTAAGCCGGGGATACATGAGAACCTATGCCACTGCAGATTTGTTAGGGTTTGAAGGATTCAGTCCTTATACCTTACCCAATGTAATTGAAATTTCTGAGGGTATTCCATATATTGATTTGACCAACTGGGATCATCAGAAACTGTATGAATTGAAGGGACAAATTGTATCGCTTGGAATTAAGGCTGTTACAGGAATGACTATGCCTGTTTTTGAGAAGAGGCGTTTTCAGCATGGCGCAGCCTCTCCACAGGCTTTCAATTTGCATTTTCCGGAGCGGGAAATAATGTACCGCAAAGAGTTTCTTTCAAATTATGAATGAAGATCCCGATTTCAATATCAATGACCGATGGATATTGTCAAAACGTGGAAAGAAGAATGCCGTTAATCCGCGAAAACCATATGCATGGCTTGTTGAAAAAGAACGTACCGCTTCAGGAATAATTGAGGATACAGCAATTATTTTTCTCACAAACCGGGAATGTCCATTTCATTGCCTGATGTGTGATCTGTGGAAAAACACCACCGATGTTTCTGTACCGGCAGGCGCTATCCCTGAACAGATTGAATGGGCTCTAGAACAACTGCCTGCAGCCAGGACCCTGAAACTTTATAACAGCGGAAGCTTTTTTGATGAAAGAGCCATACCTGAAGAGGACTATAAAAGCATAGCATCACTCGTTAAGAATTTTGAGACAGTTATTGTAGAAAGCCATCCCAGGCTGATTAATGAAAAATGTCTGATTTTCAGGGATATGCTTAAACCTGATTTACAGATTGCACTTGGTCTTGAAACCGTGCATACTGAGGTACTCAGGAAACTCAATAAACAAATGACCCTGGAAGATTTCAGGAATTCAGTCAGTTATCTTACACAACATGGCATAATGTCAAGGGCATTTATTCTGCTACGACCTCCTTTCCTTTCGGAATCTGAAGGCATATTTTGGGCAGAACAGTCAATCGACTTTGCCTTCAGCGCCGGAGTTGAATGTTGCACGGTTATTCCTGTACGGGCAGGCAACGGGGCAATGGATCTGTTAATGGAAAAAAACTACTATGAGCAACCGGATATCCGCTCCCTGGAAACAGTTCTGGAATATGGTATCAGATTAAATTCAGGTCGTGTATTTGCAGATGTGTGGGATTTAGATATGTTTTCCAGTTGCAAGAAATGTATCGATAAAAGAATCAATCGGTTAATTACGTTGAACCTGAACCAGGAAATAACCAGTCCGGTCAGATGTACATGCAGTTCGGACAAATAAGGACGATTATCGGCTCAATCTGTGTCGATGACTGTCACTACTGCCTACTGTCCCGTTCCGCTCTGCGGAACGAGGATCCTCGATCCGCCAATGGCGGATCGGGACCTACTGCCTTCTTACTACGTATAAATACCACGCCAAAATAGGCTTTAATCCACTTTCCTGTCCGCGGCGTCCTGAGTACTTTTGATCTGCCTTAAAAAGGTGAAAATCAAATCATGGAAGATCTCTATTCAATGCTTATGCAGGACGTCCGGTTCGAAGAAGGACTGAAGGCCTGCATGAACTGTGGAATCTGTACCGGCATATGTCCGGCGGCAGAGTATTACAACTATGATCCCCGCATGGTTGTCGACCTGGTCCAGACCCGCAACAATGATATTATCAGGGAGCTGTTGATGAGTGAAACCATATGGTACTGCGGACAGTGCATGAGCTGCAAGACCCGCTGCCCGCGGGGCAATACTCCGGGCATGGTGATCATGGCTCTCCGCAAGCTCTCCCAGGAACTGGGCTACTTCACCGCTTCAGAGAAGGGAAGACAACAGTTCGCCATTAAACGTACTGTCGGAGATAATGTTTTAAAACATGGTTACTGCGTCGTCTCATATGATGTTGATCCTGTCGCTCACCCTGAACAGGGGCCCGCATGGGAACATTATTACAAGCATATGGAGGACTCACTTGCACGGCTCGGCGGCGAACTGAATGGCAAGGAAGGCCCGACCCGCAAGATAAGCGATGACGTCCTTGACGAGCTGAGAAGTATTTTTAAGGTCACAGGCGGTCAGGACCTCTATGACGCCATTGAAGAAGCGTCAGAGAAGAAGGCTGAAGAGATGGGGCTCGAGTTTAATAAACAAGGAAGGGACTTTGAATATTTCAGACATGTGGTTTCGGCTGACAGCGGTAACCACCAGTGCGAAACTGAAGACGTAAGGAGGGATATCTATGAAACTCGAAGGTAAGAAACGTATCTGGGCAGAGTACCAGAAAGATATTCCTGACGATCATTTCTTCTATGTAAGGTCGTGCATCAGACAGACATTTTTTGCAGGTTCGGAGCAGACATTCCTGAAGATAATGCGCGATGATCTTAAAAAGGATGTCTTTGAGGATCCCAGGCATACCACCTGTACAGGTATAGGCTACCATGGCGATGTGGTGCCGTTCGAAACCATACAGACTGTCGTTGCCCGTCATTTCGCACTGGCTACAGAAGCCGGGTATAAACATATTGCCATATCGTGTGTCACTTCTTTCGGCATTTACTCTGAGATACTCGAGACATGGAAACACTTTCCGGAGACGTTGGCACGCACACGTGAAGATCTTTATAAGGCAACAGGCAGGACCTTCGACGTGCCTGAGACAATCTCACATACCAGTGACATCATATACAAGTTCAGGGATGAGATCGCCCGCAAAGCGAAGTATAACCTAGTTGATATTTCAACTGGCAAGCCTTTGAAAGTGGTGGAGCACATCGGCTGCCATTATTCAAAAATGTTTCCGAATTACGGTATTGGCGGAGCTGAATTCCCTCATGTCCTTATCGGCATGATAGAATCATGGGGCGGTGATGTCATTGACTATCCTGAACGGCGTCACTGCTGCGGCTTCGGCTTCAGACAGTATCTTATACAGGCAAACCGGGGTTATTCTGTTTCCGCCACGCGGAAGAAACTTGAATCGATGGAGCCGTACAAGCCCGACATGATTGTAGCCAACTGTCCCGGTTGCGCCATGTTCATGGACCGCTGGCAATATACCATTAAGGAGATCGATGACATTACCTATGGTCATGATGGACAGGGTATCCCGGTACTGACATACGAAGAAATGGCAGGCCTTGTTCTGGGATATGATCCCTGGAATATGGGAATGCAATATCATAATGTACAGTCACTCCCACTTCTGCGGAAGATGGGAATAAAAGCTGACCCTGCAGACAGATTCCTGGCAAAGGACGGCAGCAGGCTGCCGGAACCGGCCAACCTCATCAACTCATGAGTGCCGCTTTAAAGCATATAGTCGTGGCCGGTGGAGGCGTGGCCGGCATGGAAGCTGCAGGTGCGCTTGCAGAGATGGGTCACAGGGTGAGCCTGGTTGAGAAAGAAAAGAATCCCGGAGGCCACCTGCTTCAGTGGCACGCACTTTTTCCTGACCACAGACCGGCAGATGAGGTAAAACACTATCTCAATAAACGGATAAGAAACGAAAGCATCACCCTGTATACTGGCACAGGAGTTGAAAAAATTAAGCATCACGGACATGAAGTTGTTGTCACTCTCAGTGACGGAACGCTTATCAATGCAGATGCTGCAATAATAGCGACAGGCTTTGACCTTTTTGATGCACGCCGTAAAGAGGAATACGGATACGGCATTTACGACAACGTAATCACATCGGCCGAACTCGAAGAGATGTTCAACGCCGGGAAGGTCACTACTGCCGATGGCAGGATACCTTCGCGGGTTGGCATCGTTCACTGCGTTGGTTCGCGTGATGAGAAGGTTAACAACAATCACTGTTCAAAAGTGTGCTGTGTCACCGCCGTAAAACAGGCAATAGAGATCAGGAAGCAATTGCCTGGCAGCGAGGTCTTCTGCTTTTATATGGATATGAGGATGTACGGGCCCTACTATGAGGAGCTCTACCGCGAATCGCAGGAGGTGTACAACGTCAATTATATCAGGGGAAAGGTTTCAGAGGCCTCCGTGAATATCAACAACAGGCTGGTCATAAAGGTAGAAGATACTCTTGCCGGCCGGCCGCTGAAGATGGAGCTTGACATGATGGTGCTTATGGTAGGCATGGAAATGTCAAAGCCGGGAACGCTTCTGGCGGAAGCGTCAGGGTTAAAGAGAGGGATCAACAGATTCTTCGAGACGGCCGATCATCATTACGGCAACAATCTGAGCAACGTCAGAGGTGTCTTCTATGCAGGCACCTGCACCGCTCCGATGAACATTACTGATACCATCTCACATGCCCGGGCTGCTGTGGCTGAAACAGTAAGATACATTAATTCCCGATGAGTGAAAGTTCAGCAAATAAATTCGGCTTCACTATAAACCCGAGCAGGCTGATCAACTATGACACTTCTGACCGCAAGGTCAGAGATTATGTCACCATGAAAGAGCCCAGCTTCAGACTCTGTTTTGCATGCGGTGGATGTACAGCAACGTGTACTGCCGGTCAGTACACGTCATTCAATCTCAGGAGGATGAATACCTATATCCGTCGCGGTGAGATAACCCCTCTTATTGAAGAGGTGACCCGGTGCATGCTGTGCGGCAAATGCCTCCTGGTATGCCCCAGGGGTGTCAACACGCGCAATGTGGTGGCCGTGGCTTCGGAGGCTATACGGAAACTTGAAAGAAATGAACTCTGAACTTTTTGTCATACCGTTTAACTTCGGCCTGTACTTCATTCTGATCTACAGCGTGGTGCGAAGCACGATATGGTTCAGAAACCTGTCGCGTGGCGATAAGCTGCGCCTTCAGAGAGGCTTCTTCGGCAAACCGTTCATGCAGAGCATCAAAGAGATATTCATGGAGGGCCTACTGCACAGGAAGATGTTCAAAAGAAATCCCGTGCTGGGCTACATGCACATGAGCCTCGCTTTCGGATGGTTCCTGCTGATCGTGTTCGGCACTATTGAGGCGGATTCGTTCAGCGCGAAGCATTTCAATCCGCCTTCACACTCCATCTTTTTCCGCGCTTATAATCCTGAACATGGTGCATCCGGTCTCGAGAGCGTATTCAGTTTCTGGATGGATTTCCTGCTGGCCTTCATCCTTTCCGGGCTTCTGCTGGCGATGCTAAAACGATTCATCCCCGGAATGATGGGTATGAAGAAGACGACAAAACATACATGGACTGATCGCATAGCCCTGTTGAGTCTCTGGCTTATCTTCCCGTCGCGTCTCCTGGCAGAGAGTTTCACCTGCGGCGCCTACGGCAGCGGCAGCTTCCTTACTGGTAACCTAGGGTCTGCCCTGGCATCAGTGCTTCCGGCACGAGAGCTGGCTCCGTATTTCTGGTGGCTCTATTCACTGTCATTGGGTACGTTCTTTTTTCTCCTTCCCGTGTCAAGATACTTCCATATCCCTGTCGAGATGTTCCTGATCTTCATGCGCAACTCGGGCATCACTACGGGAGACAAGCCTTCCTCCTATACCGAGGTGCAGGAACATGCCTGCTCATCGTGCGGTGTATGCATCAGCACCTGCCAGATGAGCTTTGCCGCAGGAATAAATGACATACAGTCTGCATATTTTGTCAAAGGGCTCAGGACCGAAAAGGATATTGCCGCAATAACGGCCAATTGTCTTATGTGTGGCAGATGCGAAGAAGTGTGCCCGGTGGGCATAGAACTCGGACCGATGCGGATGATAGAGCGCAGGCAGGATAGGAAAGATATCAGACCGCTAAAGTTTTCTGATGGCTACGCACTCACCAGGAAAAGGAACTTTATTGAAAGAGTGCCCACCCAGTCGTACAGCTATCTTGTTCCTGAAGAGCCGGTAAAAGCTGACGTGCTCTTCTTTGCCGGATGTATGACCCATCTCACGCCGTCAATCATCATAGCAATGAAGAAGATCATGGACAGCGCCGGAGTGAAGTATCATTTTATGGACGAAAAGGGAGGAGTGTGCTGCGGCAGGCCGCTGATGCTCGTAGGCAGGGAGAAGGAAGCACGCGAGCTTATTAACCATAACTCTGACATCATCTGGAAATCAGGGGCAGAGATCCTCGTCACATCGTGCCCGATCTGCTATAAGGTCTTTAACGAGAGCTATTACCTCGAGACACGTGTCATGCATCACTCGGAGTTCATCAACCTTCTTATAGAGGAAGGCTCGCTGCGGCTTGGTTACCTGCATAAAAAAGTCGTGTATCATGATCCCTGCGAGTTAGGCCGTGGCTCTGGTGTATACCAGGAACCAAGAACCGTCATAAGCTATGTGGCAGACCTGCAGAAATCTCCTCAGGAAGAAAACATGGCACTGTGCTGCGGAGGCAGCCTCGGAAACCTGACGCTCTCGTCCGGCAAGCGCGCCCTGATTGCTGCCGATGCTGCCAGAACCCTGACATCATCCTCTCCGGACGAGCTTATCACGGCATGCCCGCTCTGCAAGAAAACCCTCGGACAGGCTACTGAAACAAAAGTGACAGACATAGCAGAACTGGTTGCTGCTGCTCTTCCCCGGCCGCTTCCAAAGGCCAAAACCAGAATCAAAAAAGTCCTCGCCAAAACTGAGAATAACAGTTGAAAACTTTTTAACCTGAGGTAAATAATTGATTCATTAATGTTTTATAAATGGTAAAAAGTAGCTTACTTCGCAGCCGCAATCGTTTTTAAAAAATCTGGAACGGTTTTTGAGCATTACTACCTCGAGTAAATAAATTTATGATTGATCACTCTGGGTAATTTGATTAACATCAGAACAATTGCCGGTGATTAATGTTTTATATACGTTGGTCAAAAAAAATTTTTTTAACTGAATATGAAATTAACTTTGGACACGTCAAAAAAGAAGAAACCTGAATTAATGAAGGAATTTGTGAGATTTACAGGAGTTTTTGCATTAGCCGTTTTCATGTCTCTGGCAGGCTGCCAGGGCAGTGGAGGAAAGTCTGATAACAAGACCGGGAAAAATGACAAAACCGCAGGTCGTGATAACGGAGTAACATTGATGATCGCGGATGCCGATCTCATCCAGGTGGATTCCAACCCGCAGTATAATACTGCCGAATGGAGTTTTACAGTAAAGAATCCGGGAAGTTATGATGTCTGGCTTTCAAGCCTGACATGCGACACTTCGCACCTCAACTTCAATGATATCGTAACCATAACGGCCGGTGACGCCCGTATCGAGAAAAAACCCGTGGGAGACGAGATCGTGACAAATGACAAGAGCGTCAAACAGCCGTGGTACAGGGCAGACTCGCATATGGGTTCGATCTTTTTCAGAGAACCTGGCGAATACCAGATTCAGGTCATCAGTGACAAAGTGATGCCGCATCCTACTGATACGTCACAGTTAAGCATTGACAAGACTACGCTTATCAATTCGCTGATCCTCAAGCCATTGGTAAATTAACGGGGAGACGTTGCGTGCAACGTCTCTACATTTTTTTTTCAACCCATTTACGAGCATTGACGAATGCCTTTATCCAGGGTGTGACATCATCACCACGCCTTTCGTGAGGATAAAAGGCGCACTGCCATGGAAAGTAAGCCCG